>R26__coassemble_992_pt1 | contig 15137 bp, 16 predicted proteins | sample R26__metabat2_low_PE_037 | metagenome-assembled genome bin R26
CACAAAATTGTGCGAAACATAGATTCTTAAAAAACCCTCACATTTTTTGTGATTATCTAAAAAATTTTGGATTTTTCAGGTTGATTATTTTGATTCGATGGCGTATACTTAACATATAAAAGGGCAGGATGCCCAAATATTACAGGAGGCAAAATATAATGAAATACAATCGTACTTATAACTTCTCCGCAGGTCCCGCTACCATGCCTGAAGAGGTTCTGGAAGAAATCCGTGACGAAATGATGAACTATAAGGGTTCCGGCATGTGCGTCATGGAAATGTCCCATCGCTCCAAGGTCTATCAGCAGATCATCGACGAAGCTGAGCAGGACCTCCGCGATTTGATGGGCATTCCCGACAACTACAAGGTTCTCTTCATCCAGGGCGGCGCTACCCTCCAGTTCTCCATGATCCCGATGAACCTGATGAAGAACGGCAAGGCTGTCTACATCGAAACCGGTGCATGGTCCAAGAAGGCTATTGCCGAAGCTAAGAAGGTCGGCGAAGTCATCGTCGCAGCTTCCTCCAAGGACAAGAACTACACCTACATTCCCGATTGCTCCGATCTGGACATCCCCGAAGATGCTGACTATGTTTACATCTGCGAAAACGAAACCATCCATGGCGTGACCTGGAACAAGCTGCCCAACACCAAGGGTCATGTTCTTGTTTCCGACCAGTCCTCCATGTTCCTTTCCAAGCCCTGCAACGTTTCTGACTACGGCATGATCTATGGCGGCGTTCAGAAGAACATCGGACCCGCAGGTCTGGCTATCGTTATCGTTCGTGAAGACCTCATCCGTGACGATCTGACCGATCTGCCCGTCTATATGCAGTACAGCACCCATGCCGGTGCAGGCTCCATGTACAACACTCCGAACTGCTGGGCAATCTATGTTTGCGGTAAGGTCTTCAAGTACCTCAAGAAGATCGGCGGCCTCGAAGCTATGGAAAAGATCAACATCGACAAGGCAAAGGTCTTCTATGACTTCCTCGACCAGTCCAAGATGTTCAAGGGCACTGTCGTTCCCGAAGATCGCAGCCTGATGAACATTCCGTTCGTTACCGGCGACAAGGATCTCGACGCTGAAGTTATCGCCTACACCAAGGCAGCCGGCTTTGAAAACCTCAAGGGTCACAAGTCCGTCGGCGGTCTGCGTGCTTCCGTCTATAATGCAATGCCGAAGGACGGCGTTATCGCTCTGGTTGAATGCCTGAAGAAGTTCGAGGCAGAACACAAGTAATTCATATGGAATCTGTGGGGCGGTTCTTCCGCCCCTGCAGTATGTCATAACAATATTTACATCAAATTCATTAAGGAGAGTTTTATTATGCGTATTCTTGTTACCGACGGAATGGACAAGTCCGCCATCGCTACTCTGACTGCAAAGGGTCACGAAGTCGTTGAGCAGTTCTATGAGCCCGATCAGCTCGGCGCAGCTCTGCGTGACTTTGACGCTGTTGTCGTCCGCTCCAAAACCAAGGTCCGTGCTAACCACATTGACGAAGCTAAGGGCAGCAAGCTCAAGCTCATCATCCGCGGCGGTGTCGGCGTTGACAACATCGACGTAAAGTATGCTGAAGAAAACGGCATTAAGGTTATGAATACTCCGCGCGCATCCTCTCAGTCTGTTGCTGAGCTGGCTATGGCTCATATGTTCTCCTGCTCCCGTTACATCTCCATCGCAGGTGCTACCATGCGCGAAGACAAGTGGGAAAAGAAAGCATACGGCAAGGGCATCGAGCTGCAGGGCAAGACCCTCGGCATCGTTGGCTTCGGTCGTATCGGGCAGGCTCTGGGCAAGATGGCTAAGGCGATCGGCATGGACGTTATCGCATTCGATATCTTCCACATCCCCGGCATCGAAGAACAGCTCGGTATCCCCTATGTTGAGATGGACGAGATCCTCGCAAAGTCCGATTTCATCAGCGTTCATGCTCCCGCTGTTGACGGCGGCGCTCTGATCAATGCTGAGCGCATTGCAAAGATGAAGGACGGCGTTGTTATCATCAACACCTCCCGCGGCACCAACGTTGACGAAGACGCTCTGCTGGCTGCTTTGGAATCCGGTAAGGTTCGTTCCGCAGGTCTGGACGTCTACGCAGAAGAGCCTGCAAAGAATCACGCTCTGTACAGCCATCCGATGGTTTCCTGCACACCGCACATCGGCGCTGCTACCGTAGAAGCTCAGAAGCGCATCGGCACTGAAATCGTTTCCATCATCGAAAACTTCGGCAAATAATGATTGTTTATTACCGGGGAGCATCCCTCCCCGGACAATATAAAAGGAGAAAAACTCACTATGAATGCATATGTTCAGAGCGTTATCGAAAACGTTAAGAAGAAGCACGGCACACAGCCGGAATTCGTGCAGACTGTAGAAGAAGTCCTCTCTTCTATCTCTCCTGTCATCGATGCTCATCCCGAGTACGTCAAGGCTGACCTGCTGGGTCGCATCGTCGAGCCCGAAAGAATGTTCACCTTCCGTGTTGTCTGGATGGACGACAAGGGCGAATATCATACCAACCGCGGCTGGCGCTGCCAGTTCAACGGCGCAATCGGCCCGTACAAGGGCGGTCTGCGTTTCCAGCCGAACGTTTATGAAGGCATCATCAAGTTCCTCGGCTTCGAGCAGATCTTCAAAAACTCCCTGACCGGTCTGCCCATCGGCGGCGGCAAGGGCGGTTCCGACTTCGATCCCGCCGGCAAGTCTGACGCTGAAATCATGCGTTTCTGCCAGAGCTTCATGACCGCTCTGTACCGTTACATCGGACCGGACGTCGACGTTCCCGCAGGTGATATGGGTGTTGGCGGCCGCGAAATCGGCTATCTGTTCGGTCAGTATCGCCGTCTGAAGGGCGTTTGGGAAAACGGCGTTCTCACCGGCAAGGGCTTCAGCTACGGCGGCTCCCTGACCCGTCCGGAAGCTACCGGCTACGGCGCAATGTACTACCTGAACGAAGTCCTCAAGCATGAGGGCGAGGATATCAAGGGCAAGACCATCGCTTGCTCCGGCTTCGGCAATGTCACTTGGGGCATCTGCAAGAAGGCTATGCATCTGGGCGCTAAGGTCATCACCCTCTCCGGTCCCGATGGCTACATCCTCGACGAGGAAGGCGTTTCCTCCAGCGAAGAAAAGGTCAACTATCTGCTTGAAATGCGTTCTTCCAACCGCAACCGCGTTCAGGACTATGCTGATAAGTTCGGCGTTCCCTTCTTCCCCGGCGAAAAGCCCTGGGGTGTCAAGGCTGACGTTATCATGCCGTCCGCTATGCAGAACGACGTCAAGATGGATTCTGCTGAAAAGATCGTTGCAAACGGTGTTAAGTACTACATTGAAGTTGCTAACATGCCCACCACGAACGATGCTCTGTTCTATCTGATGAGCCAGAAGAACATGATCGTTGCTCCTTCCAAGGCTGTTAATGCAGGTGGCGTTGGCGTTTCCGCTCTCGAAATGAGCCAGAACTCCGAGCGTCTTGTCTGGACTGCTGAAGAAGTTGATGCACAGCTGCACAAGATGATGGAAAACATCCATCGTGTCTCTGCTGAAGCAGCAGAAGAATATGGTCTCGGCTACAACCTGGTTGCCGGTGCAAACATTGCCGGCTTCAAGAAGGTTGCAGAAGCTATGATGGCACAGGGCGTATTCTAATTCTGAAATTGATCTCGCCGGGAAAAGCAATCGCTCTTCCCGGCGAATCGTTCTTTTAGGGAACTTTTCCCTAAAACTTCCGTCTAACTCATATCTAACCACATGAGGTGATGCTATGAAAAAAATATATATCCTGCTTGCGATTCTGATTGTTATTTCCCTGCTTGCAGCTTGCGGCACAGAGGTCGAGGAATCGCTTGCCGCAACGGAATGGAATGATACGGCGCCTACAATTACGGATGCACCTGCTGCAACACAATCCATTGAAGATGTAGACACTTCTGCATACTATGCCCGTGTCATTGAGGAGCAGGACGATGCACTTACGCCCTTTGTCCGCGAGGCCGTGGCACAGGGCATTGATGCCGATACCCTTTTTGCAAACTATCTCGGCGAAATGGCAATTCCGGGCGACAGTCCCGTTTTTCAAAAGACCGATCGCACCATTACCGCTGACGGCGTATTTTTGCGCACTGCGCTCATTCATGAGCAGCCAATAATCGAAGCCGATCTGACGAAGGATGCCGATATTGACACACTCGTTGAAACGCAGTATGAATACTATGAACGCAACGGCTATGTCGACTACAGCGGCACTACAGAAGAACCCGCGTATGAAATCGTCGGTATTGCCATCAATGGCTCTTATGTCAAGGGTGAGTTCTCCCTGAAAATCAACGGCGTGGATAACGGCACCTTTACGCTCGATAATAACGTCCTCGTCATTCCCCTTTCTTCCGAGCGTTTCTCTGCAAATGCGCCAGTGGAAATCACCCTGACAAAAATCAGCGGCAATCTTCCCACACCAGACTATATCTACGTCGGAGTTCACAGCAATATTTCCAATGCACGATAAAATATAAAACTGCGATGCATCAAAATGTTTCTTCGATGCATCGCAGTTTTATGGTCAAAATTCTATCGTAATTCGCCCACTCTTGTCATTGCGAGCGAGCAAAGCGAGCGTGGCAATCTTTCCGTATCGATTAAGCAATGCAGTAATTGAAGGGACGGATTTCCACGGAAGCTAACGCTTCCTCGCAATGACAAGAATGGAAAAACTATTCATTTTGGTTTACATAATCTAAATATCGGAAGCGGATACCGTTTTCCTCCATCATATCCGAGCAGCTTTCAATGCTCCAATTCGGCAGTTCATCAAGATTCGGGAAAAAACGGTCTGCCGGATATGCTCCCTCTGTTTTGGTCACATATGCCGCCGTGCAATACGGCAGCAATTCCCGATAGACACGCTCGCCGCCGATCACGAACACATCGTCCTCCGGCAGCATTTTCACCGCATCAAGCAACGCATCAACGCTGTGGAATACCTCTGCATTTTCTGCGGAAAATTCGGGCTTTGCAGATAAAATCAGGTTTCTTCTGCCTTTTAACGGCTTCTGATTCGGAAATGTTTCCAGTGTTTTGCGTCCGTAAATCACAGTTTTCCCAAGCGTCAATTCCCGAAACCGTTTCAAGTCGGCAGAGATACTGACAAGCAGGCGGTTTTCATAGCCGATGCCCCAGTTTTCACTTACATTTACAATCGCTATCATAGGCAAACCTCAAATCGCAACCGGTATTTTCTCATCGAACGCATGGTAGCGGTAGTTTTCCATGCGGAAATCATCCACCTTAAACTGATAGAAGTCTTTTACTTCTGGGTTTACATAAAACTTTGGCGCTTCATACGGCTCACGCTCAAGCATTTTTTCCACCAACGGTACATGACGGTCATAGATATGGCAATCCGCGATCACGTGTACCAGCTCACCTGCTTCCAAACCGTTGACCTGCGCAAGCATATGCACCAGAACGGCATACTGCACCACATTCCAGTTATTCGCCGTCAGCATATCCTGCGAACGCTGATTCAAAATGGCATTGAGCGTATTTCCTGATACATTGAACGTCATGGAATAAGCGCAGGGGTACAGGCCCATTTCGTGCAGATCGGAGAAATTATACATATTTGTCAGAATGCGGCGGCTTGCCGGATTATGTTTCAGGTCATAGAGCACGCGGTCGACCTGATCGAATTCTCCCTCGGGATAGCTATGCTTAACACCGAGCTGATAGCCGTACGCCTTGCCGATCGAGCCGTTTTCATCTGCCCAACTGTCCCAGATATGGCTTTTCAGCTCATGGACATTGTTGGACTTCTTCTGCCAGATCCAAAGCAGCTCGTCAATGCAGGATTTATAATAAGTACGGCGCAGGGTCATAATCGGAAATTCCTTGCGCAGATCATAGCGGTTAACAATGCCGAAGCATTTGACCGTATGCGCAGGGGTTCCGTCATCCCAATGAGGACGAACCTTCTGGTCGGTGTCCCAGACGCCCTCTGTCAGTATTTTTTTGCAGGTTTCGCGGTACAGAATATCTGCATAACTCATAAGTATCTCCTAAAAGGACCTGCAAGATTGCAGGTCCTACCATTATTTTTCAGCTACATTCAGGCGGTTGATCGCACGCATCAGCTTTGCTTTTGCCATCAGAATATCCTTTTCCTCTGTCAGCGCTTCCAAACGCTCCTGCGCCTTTTGCTTTGCAAGCTCTGCACGCTCAACATCAATGCTGTCGGCATACTCAAAGGTCGTTGCAACTAAGCGCACTTCGCCCTTTTCCACGCTCAAAAATCCGCCGCCGCACGCAGCATTTCGGCTCACGCCGTTTTCTGTAACGGTCACCACACCGATATCGAGCGCGGCAATATAGTCGGCGTGTTTTGCGCGGATGCTGACATAGCCCTCTGTGGTTTTCAGGCGCAAAACCTCTGCCTGACCGTCAAACAGGCTGCCATCCGGCGTTACGATCTGAAGTCGGAAGCTGCTCATTTCGCAGCATCCTTTCTCGCCTTTTCCACTGCCTCGTCAATCGTACCGACATAGAGGAATGCCGATTCGGGAAGGTCATCATGCTTGCCCTCCAGAATTTCCTTGAAGCCGCGGATGGTTTCCTTAATGGGAACATACTTGCCCTCATAGCCGGTAAACTGCTCTGCAACAGAGAACGGCTGCGACAGGAAGCGCTGAATCTTTCTTGCACGGGAAACGGTCAGCTTATCCTCCTCGGAAAGCTCGTCCATGCCCATAATGGCGATAATATCCTGCAGCTCCTTATAACGCTGCAAAATACGCTGTGTTTCGCGTGCGACCTCGTAATGCTCCACGCCGACAACATCGGGCGTGAGGATACGGGAGGTGGATTCCAGCGGATCGACAGCCGGATAAATGCCCAAAGAAGCAATACCGCGGTCAAGAACGGTCGTTGCATCCAGATGTGCAAAGGTCGTTGCCGGAGCCGGGTCTGTCAGGTCATCCGCCGGAACATAAACCGCCTGAACGGACGTGATGGAGCCTTTTTTTGTAGAGGTAATACGCTCCTGCAAAGCGCCCATTTCCGTTGCCAATGTCGGCTGATAGCCAACTGCAGAGGGCATACGTCCCAAAAGTGCGGAAACCTCGGAGCCAGCCTGCGTAAAACGGAAAATATTATCAATGAACAGCAGAACGTCCTGTCCCTCACGGTCACGGAAGTATTCTGCCATCGTCAGACCAGACAGAGCGACACGCATACGCGCTCCGGGCGGCTCATTCATCTGACCGTAGACCAGCGCCGTCTTGTTGATAACACCGGATTCCTGCATTTCGTTATACAGGTCGTTACCCTCACGGGTACGCTCGCCAACGCCTGCAAAAACGGAAATACCGCCATGCTGCTTGGCAACGTTATTGATCAGCTCCATAATAAGAACTGTCTTGCCGACACCTGCGCCGCCGAACAGACCGATTTTGCCGCCCTTTGCATAGGGCGCGATCAGATCAACGACCTTGATGCCGGTTTCCAGAATTTCCGTGGTGCTCTCCTGCTCGTCATAGGCAGGAGGATCGCGGTGGATACTCCACTTTTCACAGGTAACGGGCTGCGGTTTATTGTCGATTGCTCTGCCGAGTAGGTTGAACACTCTGCCCAGCGTTTCCTTGCCGACGGGTACCTTGATGCCCGTACCGGTATCGACAGCCTTCGTGCCGCGGACCATGCCGTCAGTAGAGCTCATGGCAATACAGCGGACAATATCGTCACCGAGCTGCTGCGCTACCTCGCACACCAGTACGCTGCCGTCTTCTTTTTCAATTTCAATGGCATTGAGCAGATTCGGAAGCTTGCCGTTCCGGAAACGAATGTCCAGAACCGGTCCGATGATCTGCACAATTTGACCGATATTTTTTTCCTGCATACGGATATCTCCTTTACAGCGCTTCTGCGCCGGATACGATTTCGGTGATTTCCTGCGTGATGACCGCCTGACGCGCACGGTTATAGTGCAGCACCAGCGTGTCAATGATTTCGCCTGCATTTTTGTTTGCCGCATTCATTGCCGTGCGGCGTGCGCCATGCTCGGAGGCCGCCGCCTCGCAAAGGGTGGAATACAAAATGCCGGATACATACTGCGGAACGATTTTTGCGATCAAATCCTCCGCCGCGCCCTCGACAAGCGCATCGGAATAATCAGTTTCGCCGTTTTCCGTCAGCGTTATCGGCAGAAGCTGCTCGCTGACAGGCACCTGCGAAAGCATGGACTGAAATTTCGTATAAGCCACAACTACGCGGTCAAACTTTTCCTCTGCAAATCCGTCGCACAGCAGCTTTGCCATCTGCATACAGTTGCCGATGCCGACAGCTCCGGTCACGCCGAAATAGGTGCTGAGAATATCCGCACCCAGATGACTGAAATGCTCCAGAGATTTCTTTCCGACCGGAAGCACACAGTAGTCCTCGTTTTCCGTCATCTCGCGGACCATGCGGAACAGATTTGCATTATAGCCGCCTGCCATGCCGCGGTCGCCTGCGATGACAACATAGCAGGTGCGCTTTACCTCGCGCTGCTTTGCAAAAACCGTCGGGCTTTCCGCAACGCCTGCCTGCAAGGAGCTGATGGCACTCAGCATGACCTCGTGATACGGGCGGGAGTTTTCAACTCGCTGCTTGGCTTTTCGAAGCTTACTGGTTGCAACAAGCTCCATCGCCTTTGTGATCTGGCGCGTGCTCTCGACGCTTTTAATTCGCGTCTTGATCTGCTTCATCGATGCACCGGACATGGCTTACTCCTTTGCACCGAACTGCTCTTTGACTGTAGCAATCGCCTTGCGCAGCTCTTCTTCGTTCGACTTCGTCAGCTCTTTTGCATCGCGGATGCTCTCTAAAATTGCCGGACGCTGTACCTTCAGATATTCAAACAGTTCTGCTTCAAAATCGTGGATTTTATTTACCGGAATTTCGGCAAGCAGATTCTGCGTAACGGCATAAATAATGCAGACCTGAAGCTCTACATCGGCAGGGCTGTTGCGGTTCTGCTTCAACACCTCGACAATACGCGCGCCCTGCTCCAGACGGGATTTGGTATCTGCATCCAGATCGGAGCCGAACTGTGCAAACGATTGCAGCTCGCGGTACTGCGAATACATCAGCTTCAGAGAACCGGAGACTTTTTTCATTGCCTTGATCTGTGCGCTGCCGCCGACACGGGAGACCGAAATACCGGGGTTAATTGCCGGACGGACGCCGGAATGGAACAGTTCGGATTCCAGATAGATCTGACCGTCTGTGATGGAAATAACATTCGTCGGAATATAGGCAGAAACATCGCCTGCCTGCGTTTCGATAATGGGAAGCGCTGTCAGAGAGCCGCCGCCATATTCCGGAGCAACACGCGCCGCACGCTCGAGAAGTCTGGAATGGAGATAGAAAACATCGCCGGGATAGGCTTCGCGTCCGGGCGGACGGCGAATCAGCAGGGACAGTGCGCGGTAAGCAACAGCGTGCTTGGAAAGGTCATCGTAAACAATCAGCGCATCCTTTCCCTGATCCATAAAATACTCGCCCATCGTACAGCCGGAATACGGCGCGATATACTGCAGCGGTGCCAGCTCAGATGCCGTTGCAGAAACAACAATGGTATAGTCCATTGCGCCGTTTTTGGTTAATGTATCGACTAATTGAGCGACTGTTGAGCGTTTTTGACCGATTGCGACGTAAATACAGATCACATTTTTTCCCTTTTGGTTGATAATGGTATCTGTTGCAATAACGGTCTTGCCGGTCTGACGGTCGCCGATGATCAATTCGCGCTGACCGCGACCGATCGGAATCATGGAGTCGATTGCCTTGATGCCGGTCTGCAGCGGAACAGAAACGGATTTACGCTCGATAATGCCGGGGGCATTGCGCTCGATAGGGCGCATTTCCTTCGCGGCAATGGGTCCTTTTCCGTCAATCGGCTGACCGAGCGCATCCACAACACGACCGATCAGATTTTCGCCTACGGGGACAGAAACGACCTGACCGGTACGGCGGACTAAGCTGCCCTCGCTGATACCGACATCGGTACCGAGCATAACAACGCTGACATAGTTTTCTTCCAGATTCAGCGCCATGCCGTAGGAATCGTTTTCAAAGCGCAAAAGCTCATTGGACTTGCATTTTTCCAGTCCATGCACCTTTGCAATGCCGTCACCGACCTGAATGACATAGCCGATCTCATCCTGCTGTGTCTTTGTCGAATAGTTCTTTATTTGATCTTTTATGATTTTGCTGATATCATCAATTTTCAGATTCACGGTCTCACCAACCTTAAACAATCGTATCAGACAGGCTGCGGCGCAGCTTGTCCAGTCTGGAGCGAATACTGTCATCGAGCTGTACACCGCCGTAGCGCAGCGTGATACCGCCAATCAGACCTGCATCGGTACAGTTCGTTAAAACCACGTTTTTCCCCGTAATACCTTCAAGCTTTTCTCTCAGAGCATCCACCTGACGCGCCTGCATCGGTATCGCCGTAATTGCCGTTGCACGCAGAAGATTATGCGCTTCATCGTAGCAGCTGTCAAAGGCATCTGCGCACGCAGGGAGCTGATAAACGGAGCGCTTTTCACACAACAGGCACAGGAAATTCAGCAGCATCGGATCAACTGTGCCGAATGCCTGATGCAAAAGTGTCTGTTTTTCTTCCGCCGAAACTGCCGGCGTATCAAGCAGCGTCACATAAGCACGATTATCGTCCAGGAGCGTACGAATCATCTCCAGCTCTTCACGAACTGCTGCGTCATTACCGTTTTCGGCAGCAAGCTCAAACAGTGCTTTCCCATAACCGGCAGTATCAATCATGGCTCTCCCCCAAATTCTCGATGAAGGAGTCAATCAGATCCTCGTGCTCGTTCTTTTTGATGTCGCGCGAGAGAACTGCCGAAGCGATATTCACTGCCATCACGGAAACCTCGTCCTTAATGTCGTTCAGAGCACGCTTTTTCTCCAAAGCGATCTGTTCGTCCGCTCTTTGGAGTGTTTTTGCAGCCTGTGCCTGCGCATCGCGGAGCATTTCCTCATCACGAAGCTGCGCCTTGCGATAGGCATCCTTCAAAATCGCTTCTTTTTCCGCATTTGCTTCCTCCAAGCGCTGCTCATACTGCGCCTTGAGTGCAGCAGCATCATCCTTGGAAGCATTGGCATCGGCATAGAGATCGTCGATTTCCCTCTGACGGGAATCGATCATATTCTTGACCGGCTTGAACAGGAATTTTTTCATGAGTAAGAAAATAATCAGGAGATTGACCAAGGTGAACAGACTCGTCCAAAGCTCTATCGAGATAAATTCACCGGATCCACCAAAGATATACAACCTGCTCTCCCTCCTTTATGATAAAATGCGCCGAAAGGATCAGAATGCGAAGATGAGAAGCAGGGCAATAATCAGAGAATAAATGCCGGTCGTTTCCGTAATCGCGCAGCCGAGAATCATGTTGGTACGGATGGTATCTGCCATTTCCGGCTGACGTGCCATGCCCTCAAGCGCCTTGCCGACAGCATTGCCTTCGCCGACGCCGGGACCGATCGCGCCGATACCCATGCAGAGACCTGCACCGATTGCGATCAAACCTTTAACCAAATCCATAGTAAAATCCTCCTAAGAAAATATATATAAATGCTTATTGCTTACTTGTTTTTTGCCGTCTCCTCCGGAGGAGGGCAGGCGCCGCCGATATAGACCATGGTCAGCATACAGAAGACCAATGCCTGAATAAAGCCGGAGAACAGATCGAAATACAGCGACAAAACTGCCGGAATACCGATCTGTAAAATGGGGATGGAGCTGATGATCTGATTCGGGATCCATCCCAGAACCATAGCACTCAGATTTCCCAACGCCACATAGAGAAGGGTCATCAGAACGCCGCCGCCTGCAACATTGCCGAAGTGACGGAAGGCCAAAGACAGCGGCTGCGCAATTTCGCCGATGATATTCATCGGTGTCATCACAACGATCGGCTCCGTAAAGCCCTTGAGCCAGCCGAAAAAGCCGTTGTTTTTAATGTTGTAATACCAGACCAGAACGCTCGTAATAAGCGCCCATGTCAGAGTTGTGCTGATATCCGCCGTGCTGCTCTTGAAGAAACCGGTCAGGCTGATGAGAGAGCCGAACAGCGAAGACAAAAACAGCGCACCGATATACGGCGCAAATCGCAGATTATGCTTTCCCATCGTGCCTTCCACCATGTTATAGAGCATGGTAACACCTTTTTCTACCAGCACCTGCCTGCGACCGGGGCGTTTTTTCAGGTTTCTGCCCAGGAAAAAGCCTGCGGTAATCAGAAGCACCATCACAAGGAACGAAGAAAGCGTGGTTTCCGTAATGGTAATATCAAACAGTCCGAAAAAAGAAAACTGCCATAGAATTTTTGCACCCTGTCCGATGCCTTCCATCTTTTACGCGCCCCCTTCCCTGCGTTTTTGGAACAGAAGTTCATTTGCAAACATCGCAATGCGTGGAAAGCAGAGCGGCAGCAATGTTGCAAACGGATTGAAATATCCGGATTTTAAGGCAAAAATCAAAACAGCGATCAGAATTGCCATGCGAAGAATGTAAATTCCGCGCACACGCAAGGTTGCCTTTGCCGGAGAGTCGGATTTTTCCGCACGAAGCAATGAAATCGTCATAACGATAAAATTTACCGCTGCAGCGGCAGTTCCGAGCAGTGCGCCGAACAGCACCGTACGGTCATACCGCCCGATCAGGACAAATACGCCGACCATGATTGCCGAAAGTGCTATTGAGATCAGAAGCAACGGCAGCAGAGAACGGAGCGTTGCAGCTGTTTTATTTTGATTTTCCGTCACGCTCACCGTCCTTTCCCGAAGCGGTCGGATCTGTATACTTTCCGTATTTTATAATATAGGAGATCATGCTGTAAAAGCCGGTAATTACGCCGAGAACGATCGCTGTGATCAGCACCCATTTGCCCCATCCGCAGTGTGCATTGAGGTACCATCCGCCTAAAACGAACAATCCCGCCGGGCAGATCATACAGAAAGCCGCCTGCATAATGAAGTTGATCGCGTAGACCGCACGCAGCATTTTCTTCGGCATACCAACACCCTTTTTTCGCAAAAACAATTTTTCCCCTTATATTGCATTTTACCACAATCGGGCAAAAATAACAACCCGATTTTTGCTTTTATGAATACTCTGGTGTAGTAGCAGCACTTCACATTTACTACTGATTCTCAATAAATATCAAGTGTACCCATTACATGCGCAAAAGGCAATCCAAATTTATTTCATCTTGATTTCATCTGTGCGATAGATGAATTTCACCTGACCATCCATATTATCACTGATGCCAGAGAAGTTTTGATAATCCTTCGATACATCAATTGTTGCTCTCACGCGAACAATCACGCCTGCGAGATCACCATCAACCAAGTCAATGATTTTCTGAATACCTTCTTCATTGAACTGCTTGAGACCATCTGAAAGCTGCATAGCGCCGTCTTTGAGCTGCGTGACACCGTCAACCAAAGCAGGTGTACCGTTTTTCATCTGCAGAATGCCGCCATAAAGTGAAGATACACCCTCTTTAAGCTGTGCGGTGCCGCCTTTGAGATCGGACGCTCCGGAGGAAAGTATGGCTGCCCCATTTGCTGCCGAGACAACACCATCCGTATAAGTATGAGTGCCGGTATAGAAAGAATTATAACGGTCAAGAGAGTCCTTTAGAGAAGTAATCGATTTTACTCCTTCGGAAGCGGCAGAAAGCTGGGCCTGCACAGCATCCGATGCCATGTTTTCGGTAATTAGTTGGTCTATTTGGCTTTCAACATTCTGAGCGATTGTCTGTTGCACGGCTTCGGACTGCATTTGAATGTCGGTATTTGCGGCAATCGCTGCTTTTATTTCATCACTGTCCATCTGTGCAGCGATATTTGCTTCAATCAAAGCCAGTACCTGATCTGTTGCCATTTGTTCTTCAATTGCAGCTGCAACTGCACTGCGCAGCTCTTCGGGAACCATTCCGGCTGCAACGGCCGCCTCATAATCTGCCTGAGTCATTCCGGTAGCAGCTCCAATAACCTGTGCAGAGACTTGCTCTTTTACGGCAGCAATGACGCCAATCGTAACCTGTTCTTTTGTCGCAGCCGAAACCTGCATTTCAACCTGTTCCAACACAGCCGCAGTTACTTTTTGTTCAATCAGAGGACGATTTCCCTCTACGGCTGCGGTGACCTGCGCCAGAGCCTGATTGTATACTGCCGTTTCGTCAAGAGATGCTATCGCATCGTTCAGTACATCGGCATAGTTCTCAATCGTGAGCGTCGGAACAGAAATTCCTGCAGCGTTCAGCTGAGAGGTAGCGGTAGAGAGAAGCGTATCAAACACCTGCTTAGCGCCGCCGTTCAGAGAGGCATTATTTGATACAAGGATGTTAAGTCCCGACAAAAGTACTCCTGCACCTTGGTGAAGCTGCACTGCACCTTCATCAAGGGAAATGGCCCCGTCTTTCAGGACCTTTGCGCCAACGGCAAGCTCTTCAATTCCGTCTACCAGCACTCCGGACTTGTCCAGCAATGTGCACAGTCCGTCATAGAGTGCAGACGAGCCATCCATTAGCTGCTGCATTCCGTCTGTCAATTCATTCAGAGAGGCGGTCAGACCATCCACAGAATCGACCTTTGCAGCATCTAATTTATTAAAAATCTCGTTGGTTGCAATTGTCACGGTCATACCAAATTCGAAATCTGTTACATCGGCGGTAATCTCAACATAGTCGGGGATTTCGACTATATTCTTGTCAATGCCGAGGTTTTCCTGTAAGCCCGGGAAAGCGATACCAATGACTGCCGTGTGGTCACCGTCATTCACCAGTTTGCCATTTGATACCTCCACATTGCGGAAGGTATCGCTGTCTAAAAGCATTCCGGTCAGCATCCCGAAAGGAACGTAGATTTTCTCGTTCTTGCCGTCAATTTTTACCGTTTCATACTGACGGTTTTCGTAGTCAAAACGGATCGTCACTTTGCCGCTTTTGCCGGCAATTTCCTCTGCTGAAACCGGCTCTCCGTCAAGCTTATAGGATACAGACATCGTTACGGGTAATTCTTTTTCAATATTTCCCTGATAGTAGATATCGTTTCCCTCAGCATCCC
>R26__coassemble_1121_pt1 | contig 13990 bp, 14 predicted proteins | sample R26__metabat2_low_PE_037 | metagenome-assembled genome bin R26
GTTTCGTGTCTTTTTGTGCCTTGACGCGCAGCGGAAAGGTATGGTCATAAACATGGAAAAATACATTGTCACGACCGGCAAGACGATTGATCTTGCCATCGAGGCAGCGCTGGCGCAGCTGAACATGAGCCGCGACAGCGTGTCCGTTGAGGTGCTGAAGAATGCACGTTCCGGCTTCCTCGGCATTGGCGCGTCGCCTGCAGAGATCAAGGTGACCTATGAAGCGCCCGATGAAGAGGCTGCCCCCAAGACGGCACTTTCCTCGGCATCGCGTTCCAAGCCGAAGACTCGTCCGGAGCCTGCAGCAGCGACTACCGGCGTTATTTCCCGTCCCGGCAAGAAAATTGAGCCGGCGCAGGAAAAGAAGCAGGAGAAAAAGCAGCCCCGTCCGGAAAAGAAGCAGCAGCCTCGTCCGGAAAAGAAGCAGGAAAAGGCAGAAGTCGCTCCGGCAGAGCCGAGAGAATATGCACCTGCGCAGCCGGGCAGCATTGAAGAGCGTATTGAGCAGTTCCTGAAGGGACTTCTTGAGCACATGGGCTCGGATGCCGTGCCGCATGCATATAAGGTAGACGAAGAAAGCTACCGTGCCGATCTGGTCGGCAGCGATGTCGGTCTTCTGATCGGTCGCCGCGGCGATACGCTCGATGCCATCCAGTATCTGACGGGCTATGCTGTCAACCGCGACCGTGAAAAGCGCCTGCGCATCAGCGTCGATGCCGGTGACTATCGCCGTAAGCGTGAAGAATCGCTGCAGCAGCTTGCAAACAAGATGGCAGCGAAGGCAGTGAAGTATCACCGCAATTTCACGCTTGAGCCGATGAATGCCTATGAGCGTCATGTAATTCATGCCGCGCTGCAGGACTATCCCGAAGTTACGACCTTCTCCACAGGTACAGAGCCGCATCGCCGGATCGTAGTTGCCTATTCGAAGGAAGCATAAAAGTCCACAACTGAAAAAGGGCAATCGTTTTTTGTACGATTGCCCTTTTTGTCATCCTGAGCAGGACGGTTGCGCCGTGCTGAAAATGCACTTGCACTATGTTGAAAATTTCGGTTGCACCGAATGGGAAACTGTGATACTATTAACATAGTAATCAAAATGGGAGGGAATGCCATGAGCCTGAGAATCGGTATCGATTTGTTCCGCAATGAGCCGCTGCTTGCAGCATTGCTGGTTGCGTTTGCATTGCTGGCTTGTCTGATGATCCCACTGTATTTTTATGTAAGAAAACCGAAAATCGGAACGACGGAATGGATCTCCCGTCTGGACCCGGTCCATTTCGGACCGTTCAAGCGGTATGCATTTCGCGGAACAGATGTTGTCTGGGCGCTGCTCACCGGTCTGTGCGCAGGATTCCTGAAAATCATTTCTTTGGTATTTCTGCTTCAGATTTCCCGTCAGGACAATGCGCTGCAGGCAATGAGAAATGCATTTCCGCAGCTTTTGCGGATATCCGCTCCGTCAGTTATTTTTGCAATCGGCGCCTATCTGCTGCTTCGTGCAATGTTCGACCGGACGTTTTGCGCAATGTGCCTCGGAATTCTGGGCGGCGTGATGCTCCGCAGCGAAAGCAAAGCCAATGCACTTCTTGTTTTTTCGCTGCTGTTCCTGTATTTCTGGGCAAGCGCACCGTATGATGCGAAGCTGTTTCCGCGTGCGCTGTGGCTTGCGCTGTCGGCAGGATGCTATGCGATCGCGCTGCTGCCCTGTGTCGCAATGATCTGGCTTGCACCGTTCTATTTCATCGTTTATGTTGCCGTGCAGGTCGCGCGTTATCGCAACGGCAATCCCGAAACACGCAAAAAGAAGCTGATCGTATCTGTTCTTCTGGTGACGGGCGCATTTATTCTGGGCGTGTTCGTCCTGCTTGCCGCCTACGCATTCAATCGGGGCTGGCTGGCTTATAGCGGTTTTTCGCTGCTCCTGAGCGGAGAATTCTATCAGTATATGATCGTTTATATCAAGGCAACGCTGAAATCTCTGCTTTCCAATCCGTATCCGCTGCAGCACTTTGCTGTGGGCGATGTGTTTGCCCTTGTTCTCGGCATTGTTGCGCTGGTACCGCTGCTGCACGGTGTGATCCGTCTGCGCGACAGCCGCTGCCTGCTGCTTCTGTGTCTGCTGCCGTTTGCGGTTATTTCCTTTGTTGTCAGCGGATACTATTATCTGCTCCTGCCGATGCTTCTGATCGTCGGATGGACATGGAGCATGTACAGAAAGCGCGGATACGGAATGTATCCGGCAATGTTTGCAGGAATGACCGCTCTGTTCTATTTCCTGCAGATCATCTTGATATGATTCGGAGGATGAACCTATGAAAATTGCAATGGCTTGTGACCACGGCGGTCTGGAATTAAAGGAAACCATCAAGGCGCACCTGACGCAGCGCGGCTTTGAGGGGGAGGATTTCGGCACCTACAGCAAGGATAGCTGTGACTATCCCGACTATGCACGTCCGGCAGCGGAGGCAGTGGCATCCGGCGCCTGTGAGCGCGGCATTCTGGTCTGCACCACCGGCATTGGCGTATCCATCACGGCAAATAAGGTCAAGGGCATCCGTTGTGCGCTGCTTTCCGACCCCGTTTCCGCACGCCTGACCCGTCAGCATAACGATACCAACATGATGGCGCTCGGACAGGGCTTTGTCGGTCCGATGCTTGCGCTGCAGATCGTGGATATCTGGCTCGATACCGCCTTTGAGGGCGGACGGCATCAGCGCCGCGTGGATAAAATAATGGCAATTGAAGAATAAAAAGAAACGCTCTGTAATGTCATTCTGAGCAGGACGGTTGCGACCGCCGCCTGTGGCGGAGGCAAGGGAGCAACAAGGAGTGGCAGCAACTTGTTTTTTGGAGTTTGCTTCAGCAAACGAACAAAAAAGCTTAGTTGCAACAGGGCGAAGAATCTTCGCAGTATCGAAAACGGAAAGATTCTTCGGTCGCTTCGCTCCTTCAGAATGATAAAAATTGAAACCCTTAACAAGATGAAAAGCTCCCGATTTCGAGCAATCGAAATCGGGAGCGTTTTTTGATTTTTATGCCTGTGCAGCGGTAATGATCGCCATTTTGTAGACCTCCTCGGCGTTGCAGCCGCGGGAAAGGTCGTTAATGGGAGCATTCAGACCGAGCAGGATGGGACCGTAGGCTTCGAAGCCGCCCAGACGCTGTGCGATCTTGTAGCCGATGTTGCCTGCCTCGATGCACGGGAAAACGAAGGTGTTGGCATAGCCTGCAACCGGGCTTCCCGGGAACTTGAGCTGACCGACAACAGGGGAAACCGCAGCGTCAAACTGCATTTCACCGTCGATTGCCAGATCGGGAGCAAGCTCCTTGGCTTTTGCGGTAGCTGCCTGCGACAGGGAGACCGTGCCGCCCTTGCCGGAGCCCTTGGTGGAGAAGCTCAGCATAGCGACCTTCGGGTCAATGCCGAACAGCTTTGCGCAGTTCGCAACCTCAATTGCGACCTCTGCCAGCTTGTCTGCCGCAGTCACGGTCACATTGCCGTCCTTGTCAACGGAATCCTCGTAGGAAATATTGATGGCGCAGTCACCCATAGCCAGCTTTTCCTCGCCGCGGGCAAGGATAAAGCAGGACGAAACCAGATGGGAGCCGGGCTTGGTCTTGACCAGCTGCAGAGCCGGACGGACGGTGTCGGCGGTGGAGTAGGTGGCGCCGCCGAGAAGAGAATCGGCATAGCCCATCTTCACGAGCATGGTGCCGAAGTAGTTGCCCTTGAGCAGAAGCTCACGGCACTGTTCCTCGGTCATCTTGCCTTTTCGCAGAGCGACCATTGCCTCGACCATGGCATCCATTTCCGGATAGGCTGCCGGGTCAATGATTTCAAGACCTTCAATATCGAAGCCGCATTCCTTTGCCTTGCCGGTGACAACATCGACATTGCCGATGAGGATCGGAGTCAGGAAGCTGTCCTTCTTCAGACGGGCAGCAGCTTCCAGGATACGGGGATCATGGCCTTCGGTAAAAACAATTTTCTTAGGTGCTGATTTCAGCTTTTCGATCAAACGGTCAAACATAAGTACCTCCAAAACATTCGGCATCAGCCGATTTTCGCCTCTATTATATATCTCCGGCGGAGGAAAAATCAAGGCTTACATCCAAATCGGAGCAGATTTCGACCATTTTTTCGCTCAAGGGGTGGGAAAAGCGCAGACGGACGGCACAAAGCTGCTGATAAGTCAGACCGTGTGCAAGGGAGAACGCCTGTGACTGTTCATTTCCGTACTGCGGATCGCCCAGGATCGGGAAGCCGAAATGGGCGCAATGCACGCGAAGCTGATGGGTGCGTCCGGTCAGCGGATGCAGCTCCAATTCCGAGGTGACGCCGTCTGTGCAAAGCAGCTTGTACTGTGTCCGTGCCTCTTTTCCGTCCTCACGGATGCAGCGAATCATGCTCGGCGGCGCTTTTCGGGCAATCGGCGCAGAAAGAATCCCGTTTTCGGCAGGCGGCGCACCGAAGACCGCGGCGTGATAAACCTTTTCAATTCTTCCTGCCTTGCTCTGCGCGCACATCAGCGCATGAATGTGGGCATTTTTGGCAAGCAGTACCACGCCGAAGGTGTCGCGGTCAAGGCGGCTGACGGGATGCACGGCGCAGTGCTGATTCGTTTTTTCATAGTAGGCGATCAGCCGGTTTGCAAGCGTTCCGGTGTTTCTTGCCGAGGACGGATGCACCAGCATTCCGGCAGGCTTATCCACGGCAATCAGGCTTTCGTCCTCATAAAGAATATGCACGGGAAGATTTTCCGCCGGATATTCCGGCATCGGCTCATCGAGATTTACACGCACAAAATCACCGATTTTCACGGGAAAATCGGTGTGAACGGCAATGCCGTTGACGGTATAGGCGTTTTGATATTTCAGCCGCTTGATGAGCGTTGAGGACATACGCAGCTCATTTTGCAGAATATGGGAGAGCCGCGCCTGTCGCTGCGCGGTATGTACCAGTTCCATTTTTATATATTCACAGACTTTTTCGGTAAATTCTGTTCCAACCAGTAGCGCATGATCGCCCGACGGGTGACAATGCCGATAAACGCATTTTTGTCGTCCACAACGGGGACAAAGTTCTGATCGCTTGCTCTGAGCAGAATTTCCTGCATATCGGTCGAAACGGAAACGGGAACATTGTCCCTGCGGTGGACGATATCCATAATATTGTGCTTTTCCGCCTCGCGCATATCCATCAGGCAGAGATTTTTGACCGCCCAGAGCAGGTCGCCCTCTGTCAGCGTGCCGCAGTAGGAGCCGTCGCGCCGTAAAATGGGCAAAGCGGTATAGCCGGAGCTTTCCATGCGTTCCATAGCCTGACGGAGCGAAAAATCGTCGAACAGGTAGGCGCAGGTAGCTTTCGGTGTCAGAAAAAAGAGCAGATTCAAAAAGATCCTTCCTCCAATCAAAGTCCAAAGCGGGAAATGCCATGCAGGGCATCGGATAAATATATTATAGCACAGGCGAAAGTCGAAGTCTGTTAATAATTTATAAATATTCAAAAAACTGCGGCAGCGGTAGACGGACGGTGAAATCTGTAGTATACTGAACTGACGGAGTGAGGAAAATGCAGATAGAGAAATTATCGAAAAAACAGATAAAAAAGCTGTATCGGAAATCCCTGCGCAAGGATTTTCCGCGCAGTGAACGAAAGCCGCTGCACGTGATTCTGCGCTCGATACGGTGCGGAATCTATGAGTGCTACGGTCTGATGCAGGGAAAGGAAGCGGTCAACTATGCCTTTTTCGTCCGGCAGGGAAATAGCTACCTGCTTGACTATTTTGCAACGCTTGCCGCGTATCGCAATCAAGGACTGGGCGCACAGTTTTTGTCCCTTTTGCATACGCGTTTTGCGCAGGCTGATTGCGTGCTCGGAGAGGTCGAGGATCCGGCATTTGCCGCAACGCCGGCAGATAAAGAATTGCAGACACGCCGCTTGCAGTTTTATCTGCGAAACGGCTTTGTTGATACCGGTGTGCGGGAAAAAGCGTTCGGTGTGCCGTATATCCTGATTGCAATGTCGCTCGGAAAGACACATGATGCAGTTTGGCTGGATGAAAGCTACCACAAGCTTTATCGCTGTGTGCTGTCAGAAAAGTGGTACCGTCGCGGCTTCCCGGAGGGATAAATCGGCTCCGTGCATGTCATTCTGAGGCTGACGGAGTCAGTCGTGGGAATCTTTCCGTACCGAATATGCGTTGCAGTAATCGAAAAGGACAGATTGCCACGCCGCTTTCAGCGGCTCGCAATGACAGGAATGAATGCGTGTTCCTCTTTTCATTTGCAGTTTCTTATTTGTCATTCTGAGGGGACGTTTGCGACCGCCGCCTGTGGCGGAGACAAGGGAGCAAAAAGGAGTGGCAGCAACTTGCTTTTTTGAAGTTTGCTTGCGCAAACGAACAAAAAAGCTTAGTTGCAACAGGGAGCAGAGCGACCGAAGAATCTTTCCGTTTTCAATAGTGTGAAGATTCTTCGCTGCGCTCAGAATGACAACATGGGCAATTACATAAAACAGCCGGCATGATGAAGCGCATCATGCCGGCTCAAACAGTTATACGGGATTAAGCAGTGGGCTGGTTGGCATCCTCAATGATCTTGACGAACTTGGACGGAACCAAAGAAGCGCCGCCGATCAGACCGCCGTCGATATCGGGCTGTGCCAGAAGCTCATAGGCGTTCTTATCGTTCATGGAGCCGCCGTAGAGAATGGTGGTAGCACGGGCGTTCTTCGAGCCAAAGAGCTTGCGGACAACAACGCGGATGTGCTGGCAGACTTCCTCAGCCTGCTCGGGCGTTGCGGTGCGACCGGTGCCGATTGCCCAGATGGGCTCGTAAGCGATGACGATCTTGCGGATCTTGTCTTCGGAGATACCTGCAAGCGCCAGCTTGATCTGCATGGTGATCCATTCCTCGGTAATGCCGGCTTCACGCTGCTCAAGGCTTTCGCCGCAGCAGATGATGGGGATCAGACCTGCATCGAGAGCGGCAAGTGCCTTTGCGTTGACATCGGCATCGGTCTCGCCCATAGCACGGCGCTCGGAATGACCGATGATAACATATTTGCAGCCTGCGTCGGTCAGCATGGAGGTGGAAATTTCACCGGTGTAAGCGCCGGAAGCGTTGGCGTTGCAGTTTTCAGCGCCGATGCCGACTCTGGTCTCACGCATGGCGCGGACAGCGGCGGGGATGCAGACGGCAGGAACGCACAGAGCGATATCACACCAGCGACCCTTCGGGAGAATGCCCTTGAGCTCGGTCATGAAGGCCTTGGTTTCCGACGGGGTTTTGTTCATTTTCCAGTTTCCTGCGATCAGGGTTTTACGGTATTTTCTGTTCATAGTGATAACTCCTTATATTTACGCGCCACGGACGCGGTGGGTTTTATATTATTTGTCTTCCAGGCAGGCAATGCCGGGCAGCTCCAGACCTTCGAGGAATTCCAGAGAAGCGCCGCCGCCGGTGGAGATGTGGGTGATTTCGTTTGCAAAGCCGAGCTGTTCGCAGGCTGCTGCACTGTCGCCGCCGCCGACGATGGTAACGGCATCGGCATCGGCAAGTGCCTGTGCTACGGCGATGGTGCCCTTGGCAAGGGTCGGGTTTTCAAAAACGCCCATCGGACCGTTCCAGACGACGGTCTTTGCGGACTTGACAGCATCAGCAAACAGCTCGCGGGTCTTTTCGCCGATGTCCAGACCTTCCATATCGTCGGGAATTTCGTTTGCGGCAACGGTCCTGACTTCGATCGGGCCGTCGATCGGGTCGGGGAAGGAAGCAGCGACTACGGTGTCGATCGGCAGAAGGAGCTTGACGCCCTTGGCTTCCGCCTTCACCATCATGTCCTTGCAGTAGTCGATCTTTTCAGAGTCGAGCAGGGACTTGCCGACGCTGTAGCCCTTTGCAGCGAGGAAGGTGAATGCCATGCCGCCGCCGATGATGAGGGTATCGACCTTTTCCAGCAGGTTGTTGATGACGTTGAGCTTGTCGGAGACCTTTGCGCCGCCGAGGATGGCAACGAACGGACGGGTCGGATCGGCAAGCGCCTTGCCCATGATGGAAACTTCCTTTTCCACGAGGTAGCCGCAGACAGCCGGGAGGTAGTCAGCGACACCGGCGGTGGAGGAATGAGCGCGGTGCGCGGTGCCGAAAGCATCATTGACGAAAATATCAGCCAGAGAGGCCAGCTTTTTGCTCAGCTCGGGATCGTTCTTGGTTTCGCCCTTTTCAAAACGGGTGTTTTCCAGAAGCATCACATCGCCGTCCTTGAGGGCAGCAGCCTTTGCCTGTGCATCTTCGCCTGCAACATCGGCAGCCATGATGACTTCCTTGCCCAAAAGCTCGCTCAGACGGTCAGCAACGATCTTCAGAGAAAGCTCCGGCTTCCATTCGCCCTTGGGCTTGCCCATATGGGAGCAGAGGATCACGCGAGCGCCGTGCTTTACGAGATATTCAATGGTCGGCAGGGCAGCAACGATACGCTTGTCACTGGTGATTTTGCCTTCCTTGGTGGGGACGTTGAAATCACAGCGGCAAAGCACACGCTTGCCCTGTACGTCGATGGATTCCACGGATTTCTTGTTGTAATTCATAAGATGACCTCCTGTAAAAAATTCTTTTGTCAGAGATTTTTCATTTTTCCGTAGTCTTTCAAATGGGGGAATTGCAGCTGCCGCAGCGCTTCAAATACGCCGACGGCAACGCTGTTGCTGAGGTTCAGACTGCGTGCCTCCTCACGCATGGGGATGCGAACACAGTCATCATAGTGCGCATTGAGGAACTCCTCGGGAAGCCCCTTGGTTTCCCTGCCGAAAAACAGGAAGCAGCCGTCTTCATAGGAAGCCTCTGTATAGGCGCAGGGCGCTTTGGTGGAGAACAGACGCATCTGCTTCACGTCATTTCCGGAGAAAAAATCCTCCAGATTTTCGTAAACGCGAACATCGACCAGATGCCAGTAATCCAGACCGGCACGCTTGACGGCTTTTTCGGAAATATCGAAGCCGAGCGGCTTGATTAAATGCAGCACCGAGCCGGTAGCGGCGCAGGTGCGGGCAATGTTGCCGGTGTTTTGCGGAATCTCCGGCGCGACCAAAACGATATTCAGCATAGCTCCTCGATGGGGCGCGTGTTTTTCCGCAGCTTGCGCCCATAATTGCTGCTCGGATAATTCTATGACAAATGGAAGCAAAAATCAACCATTTTTACGGAAAATTCAAAAATTTTTCCCACTTTTCAGAAAATAAAACTACAGTTGCGTTTTTTGCGCAAATGCGGTATACTTTTACTGATTATAAAGGGAGGTATCGCCATGAGCCTGCGTGAGCGTCTGCGACAGTCGCTGCGGCTGTTTCTGATTTTTCTGAAAATCGGTGCGTTTACCTTCGGCGGCGGCTATGCGATGATTCCGCTGATCGAATACGAAACGGCGGAAAAGCGCGACCTGATCGAAAAGGAAGAAATTTCCGATATCGTGGCGATCGCGGAATCCACACCCGGACCCATTGCGATCAACTCCGCAACCTTCATCGGCTGCCGTACCTGCGGCGTACTCGGCTCTGTAGCTGCAACGCTGGGTGTCGTGCTGCCCTCATTCGTCATCATTCTGATTATCGCATTTTTCCTGCGCCGTATCATGGAATACCGCGTTGTGCAGTATGCCTTTTTCGGCATCCGCGCAGGTGTGCTTGCACTGATCGTCAAAGCGGTCGTTTCCTTCTGGAAGCGTGCGGAGCATAACGTATTTTCGTGGGTGGTCATGGTCGCTGCATTTCTCTGGGCGGCAATTCTCGGCTGGAGCGTGATTGCGCTGCTTGCCCTGTGCGCGCTGGCAGGGTTCGTTTTCTGCCTTGTGCAAAGAAAGCGGGGGAAAATGCAATGATTTTCTTCCGGTTGTTTTACACGTTTTTTACCATCGGACTGTTCACCTTCGGCGGCGGCTATGCGATGCTTCCGCTGATTCAGCAGAGGGTGCTGGAAAACGGCTGGCTGAGCATGGAGGAGCTGACGAATTTTGTCGCGGTCAGCGAATCCACCCCCGGACCGTTCGCCATCAATATTTCCACCTATGTCGGCGCGGAAACGGCAGGCGTTATCGGCTCACTTTGCGCAACGCTGGGTGTGGTGCTGCCGTCATTCCTGATTATTTTGCTGGTTGCGAAGGCCTACACCCGTTTCAAAAGCAGCAAAACCGTCAGCGGCGCGATGTACGGTCTGCGTGCGGCGGTGGTCGGACTGATGGCAAGTGCGCTGTGGGGTATGCTGCCGACGGTCTTTTTCCATGCAGAACCGGTCGGATGGAGCGCGGTGCTGCGTCCGGAATTTCTCTGCACGGCGGCGATTTTTGCCGGAGCAGTTGTTGCGGCGCTGAAAAAAGTCAGCCCGATCATTATTATTGTATGCTCTGCTGCGGCAGGCATTCTCTGCGGATATGTATTTTTGTAGAGGGAGGAAGCTATGAGAAGAAAGAAGCGGTTTCGTCTGTCTCCGGCGCGTCTGATCGCTCTGGGATTTTTCCTTGTCATACTTGCAGGCGCAGGTATTTTGTGTCTGCCGTTTGCCTATAAGGGAGAAGCGCCCGGCTTTCTCAATGCGCTTTTTACCGCGACGAGTGCGACCTGTGTGACGGGTCTGATCGTGCGTGATACCTTTACCGGCTGGACGAGCTTCGGACAGGCTGTCATCATCTGCCTGATCCAGCTCGGCGGTCTTGGCTTCATGACGGTTTTTACGCTGATTTCATCGGCGCTCGGCAGAAAGCTCGGACTGTATGACCGCAAGGTGCTGATGCAGTCGGCAGGCAATATGTCGCTGGCAGGTATCGGCGGACTGATCCGGAAAATCATCCCGTTCACCTTCGTTTTTGAGGGTGTCGGCGCGATCCTTCTGGCCATTCGGCTCATACCTGAATTCGGCTGGGGCAGAGGCATCTGGTTTTCCGTATTCCATTCCATTTCCGCCTTCTGCAATGCGGGCTTCGATCTCATGGGAGTGCGTGAGCCGTGCTCCTCTCTGACAGCGTATGCGACTGATCCGCTCGTCACGCTGACGATCTCGGCGCTTGTCATTATCGGCGGACTGGGCTTTCTGGTCTGGCGCGATCTTGCAGTCAACAGATTCCGCTGGGCAAGACTGCAGATGCACAGCAAGCTGGTTCTTTCCGCAACGGGCATTCTGCTCATCGGCGGCTGGCTGCTGTTTTTGCTGTTTGAACGCAATGCATCGCTTGAGGGCATGAGCGTCGGCGAGAAGCTCCTTGCCTCCTTCTTTGAAAGCGTCACGCCGCGAACGGCAGGCTTTAATACCACCGATCTCAATGCCTTGAGCGAATCGGGCAATTTACTGACGAATTTCCTCATGCTGATCGGCGGCAGTCCCGGCTCGACGGCAGGCGGCATCAAAACCACCACCGTTGCCGTGCTTTTCCTGAGCGTGATCGCATCGTCCAAGGGCTTTACGCGTGTCAACGCATTCCATTTCAGCATTGACCGCGATACGCTGCGGCAGGCAAGCTCCATCGTTTTCATCTATCTCGGCATGGCGATCGCAGCGATCATGGCACTTTGCGCATTGGATCCCGTTTCGATCAAGCAGGCAATGTTCGAGGTCAATTCGGCGATTGCAACGGTCGGACTGACGCTGGGCATCACCTCCACGCTTTCGGCGGCAAGCCGAATCATCCTTATTATATTAATGTATGCCGGAAGACTCGGCGGACTGAGCTTTATTCTGCTGTTCTCAGAACGCAGATCGGAGCCGCCCATTGACCGACCTGCCGGAAAACTGCTCATAGGATAAGAAAGGAAACAACAATGAAATCTGTACTGATTATCGGCATGGGCCGTATGGGCCGCCATCTTGCAAAAACAATGTATCAGCTCGGCAATGATGTTATGATCGTTGACAAGAAGGCGGAGCTGATCGAGTCGCTTGCCGACCGCTTCACGGATTCGAGCATCTGTGACTGCACGAACGAATCGGTCATCAAATCGCTGGGCGTAGACAATTTTGACATCTGCTTTGTAACGATCGGCGAGGATTTCCAGGCGTCATTGGTGGTGACGAGCCTTCTGAAAAAGCACGGTGCAAGAATGATCGTTGCCAAGACCAATCAGGATATTCAGGCGGACCTGCTGCGCACCATCGGTGCAAACGAGGTCGTCTATCCGGAGGTCGAAATTGCAGAAAAGCTGGCAGTGCGCTATAATGCCGATAATATTTTCGACTATATTCCGCTGACGGCGAAGGAATCCATCTACGAAATTCCGGTGCTTCATTCGTGGCTCGGGTATACACTGGCAGAGCTGAACATCCGCCGTAAGTACAATATCAATATCATTGCAGTAAAAAACAGCGGCGATATCAATGCGAATGTGGGCGCGGATTACTGCTTCTGTGAAAATGACCATATTATCGTTCTCGGCAGATCGGATGACGTATTCCGTCTGTCTGCAAAGGCATAATTTCGAACGAAAAATTCCAATGGGAGGTGAGCCGTATGCGGGGAAAGCTGGGCAGGGTAATAGACCGAACGCTGTTTTACTATTTGCTGATCGGAATCCTCAATTTTCTGTGCTGTAACGCGCTGATGTTCCTGCTGTTCAATCTCTGCGGCTTCAGCGAGCACGTTGCGCCGCTGTTTAACTACTCTCTGGGCAGCATCAACTGGTATCTGTCGTGCAAGTATATTCTTTTCCGCGGACATAAAACATCGTGGAAGCAGCTTGCGCGATTTGTGACGGATGTGCTGTGCTGCTATTTTCTGGCGTATTATATCGTTGCACCGATACTTTCCGCCGTGCTGCTGCATTCAGAGCTTGTGCGAAGCTTTTTCTCCTTCGGCGGCAAATCCGCAGAGAAAATCAGCGGTAACTGTCAGATGGCAATCGGCGCCGTAACGTATGCCCTCAGTAACTATGTCGGTCAGCGATATTTCGTATTCAGCGACCGGTTTGAGCATCTGCGCCGTAAGCAGAACGGAATCGCAGAGGAAAACGACAACTAAGAAGAATGCGGAATGCTGCATTTTGCAGTATTCCGCTTTTTAATTGTTAAGTTCTGTGCATTATTTTCTTTGCAATATGCCTGAAAATATGCAAAAAACGAAACAAAATGCTTAAAAAAATATGATTTGTAATAAATCAATAAAAGTCATCCGTGAAAACGTAGAATTATGGGTAGGTATCCTTGCTTATTGAACAAAAAATTGATAAAATAAAAAGACCAAAATGGGTTTATAGCCTGACAATTTGGAAATTAAGGAGGACAAATAATGAAAAACGCAATCAAAAAGATCATGGCGTTGATTCTCGTTATTGCTATGATCGCTGGCGTTCTTCCGTCCGTATTTGCGGCAACAAGCTACATCCAGCCGTTCTTGGACGTAAGGACTGACGACTGGTTTGCAGACTATGTCGAGTACGTTTATGAGCGCGAACCGCAGCTTATGAACGGCATGACGGTAAACACATTCGTACCGAGCGGCACCTGTACGCGTGCTATGGCGGCTGTGGTTATCTGGCGTCTTGCAGATCCCGTAGCTCCCCCCGTTAAGCCGTCCACCTTTATCGATCTGAAGCAGGATTGGTACAAGAACGGCATCACATGGGCACAGGAAAATGAGATTGTTAACGGCGTTACCGAACGGACCTTCGATCCGGACGGACTTGTCACCCGTGAACAGCTCGTTACCATGATCTGGCGTTATGCCGATGAGCCCATTGTTGAAAAAGACTATCTCAAGTCCTTCCCCGACAGAGCTGAGGTTGCAGTTTATGCAAGAGAAGCATTCAACTGGGCAATCTCCCTCGGCATCATCAGCGGCACGCAGTTTGCAGATACGAACATCGTTCTGAATCCGCAGGGCTATGCAACCCGTGCTGAATTCGCAAAGATCCTCACTATCTTTGCTCAGAAGTATAAGCCGGTCACTCCGACGACTCCGACCACTCCGACCACTCCGACCACTCCGACTACCCCGACCACTCCGACG
>R26__coassemble_1151_pt1 | contig 13735 bp, 16 predicted proteins | sample R26__metabat2_low_PE_037 | metagenome-assembled genome bin R26
TTGGTTTTGTGCGCCCTATTTCGGAATGGTGCTTCGATTACAATGTTTCAACCTTTTTCTCCGGGATTTCTTTTCGCTTATCATACACCGATTGGCGCAAAAAAGCAAGGAGACTGTATGTTTTGCAGTTTTCGCGGTGCGAGCAAGATAAGCACCCTACGGACTTCTACCATACACTCTCCGTAGGGCAGGGGCTTGCCTCCTGCCATTCTGATTCATCAGGTGTTCTTCCTTTTCTGTCATTGCGAGGTCGTGCCAGCGACCGTGGCAATCTTTCCCTGTCAGATTTCGAATATTTCCCGAAACCAACAGATTCTTCGTCGCGCTCCGTGCTCTTCAGAATGACACGGAAGGGATGCATAGGATTGCCACGCACGGCGTTGCCGTGCTCGCAATGACAAAAATAAAAACCTCGGAGACCTTGCATGAAACAAGGTCTCCGAAAATGCTTATCTGTTATTATACCGTTCGATTGCCATGCGCAGAAGATCCAGCGCACGCTCCAGCTCCTCAGAACAGCGGACATAGGCAATACGGATTTCATCCACGCCTGCGCCCTCGGTTGCATAGAAGCCTTCACCCGGAGAGAATACGACCGTCTCGCCGTTGTCCTCAAATTCCTTCAGCAGGAACATCTGGAATTTTTCCGCGCTGTCGATCGGCAGCTTCGCCATGGTGTAGAATGCACCCTTCGGCTCTGTTGTCACGACACCCGGAATTTCCGTCAGCTTGCGGTAGCAGACATCGCGGCGGTGCTGATATTCTTCACGCGTTGCATCAAAGTAGGACGGATCGACCGTGTACAGCGCTGCCGCACCGATCTGATCGAGTGTTGCGACTGACAGACGCGCCTGCGCGATTTTGGTCGCAGCCTCCATAAACGCCTTGTTGCGCGAAATGAGAGCGCCGATTCTTGCGCCGCACGCACTGAAACGCTTGGAAACGGAGTCGATCAGAATGAGATTCTCATCCATATCACGGAAGCTTGCCGCCGTCGTCAGCTCGCCGCCGTCATAGATGAATTCGCGGTAGACCTCGTCGCAGATCAGGAACAGGTCATGCTCCTTGGCGATGTCCGCCATCAGACGCAGCTCCTCCGGCGTAAGAATGGTACCGGTCGGATTGCCCGGATTGGTCACCAAAATGGCACGGGTGCGCTCGTTGATCAGCGGCTCTACCTGCTCGCGCGTTGCATAGCGGTAGCCTTCCTCCGGCTTGGTATGCACGGGGCAGATTTTGCCGCCGGCAGAGCGGATGAAGGTATTGTAATTCGGATAGAACGGCTCCGGTACGATGATTTCTTCACCCTCGTTGAGGATGCACAGTGCCGCCATCAGCAGCGCCTCACTGCCGCCCGTCGTCACCATGATGTCGCCGGTGTCAAACTCGACGCCCAGACGCTGATAGTAGGCACGAATCGCCTCGATCAGCTTGGGAATGCCGGGAGACGGCATATACTCCAGAACGTCCTGACGGAAATCGGCAATCGCATCAAAGTAGACCGGAGGGGTGATAATATCCGGCTGACCGATATTCAAAAAGTGAATTTTTATGCCGCGCTTCTGTGCCTCGACCACATACGGATAAAATTTACGAATCGGGGACAGCTCGCACTTTTCTATTTTTTGTGAAAGCTTCATAGGGGTTCCTCTCTTGAGAGAATCAGATTATGCTTTTGCAAGCAGCTTTTCGACCGCGTCTGTCTTTTCCCACGGCAGATCGAGATCGGTACGGCCGAAATGACCGTAAGCAGCCGTCTGCTGATAGATCGGACGGCGCAGCTTCAATGCAGAAATAATGGATGCCGGGCGCAGGTCAAAGCACTGTCTGACCAGCTCGCTCAGCGCAAGGTCGCTCATTTTGCCGGTGCCGTAGGTATCGACAAGAACGGAAACGGGCTGCGCAACGCCGATGGCATAGGCAAGCTCGATCTGGCAGCGTTTTGCAAGACCGGCTGCAACGATGTTCTTTGCAACGTAACGCGCCATATAGGCTGCGCTGCGGTCAACCTTGGTCGGGTCCTTGCCGGAGAAGGCACCGCCGCCGTGCGCAGCATAGCCGCCGTAGGTATCAACGATGATCTTTCTGCCGGTCAGACCGGAATCGCCGACCGGTCCGCCGATGACGAAGCGTCCCGTCGGATTGACATAGAACTTCGTATCGCCGTCAAGCAGATTTGCAGGCAGCGTCGGGCGGATGATCTCTTCGACCACAGCCTCGCGCAGGTCCTTGATGGAAATATCGTCCGAATGCTGGGTGGAGATAACCACATTGTCGATGCGTTCGACGGAGCCGTCCTCCGCATACTGCACGGAAACCTGGCTCTTGCCGTCCGGACGCAGCCACGGCAGATGACCGTTTTTGCGCTCTGCGGCAAGCTTCTTTGTCAGCTTATGGGCAAAAGAGATCGGCGCCGGCATCAGCTCTTCGGTCTCGTCGCAGGCATAGCCGAACATCATGCCCTGATCGCCTGCGCCGAGGGTATCGGCATCGTCATAGGAGTTGTTCACGCCCATGGCAATATCGCCGGACTGCTCGTCAATCGCGGTCAGAACTGCGCAGGTCTTGCCGTTGAAGCCGGCCTCGGGAGAATCGTAGCCGATCTTGCAGAGCGTATCGCGCACGACCTTGGGAATATCCACATAGCAGTTGGTGGAGATTTCACCCATGACCAGCACCATGCCGGTAGTGGTTGCACATTCGCAGGCAACACGGGCATTCGGGTCCTGCGCGATGATGGCATCGAGCACGCCGTCGGAGATCTGGTCACAGACTTTGTCGGGATGACCTTCGGTCACGGATTCGGATGTAAAAATTCTTTTTTGCATAGCAGGGGCTTCCTTTCTTATTTTTTATCTCATAGCCCTTGTCGATACAAAAAATACCCTGATTCGACAGGGTACCATCATGTGTCCTCATCTGTCGATTTGAATCGCCGGAATTGGCACCTTGCGAAAATTCGCAGGTTGTCGGGCTTCATCGGGCCGGTCCCTCCGCCACTCTCGATAAGGTTATGAAATTACAATCCATTGTACGCAAAATTCTTCATTTTGTCAAGAAAAAAATCCGAATTTGACAGATCATATATTTCCATTGTAGGGCAGGGGCTTGTCTCCTGCCGTTTTTCGATTCTCTGTTCGTCTATCGTTTCTGTCATTGCGAGCCGGTTGCAAAACCGGCGTGGCAATCTGTCCCTTCAATCATTGCATCGCCTATTCGTTACGGACGGATTGCCACGCCGCCGTTGGCGGCTCGCAATGACATAGATGGGAATCGTTCCGGTTTCGCATCTAAAACATAGGGCAGGGGCTTGTCTCCTGCCGTTTTTCAATTCTCTGTTCGTCTATCGTTTCTGTCATTGCGAGCCGGTTGCAAAACCGGCGTGGCAATCTGTCCCTTCAATCATTGCATCGCCTATTCGTTACGGACGGATTGCCACGCCGCCGTTGGCGGCTCGCAATGACATAGATGGGAATCGTTCCGGTTTCGCATCTTAAACGTAGGGCAGGGGCTTGCCTCCTGCCGTTCTCCGTATTCTCACGGGCGACCGCAAGGGTCGCCCCTACGGATTCAAAATGTATATTTCCGTTCAGGATACCATTCGGCTCAAAAGCACGATTGCGGCAGACATCGCTGCGCCGAACAGCAAAAATGCGGTAACAAGCCTTAAAGCCGGTTTATTCATAATATTTTTCCTCCTGTATCGTTGTTTCTGCAGTATATCGCACGCCGGAGAGAAAAGACGTCGGAAAATACAGGTCTGTCTTTTATTTTTGATGCAGTTTTTCCTCTTTTCGGAATAATCCTGTATAAATCCGCGCATCGATGTCGATACTCAGGTCGGAGGTGCTTTTTATGCAACACAACAACAAGAAATCAAAAGGCTTCCGCAGCTTTGTCAAGGAGAAGGGCTACTACATAGTCCTGCTTCTTTGTGCAGTGGCTGTGGGAACATCGGCTTATTTTCTTCTGACACGGACCCGTTCCGTGCCGCAAAAAACCGTCGCGCCCGTGATCGCAACGGAGCCTGCCGTCAGCGAAGCTTCCGTGAGCGAATCGGCGCAGGTCCGGCAGGAAACGCAGCAAAACACTCCCGCTGCAAGCAAGCCTGCCCCTGTCACGGAGCCGACCTCTGAGAAACGCCTGAGCGTTGCCCGACCTCTGGAGGGAGAAACGGTCACGGCATTTGCTGCCGACCATCTTGCCTTCAACGAAACGACACGCGACTGGCGTACCCATGAGGGCATGGACTTCCGCGCCGATGACGGGCAGGAGGTCTGCGCTGCCGCGGACGGTACGGTCTACGCCATCTATGAGGACGAAAGTCTGGGAATGACGGTCGTTTTGCAGCACGCAGACGGCTACACGACCCACTATTCCAATCTGAATGAGGATGTTCCGGTCAGCGTCGGACAGAGCGTGAAGCAGGGCGATGTACTGGGCAGCGTTGGCGCAACCGCCTGCGTGGAAACGGCATTGCAGCCGCATCTGCATTTTGCGGTTTATCAGAACAATGCGCCCGTCGATCCGGAGGAATTTTTCGACCTCGCGTAAGCAATCACAGGAACAGGGTATGGCACAGCGCCATGCCCTGTTCTTTTATTCCCGTATTTCATCCTCATTTCTTTCAAAAGGGCGGCAAAGCGGCAGCGCCTCGCCGTCCTGAATATACAGATTTTCCGCTTTCCCCAATGCATCCTGTAATATTTTTCTTCCGTGGATATTCTCTGTCGTATTCGGTAACACATCTAATGCCTCGGATGCCGCTGCACACATAATCGCATACATTTTCCATATATGATTCATTTTTCTTTTTCTCCTCAAAATTGACCAGTATCACGGACAATATTTTATCCCAGTATAGCATAGGATAAGGATAGATTGCAACCAATACTGGTCAAAAGAGGAGAAAAGAATGGAACAAAAAATACGCCGCGACCGAAATATGGGAGATAATCTCCGGCGCTTGCGCAACGCCGGCGGTCTTTCACAGGAGAAGCTCTGCGCCGAGCTGCAGCGCCGCGGCTGCGACATCGGGCGCACGACCTATGCAAAATATGAAGCCGGCGAATTGAATATCCGCGCCAGTGTGCTGATTACCTTACGAAAAATCTATCAGTGCAGCTATGATGATTTCTTTGCCGGACTGGATTTTGAAACGTAATCGCTTCTCCATAATATGCAGAACAGGGTATGGCACAGCGCCATGCCCTGTTCTTTTGTTCTGTAAAGCGGCAGGTTTGCGGAGTAATTGACATCGTGCAAACAAAAAGATATAATAAAAACAGACTTACACAGAACGAAAGGGAATACAATGAATCTACTGGAACAGGCAATTCAATTTGCCGTGAAAGCGCACGCAGGGCAAAAGCGGAAGCTGTCCGACATTCCGGCAATTCTGCATCCGCTTGAGGTCTCCTCTATTATTGCGACCCTCTCAACGGATATGAACACCATGGCGGCAGGTGTTCTGCACGATACCGTGGAGGACGCTCAGGTCACGATCGACGAAATCCGGCAGCAATTCGGTGACAGAGTTGCATTTCTTGTGAGCTGCGAAACGGAGCACAAGGATCAGGAACGAGCTCCCGAAGACACATGGTACGAACGCAAAAAAGGCTCCCTTGATGAGCTGCGGACGATCGAGGACCGCGAAGTAAAGGTTTTATGGCTGAGCGACAAGCTTTCCAACCTGCGTTCGTTCTGCCGTGAATACCGCAAGCACGGCGATGAGATCTGGACCCACCTGAATCAGCATGATCCGGCTATGCACGAATGGTATTACCGCACGATCGGCAACTGCCTGTCCGAGCTTCACGGAACAGATGCCTATGAAGAATACATCCGCCTGACAGAGCAATTGTTTGCAAAAGGAGGAAAACAGTAATATGATAAAGATCAAGCTTGAAAAGAACACCCTCACACTTTCCCTCACCGGCAGGGTCGACTCCACCAATGCCGCAGCCGTGGAGGACGAAATGCGCACTGCAATCCTTACGAATACATACGAGAATCTGGAAATTGATGCCGGCAAGCTGGATTATATGTCCAGTGCAGGTCTGCGCACTCTGCTTGCTATGCGAAAAAAAATCCCCAACCTGCGCATATTTAATGTTATGCCGGAGCTGTATGAGGTTTTCAGCATGACCGGCTTTACGGAAATCATGAACATTGAAAAAGCATTCCGGCAGGTTTCCGTGGATGGCTGCCAGATCATCGGCAGGGGTGCAAAGGGTACCGTTTACCGCAAGGATGCAGATACGATCATCAAGGTTTACAAGGACCCCAACAGTCTCCCGTCTATTAAAAAGGAACGCGATCTGGCACAGAAGGCTTTTATTCTCGGTGTACCGACCGCAATCACCTTTGATGTTGTTCGTGTTGGCGACAGCTATGGCACCGTGTTTGAGCTGCTGCACTCCAAATCCCTCTCACAGATGATTCTGGAGGACGAGGACAATCGTACAGAGCATATCCGCGCATTTGCACGCTTTTTGCATAAAATCCATGAAATTTCAGCAGGCTTCGACAAGATCCCCGATGCAAAGAAAACCGTCATGCTGTGGTATGATGCCGCGAAGGATTATCTTTCGGCAGAGGATGCCGAAGCTCTGAAGCAGCGCATTGTTGCTGTGCGCAATACCGGAACGCTGCTGCATCTGGACTATCATACGAATAACGTAATCAATCAGGACGGCGAGCTGCTGCTGATCGATATGGATACGCTTTCGCAGGGACATCCGATTTTCGATCTTGCCAATGTGTATATTACCTATGTCGGCTTTGGTGAATTTGATCCGACCGTCGTTGAAAATTTCCTCGGACTGCCGTATCCGCTTGCAAAGGAGATCTGGACGCAGTTTATACGCGACTACCTCGACACAGACGATGAACAGCAGCTGAAAAGGGTTGAGCAGAAGGCAATGCTGCTCAGCTATGTCCGGCTTCTGCGCCATACCGTACGGCGCGGCGGCAGCGAAACCGCTGACGGTCGTGCAGTGATCGAACGCTGCGCACAGCAGATTTCGCAGCTGCTCAGGGAAGTGGAAACGCTGGATTTTTAACAAAAGGCAGGAGACAAGCCCCTGCCCTGCGAATGGAATACGACGGGTGTGCGGATTTTCATCTGCACACCCTGTTTTTTCTCTTTACTTTATCAGCCGTTCGGCGTTATGATGCTTGACCTTCAGGTTATTCACCGCGCGGGCAAAGGCAAGCTGCGTGAGAATATAGTCACGCTGACCCTGCTTTTCCCGAAGCTGCAGCTGTGCTTCCTCCATGGCGCGGCGGTCGGCATCCTCGTCGATTTCCTCCGGCGCTAACGCCGATTCACAAAGCAGGCGCACCCGGGAAGCGGAAACATCCAGAATGCCGCGCGTCACGGCGCAGCTTCTGCGAACGTCGTCCGGAATCGTCATAATCACTTCTCCGTCCGGAATTGCGGCGGTCAGAGGATAATGGTCCGCCATAATGCCCATCATGCCGTCACTGACCGGTACGAGCAGCGACAGACACGGACCGTCATAAAACCTTCGCTCCGGAGAAAGAATCTGCAAATGAAACGCTTTCATTCCTTGCCTCCGTCTGCCATTTCCGCAGCCTTGGCGCGGACATCCTCGATCGTACCGACATTGAAGAACGCCGCCTCGGGGCAATCGTCCAGCTCGCCGCTTAAAATCGCCTTAAAGCCGCGGATGGTCTCTGACAGCGGCACGAAAACGCCCTTCACGCCGGTGAATTTCTCCGCAACGCTGAACGGCTGCGACAAAAATCGCTGAATTTTTCTTGCGCGGTAGACCGTCAGGCGGTCCTCCTCGCCCAGCTCATCCATGCCTAAAATGGCGATGATATCCTGCAGCTCTCTGTACTTTTCCAGTGTTTCCTGCACGGCACGCGCAACACCGTAATGCTCCTGCCCCACAATGTCCGGCTCAAGAACACGGGAGGTCGATTCCAGCGGATCGACTGCCGGATAGATGCCCATTTCCGCAATTTTACGGCTCAGGACGGTGGTCGCATCCAGATGGGCAAAGGTCGTTGCCGGCGCAGGGTCGGTCAGATCGTCCGCAGGGACATAGACCGCCTGCACGGAGGTGATGGAGCCGTTCTGCGTGGAAGCGATACGTTCCTCTAACTCACCCAGCTCATTGGCAAGCGTCGGCTGATAACCGACAGCGGAGGGCATTCTTCCCAGAAGCGTGGAGACCTCGCTGCCTGCCTGAATGAAACGGAAAATATTATCAATGAACAGCAGCACATCCTTGTGACTTTCGTCACGGAAATGCTCTGCCATGGTCAGACCCGTCAGCGCGACACGCATACGGATGCCGGGCGCTTCGTTCATCTGACCGAATACGAGCGCGGTCTTTTTTACAACGCCGCTCTCCTGCATTTCCGTCCAGAGATCGTTGCCCTCACGGCTGCGTTCGCCGACACCGGTAAAGACGGAATAGCCGCCGTGCTCCGTTGCGATATTATGGATCAGCTCCTGAATGAGCACGGTTTTTCCCACGCCTGCGCCGCCGAACAGACCGATTTTGCCGCCCTTTGCATACGGCGCAAGCAGGTCGATGACCTTGATGCCGGTTTCCAGCACGGTTTCCGTCGTGCTGCGCTCTGCATAAGAAGGCGCCGGACGGTAGATGGACTTATGCGGCTTTGATTTTTCGATCTGTTCGCCGCCGTCAATGCAGTCGCCGAAGACGTTGAAGAGTCTTCCGAGAACATTCTCGCCGACCGGCACCGAAATAGGCGCTCCGGTCGCAGTGACTTCAAGATCACGGCGCAGATTATTGCTGCTGCCGAGCATGATGCAGCGTGCATAGTTGTTGCCGATGTGCTGCGCGACTTCCATCACGCGCTTTTCCGTACCCACGCTCACCTCGAGCGCTTCACGGATTTTGGGAAGGTCGCCGTCCGCAAACAGGACATCCACGACCGGTCCGTTGACACCGGCAATTTTTCCGATATGAAGTTCTTTGGAAACGGTATTATTCATTTCCCCGAACCTCCTTCTGTAATTTCTCGCGTTTGGCGCGCAATGCTTTTGCGCCGGCTGTGATTTCCGTAATTTCTCTGGTGATCGCCGCCTGACGGACGCTGTTGAACTGGATCCTTAAATCCTTGAGCATATCCTCGGCATTGTCGCCTGCCGCCTGCATGGCATTCATACGCGCCTGCTGCTCGCTGCAATAGCTTTCGACCAGTGCGCTGTAGATAAATCCTGTCAGGTAGGGCGGCACGATGCCGTTGAGGACGGTATCCGCATCGGGATAGATCGTCTTTCCGTAGGGCGGGATTTTTTCTTCAGTCGCATAGAACGAGCTTTGATTCAACGGCAGCAGACATTGCGTGCGGCATTCACCGGCTGTTGCGCTGCGGAACGCCGTATAAATAATGTTGATCTCATCGACCTTATCGCTGCGGTAGTATTCTAAAAGCTCCTCGCAGATTCTCTGCGCCACGCGGATAGTGGGGAAGGCGGTCGAACAGATAAAACCCTCTGCGATCGGTCCCTTGTGCGTCAGAAAATACTGCCGTCCGTATTCCCCGACCGGGAACAGGACCGTATCGCTGTTTTCGCCGAGATATTTTTCCGCACGGCGAATGGCCTCCTGATTGTAGTTGCCTGCAAGACCTTTATCGGAGGTAATCAGCAGCAATGCCTTTCCGTGAACGACCTCCTTATCCGGAATCCGGAAATAGCGGTTTTTAATGGCAGGCATATATTGCAGAAGGTCGCCGATCTCCTCACGCAGCGCGATAAAATACGGCTTTGTGGAATCCAGTCCGCGCTTTGCCTTGCGCATTTTTACGGAGGAAATCATATACATGGCATCGGTCACCTTTTTGGTTTCCGAAACGCTGTTGATGCGGATGCGGATCTCAGATGCACTCGCCATGCCGTATTTCCTCCTTTCCGATTATTCCGCCTTGTAGACGGTATCAAAAAATTCGCGGGTATCCCGAATTGTTCTGTCGCGTAATGCGTCAATATCCCTGCTGCCGTGCTGCAGGCTCAGGACACAGGCGCTGTGATTGCGCCGGAACCAGTCCAACAGCTCGTCCTTGACCGCCGGAATTTTTTCCGGAGGAACGGGCAGGAACATTTTTTCTCTTGCGGCAAGCAGCAAAACGATCTGCTCCCACATGGCAAGCGGCTTCTGATTGGGCTGCCGCAGAAGCTGCATCAGTCCGGTGCCGTAGCGAAGCTGGCGCACGGTCTGTTCGTCCAAATCGCTGCCGAACTGGGCAAAAACCTGCATTTCGCGGTACTGCGCCAAATCCAGACGCAGACTGCCGACTGATTTTTTCATCATCTTTGTCTGCGCAGCGCCGCCGACACGCGAAACGGACAGACCGACATTGACCGCAGGACGCTGTCCGGCATAGAACTGCTCGCTGTCGAGGAAAATCTGACCGTCGGTAATGGAAATGATATTCGTGGGAATGTAGGCGGAAACATCGCCTGCCTGCGTTTCCACGATGGGAAGCGCCGTCATGCTGCCGCCGCCCAACTCGTCGGAAAGCTGCGCCGAACGCTCGAGTAAACGCGAATGCAGATAGAACACATCGCCGGGATATGCCTCTCTGCCGGGCGCACGCTCCAGAAGCAGGCTGATCGTGCGGTATGCAACGGCGTGCTTGGAAAGATCGTCATAGACGATCAGGGTATCGCGTCCGTGCCGCATGAAATATTCGGCAACAGCGCAGCCTGCATAGGGCGCAATATACTGCAGCGCCGCAGGATCGTCTGCCGAAGAGGATACCACGACGGTATAGTCCAGAGCGCCGTTTTTCTCCAGCATATGCATGATTTTTGCAACGGAGCTTGCCTTCTGGCTGATCGCCACATAGATACAGACAACATCCTTGTCCTTCTGATTCAGAATCGTATCCATGGCGATCGAGGTCTTGCCCGTCTGACGGTCGCCGATAATCAGCTCACGCTGACCGCGACCGATCGGAAACATGGAATCGATGGCAAGAATGCCCGTTTCCATCGGACGGCTGACGGCTTTTCGGTCGATAATGCCGGGTGCCGGCCATTCGATGGGATAATATTTTTTCGCCTCCAGCTCGCCCTTGCCGTCAATCGGCTTGCCGAGCGGATCGATCATTCTGCCGAGAATTTTATTGCTGATGGGAATGCCTGCGGTGCGGTTCGTCTGCAGAACACGGGAGCCTGCCTTGATTTCCGCCGGGTCGCCGAACAGAACGATACCGGTCGTACCGTCGGCGCGGATGTCCTGCACCATGCCCTTAATACCGCATTCGAACAGGACAACTTTTCCGTAGGCTACATCATGCAATCCTTCGATGACCGCAACGCCGTCGCCGACGGTAAGCACCTTGCCCACCTTCTGGAAGCCGGCATCCAGATCGAAATCCGAAATGCTTTCACGCAGCAAAGAGATGATATTGTCATGGTCATATTCCGGCGGAAGCTGCTGAAATGCGCGGCGCAGCTGTCGGATACGTCCCAACGCGCTCCAGTCATAGTTGTCATCGCCGACAAAAATGTTGAAGCCTTCGACAACGGCACTGTCGCGGATCACGACCAGCTCTGCCTTCTCTTTGCCGTATTTGCGGCACATGAAGCCGCGGATTTTTTCCTTTTGCTCATCCGTCGGAGGGATGAGGCAGCGGATCTCTACACGCAGCGCTTTTTCCTCGCCCTGCTGCTCGATCCGGTCAAATCCATCGTAGCTGCTCATGCGTCAGTCTCCCCGTCAGCGCCGGATTCGTTCTGCGCGACCTCGATAAATTCATCGTAAAGCGCACGGGTACGCTCCGCATCGCCGGAATTTGCAACCAGCTTCTGCGCCGCTTCCAGAACCAGCTCGCCGATTTCCGTCTGCGCCGATTCCAGAATCTGATGCTTGCGTGCTTCCGCATCGGTCTCCGCAGCCGACAGCATATTATCTGCCTTCTGCTTCGCCGATTCCAGATACGCCTTTGCCGCATCGGCTGCATCTCTCTCCGCATCCTGACGCAGCTGCGCAATTTCCGCATTGGCATCAGCCAGCTTCTTTTCGTATTCTTCCTTCAGCTTCTGATTCTCCTGCGCTGCCTGCGCATTGTCCGCCTCAAGCTGCTCAAAATATTCCCTGCGCTCGTTCAGAAATTTACTGATCGGCTTATACAGCAGCAGCGTCAGACCGCCGGCAAGAATCACAAAGTTCAGTATGTGCAGGAGGATCTGCACAAAATCAATGTTCAGAGGCATATAGTAAATCCCCTCCTTTTCGGAATCAGAGGACGAAGATAATCAGAATTGCAACGATCAATGCATAGATGATGGCGGTTTCGATAAAGACCAGACCGAGCATCATGGCGGAGTTGATCTTATCCGCTGCTTCGGGCTGACGTGCCATGCCCTCGGTGCTCTTACGGATGGACATTGCCATTGCGACCGCGCCTGCAGTTGCAACTGCGCCGACAATCGCTGCTGCTGCAATCGCCTTCACGTTTTTGCCGTTCTCGGCAGGGGTCTCTTCTGCGAGCGTTTCGTCAGCGCCCTCGGCGGCAACGACATCCACCGGCTCGGTTTCTTCCTCTGCCGCAAAGGCAGTCATGCTCAGCGCAAACAGGAACGAGAATGTCAGCACAAGGACAATCAGCATGGAAATAATTCTGGTTTTTTTCATGGTCAGTTACCTTCCTTTAATTTTTTCTTCTTGGGTTCTGCCGCCTCACCATAGAAAATGGATGCCAGCGTGGCAAGAACATAGGTTTGGATGATTGCGTGCAGGAGTGTGAACAGAACGCCCACAAGCACCGGCAGCACAAAGCTCAAAGATGAATAATAGTACACCAGCTCCGTCACGAGCGCACCGCTGAGCAATGCGCCGAAGAGTCGGAAGCTCATGGAGATCGGCAGGGAAAAATCCTTCAGAACGCCCAGACCGCCCTTGACACCGTTATAGACGATGCCCGAAACGAGAATGAACAGATAGGAAAACAGACCCATGCCGATCGCGCCGTTGATGTCTGCCAGCGGCGCAGGAAGCGAGATCGACGCGCCCTGTGTGGAGATGACCTGCACGCCGAGAAGCTCAAAAATCGTACTGAAAAATATGTAGACACCGGCGCTGAAAATATAGGCGGCGACTACGTTGGTCTTGTGCGGACTGTTCGTCTTTGCCATGTCCGAGAAAAACTCCACCAGCTTTTCCAGCACGGTCTGGAACTTTCCGGGAATCCGCTTAAATCGCGGAATGACAAAAATGCGGATGATCGCCGCCGCCAAAAGCAGCGCCGCCGTGACGATATAGGCGGAAATCAGCGCCGGATTCACCTGCACCAGTCCGAAAAGGTCGATCTTATGCACTTCGTGCAGAACGCCGTCCTGCATGACCTCCTTGATGCTCTCCTCCTCCCCCGGCGAAAGACCGAGAAGAATGATCGCGGCAAGAAGAATCGCCATCACGGCAATCCAAATTACAAGGAATTTGGTTTTCCTTCTTTTCAGCTTCATTACAAAACTTCCTTTATTCGCGCTGACACGCGCGTATTTTACCTTATATAATATCACATTTTCGAAAAAAAGCAAGACGGCAAGGAGCAATGCCCCTTGCCGGTCTGTCGTATCTGTTCAGAAAATCTGTCCCGGAAGCTTCAGCTTTTGCTTCGGCGGAAATGCTTTGTCGAATTCCTCCACATCCGCATCGTCCACATAGTAGCCCTGCGGCGTCTGATAAACGCCGGTAACACCGTCTAAGCAGCCCGGAAT
>R26__coassemble_1159_pt1 | contig 13673 bp, 12 predicted proteins | sample R26__metabat2_low_PE_037 | metagenome-assembled genome bin R26
AATATATTGCAAATCTATTCAGAAGTATTCTGGTAGATATAACAATAGAAAGGAGACGTCACAATGAAAAAATGTTTAATCCCCGAGGGCTATAAGAACCCGCTGACCGTGTACGAAACACAGTGTGCAATCGAATTTATCAAACATAATTTTCAGAAAAATCTGTGTCATGCGCTGAATCTGATGCGCGTGTCCGCCCCGTTGTTTGTTGAGGAGGCATCCGGACTGAATGATAATCTGAACGGCTACGAACGTCCGGTTTCATTTGACGTTCCCGATGTGAAAGCAGAAGCTCAGGTCGTACATTCCCTTGCAAAGTGGAAGCGTTATGCACTTGCGCGTTACGATTTCCACCCCGGCAAAGGTCTTGTTACCGATATGAACGCAATTCGCCGCGACGAGGTTGTGGATAACCTGCATTCGATCTATGTTGATCAGTGGGACTGGGAAAAGGTCCTTACCGAAGAAACCCGCAATGAAGCATATCTGAAGGATACCGTTCAGCGCATTGTCAATGCCATCTATGTGACCGGCGAAACGCTGAAAATCGAGTATCCGCAAATCAATACGCAGATTCCGCGCGAAGTTATTTTTATTACAACGCAGGAGCTCGAGGATATGTTCCCCGACCTGACCGACTCCCATGACAGAGAAGATGCTTTCCACCGTATGCACAAGGATAAGGCTGTTTTCCTGATGCAGATCGGCGGCAAGCTCCGTTCCGGCAAGCCGCATGACGGCCGTGCTCCGGACTATGATGATTGGGCGCTCAACGGCGATATTCTGTTCTGGAACGAAACGCTCGGCCGCTCCTTCGAGGTTTCCTCCATGGGCATCCGCGTCAGTCCCGAATCACTTGACCGTCAGTTGACGTTAGCCGGCTGCGATGATCGCCGTACGCTTCCCTTCCACAAAGCGCTTCTGAGCAATGAGCTGCCTCTGACCATCGGCGGTGGTATCGGTCAGTCCCGTCTTTGTATGCTGCTTATGGGCTGCTGCCATATCGGCGAAGTCCAGTCCAGCATCTGGGATCAGGAAACAGTAACCGCCTGCAAAGAAGCCGGCGTTATGTTGCTGTAAATGAAAGAGGATTCAAATGGAACAGTTGATTGAAATCCGTGAACTTTTCAAAAACACAAAACAGTACGCAGGAAAAACCGTTTCTATCGGTGCATGGGTGCGTAACCGCCGTGCCTCCAAGAACTTCGGCTTCCTGATGATGTCCGACGGCACATTCTTCCAGCCGGTACAGGTAGTCATTACCGATGCTATGGAAAATTTTGCTGAAATCTCCAAAATCAATATCGGTGCTGCGTTGATCATCACCGGCACGCTGGAGGAAACTCCCGATGCGAAGCAGCCGTTTGAAATTCAGGCAAGCAGCGTAACGGTCGAAGGTCCTTCTACTCCCGACTTCCCGATTCAGCCGAAACGCCACACGCTGGAATACCTCCGTACCCTGACGCATCTGCGTCCGCGTACCAATACCTTCCAGGCTGTTTTCCGCATCCGTTCTCTTGCCGCATTCGCCATTCATAAGTTCTTCCAGGAACGCGGCTTTGTCTACGTCCACACACCGCTCATCACCGGCTCCGACTGTGAAGGTGCAGGTGAAATGTTCCAGGTCACAACGCTTGACATGGCAAATCCCCCGATGACGGAAGACGGAAAAATTGATTACAGCAAGGACTTTTTCAACAAGCCCACAAATCTTACTGTTTCCGGTCAGCTCAACGGCGAAACCTATGCAATGGCATTCCGCAATATTTATACCTTCGGTCCGACCTTCCGCGCCGAAAACTCCAACACCACCCGCCATGCGGCTGAATTCTGGATGATTGAGCCGGAAATCGCATTCGCAGACCTTTCTGACGATATGCGTCTGGCGGAAGATATGATCAAGTATATCATTGCATATGTTCTTGAAAATGCGCCGGAAGAGATGGCATTCTTCAATCAGTTTGTCGATAAGGGTCTGTTAGACCGCCTGAATCACGTTATGACTTCTGATTTCGGTCATGTAACCTATACGGAAGCAATCGAGCTGCTCGCTCCGCATAACGATCAATTTGAATATCCTGTGCACTGGGGCAGCGACCTGCAGACAGAGCACGAACGCTATCTGACAGAGGTTGTTTTCAAGCGTCCGGTTTTCGTAACTGACTATCCGAAGGAAATCAAGGCTTTCTATATGAAGCTCAATCCTGACGGAAAGACTGTTGCCGCTATGGACTGCCTGGTCCCCGGTATCGGCGAGATTATCGGCGGCAGCCAGCGTGAGGACGATTACGATGTTCTCACGAATCGCATGAACGAGCTCGGATTGAAACCCGAAGACTACGGTTTCTACCTTGATCTGCGCAAATACGGCTCCACCCGTCACGCAGGCTTCGGTCTCGGTTTTGAACGCTGTGTCATGTACCTGACCGGCATGGGCAATATCCGCGATGTAATTCCCTTCCCCCGTACGGTTAATAATTGCGAACTGTAACAGATTACGGCGGTCTATTTCGGACCGCCGTAATTATTTTGTAATCTTTTTGAAGGCAAATATTCTTCCATTTTTGACGAAAAATGCAAAAGTCATAAGAATAAGCAGTTAACAGTAATCATAATTTTTTTCAAAGGTAACATAAGTTATAAACAGTATGCACAGGTTTTTGAACAGGCTCAAGCCCCTGATTATCAACAATTCACTCGTTTCTTCTCTGTGCAATCGCTTTGCAGATCATACTTTCTCTCCTGTTATCCGCTATTCTTGGTTTACATAACCTCATTTCTTCGTCATTATTACAAACAACTTTTTGCGTAAAAAAATGCAGGATGCGCCGTTGCACCCTGCATTTCATTTTGTTACAATTTTTCTCCCTCAAAGGATTTTGTTGCGTAGGCATTTAAGGTCTGATCGGCAAGATTGCCGGCAAGATACTCATAATACCCCTGCGAGCCGATCATCGCTGCGTTGTCTCCGCAAAGGGACAGCGGCGGCATACACAGTCGGACGCCCATTTTTTCGCAAGCGGCAGTCAGCTCCGCGCGGATTCGACTGTTTGCCGCGACGCCGCCTGCAACAGCAAGTGTCTTTCGTCCGGTCATTTTGAGCGCCGCTACAGTCCGCGGAACGAGCATATCGCTGACCGCTTTGGAAAAGCTCGCACACAGATCGGCTGTGCAGATTTCTTCTCCCTTTTGCTGCGTATTGTGAATTAGATTCACCGCCGCAGTTTTGAGACCGGAGAAGGACATATCCAGTTCATTTCCGCTCAGCTTCGGATGCGGCATGGGATAGCGGTTTTCATCCCCGTTATGCGCCGCTTTATCCAGCGCAGCACCGCCGGGATACGGCATTCCAAGCACTCGCGCCACTTTGTCGAAGCATTCACCGGCAGCATCGTCGCGCGTTCCGCCGAGAATTTCCATCTGCGTATAGTCCTTCACATCCACCAGCATCGTGTGTCCGCCGGAAACAACAAGACACAGAAACGGCGGCTTCAAATCAGGATATGCAAGATAGTTTGCAGCGATATGTCCGCGGATATGATGCACGGGAATAAGCGGCTTATTAAGTGCCAATGCTGTCGCCTTTGCAAAATTCACGCCGACCAGCAGCGCACCGATCAATCCGGGCGCATAAGTCACAGCTACCGCATCAATCTCGTCGCGCGAAACATTCGTTTTTTCAAGCACCTGTTCTGCCAATCCGTAGATTGCCTCAATATGTTTTCTTGAAGCGATTTCAGGGACCACGCCGCCGTAAATACGGTGAAGCGGTACCTGTGACGAAATACAGTCTGCAAGAATCTCCCTGCCGTCACGCACCAGTGCAACCGCAGTTTCATCGCAGGAGGATTCTACCGAAAGTATCAGCATATTACAGCTCCTTTCGCAATATCAGAGCGTCCTCTGTTGGGTTTACATAATATTTTTTACGTCTTCCGACCTGTACAAAGCCAAATTCACTATACAGCGCAATTGCAGGGTCATTGGAGGCACGCACCTCAAGAAACAGCGATTCGATGCCCTGTGTGTGCAAAACCTCGGTCAGCGCTTGCATTAGCTGCCTGCCGATTCCCTGTCTGCGGTATTCCGGCGCAACTGCCAGATTCATTATATCCGCCTCGGGAGGAACCGACTGAGAGCCGACATAGCCGATGACGCGCTCATCCTCTACCGCGACAAGCCAAAGGCTGATGGGATTGCTGCACTCATAGCGTACCGATGCTTCGCTCCACGGATCGGAGAAGCAGATTTGTTCCAATGCTGCAATCTGCGGCACATGGCTTTCATTCATCCGCACAATCATTTTGCATCATACCAGCTTTCGCCCATTTTCGCTTCTGCAATCAGCGGCACGGCAAGCTTGACCGCGTCTTCCATCGCTTCCGTGACGATATCCATCACATTCTGCGCTTCAAACGCCGGACATTCGACGATCAGCTCGTCATGCACCTGCAAAATCAGTCTTGCCTGCAATGCCTGTTTTTCAAGCGCATCGAAAACGCGTACCATTGCCAGCTTAATAATATCTGCTGCCGTTCCCTGTACGGGCGTGTTCAGCGCAATTCGCTCTGCGCCGCTGCGGATATTAAAATTGCTGTTGTTGATTTCCGGAATTTTCCGCTGTCTTGCAAACATTGTTTCCACATAGCCCTGTTTACGGGCCGTTTCAACAATGTTTCTCATATAATCGCGCACGCCCTGATACTTTGTCAGGTAGTTTTCAATATAAGCTTTCGCTTCTTTTCGGCTCACGCCGATATCCTGCGACAGAGAGTATTCGGAAATGCCGTATACAATGCCGAAATTGACTGCTTTGGCATGGCGGCGCATCAACGGTGTCACTTCGGAAAGCGGTACATTGAATACCTGCGAAGCAGTTACGCTGTGAAAATCCTCGCCGCTGCGAAATGCCGCCTGCATCGCCTTATCATCAGCAATGTGCGCAAGTACACGCAGTTCAATCTGAGAATAGTCCGCATCGACAAATACCCAGCCGTCCCGCGGAACGAACATCTTTCGAATTTCCGCGCCAAGCTCGGTTCGAACGGGAATATTCTGCAAATTCGGCTCCGTGGAAGACAGTCTTCCGGTTGCCGTGACGGTGTTCTGGAAGGTCGTATGAATCCTGCCGTCCGGCGCAATTTCCTTTTGCAGCCCGTCAGCGTATGTCGATTTCAGCTTTGTCAGCATACGGTAGTCCATAATCGCCTGCACAACGGGGTGTTTATCTCTGAGCGTTTCCAAAACGTCAGCATTCGTTGAGTAACCACTCTTTGTCTTTTTTACCGGCGGCAAGCCCAGCTTTTCAAACAGAAGCTCGCCAAGCTGTTTTGTGGAATTGATATTAAATTCTCCGTCTGCGTATCCGAAAATCAGTTTTTCGCAGGCATCGATCCGCTCACCGAGCATTGTACCGAATGCCGTCAGCGCTGCCTTATCGACCAACACGCCGTCATACTCCATCTGCGCCAGAACACGGCAGAGCGGCAATTCCACTTCAAAATACAGGTTCTTGCTCCCCTGCTCCTCCAGTTTTTTCAGCAGCGGTTGATACAGCGCTTCAGCAGATGCCGCTGCGCTTGCCAATGCGCCGATTTCCGTATCTGTCGGCGGCTCAAAACGGAGGTAGTCCGCCGTAACACGGCTAAGCTCATAATTGCCCCGTGTCGCATCCAGAAGATATGCCGCAACCGCAGTATCAAAAATAAATCCTTCTGCCGAAATCCCCTGCGAAAGAAGCTTTCGAATGAGCGGTTTGGTATCGTGCGCAATTTTCCGGATTTTGGACGAAAACAGCTCGGACAGCACAGCTTCAAACGCTTCGCCCAGTTCTTCTTTTCGGAAAATGCTTGCCTGACCGCAGCCTTCTATCGCAAGCATTTCCAGCGTATCATTGACCGCAACACAGACATGATCTTCCTTTGCAAACGCCGCCAGAAGCTCCATCGCCCGCTGCTGCGAGGTCACATTCTCGATCACGCATTCGCCGACAACACACTGTTCATCCTCCTCCGTTTCTTCAAACGCAGCCGAGCGCAGACCGTAACGGTCAATGAGCTTCTGAAATTCCAGACGAACAAAAAGATCATAGAGCGTCTTTCGCTTTGGCTCCTGCACCAGATTCTTTTCAGGCAGGAAATCAATCGGCGCATTTTTCCGAATGGTGGCAAGATCATAGGACAGATACGCCGACTCCCTGCCGTTTTGCAGCTTTTCAAACAGCTTGCCCTTCATATTTTCCGGTGTGAGGTTTTCATACACGCCGTCAAGCGTTCCGAAGCGCTTCAGCAAATCCGATGCTGTTTTCGGTCCCACACCTGCGACACCCGGAATATTATCCGAGCTGTCACCCATCAAAGCCTTCAAGTCAATCAGTCGGATCGGCTCTAAACCGTACTCCTCCCGAAAAACCTCCGGCGAATAATTCGTTGCATTGGTCTGACCGCCCTGCGTCCGAACAAGCTTTACGGTAACGCGGTCATTGACAAGCTGCAGGCTGTCGCGGTCACCGGTCAGAATTACACAATCCCAGTCCTGCTTTTCACAGATTTCCGCAACCGTACCGATAACATCATCGGCTTCCCAGCCCTGACATTCATAAATCGGAATGTTCATTGCAGAAAGGACATCTTTCATCACCGGCATCTGCATTGCAAGCTCTTCGGGCATACCGTGGCGCGTTGCTTTGTAGCCTTCATACTGCAGATGACGGAAGGTCGGACCGTGCAGATCAAACGCAACACACAGCGCATCCGGCTTTTCCTCTGCCTTTACGCGCTGCAGAATATTCAGGAAGCCGAAGATTGCGTTGGTATACAGACCGTCACGGGTCGTCAGTGGCCGCACGCCGTAAAATGCGCGGTTGATGACACTGTTGCCATCGAGAATCATCAGCTTCATGTGTTTTCCTCCGTCAGATTTTTTTCCATTTTGCGCCCTGCGGCGTATCAATAATTTCAATACCCTGCGCTTTCAGCTCATCACGGATACGGTCAGCCTCTGCCCAGTTCTTCGCCTTTTTCGCTTCTGCTCTGGCTGCAACCAGTGCATCAATTTCCGGATCGGAGCCGTATTCTTCCTTCGGCTGTGCATCGCGGAATTTTTTTGCCGCTGCAAGCAGATTCAGTCCGAGAACGGTATCAAAGTCTTTCAGCGCGGAAATTTTGGTCGCATCATTTGTCTTCGCCTTCAGCACATCATAAAGCGCAGTAATGGCAAGCGATGTATTGAGGTCACCGTTCAGCGCCGTTTCAAAGCGCTGCTTTAATGCGGCAAACGCTTCCGCATCGACCTCGCCGCCTTCTTCAAGCGCGGCAATTTTTGCGATCAGCTTCTGATACGTAACCGCCGCATTATCCAGATTCTCCCATGTAAATACAAGGTTTCTGCGATAATGGCTCTGCAGGCAGAACAGGCGGTAGACGATCGGATCATAGCCCTTTTCTTCCAAAAGGGAAACCGTCAGAAATTCACCCTTGGACTTGGACATCTTTCCGTCAGACGTGTTCAGATGATGGACGTGGAACCAGTAATTGCACCACTTATGACCGAGATATGCTTCAGACTGTGCAATCTCGTTGGTGTGATGCGGGAAAGCATTGTCGATACCGCCGCAGTGGATATCCATATCCTCACCAAGATGCTTGATGCTGATACCGGAGCATTCAATATGCCATCCGGGATAGCCGACACCCCACGGAGAATCCCATTTCAGTGCCTGATCTTCAAACTTGGACTTTGTAAACCAAAGGACAAAGTCATTCTTATTGCGCTTGTTTTCGTCCTCTTCAACACCTTCACGAACGCCGACCTCAAGATCGTCCTCATTGTGGTCATTGAAAACATAGTATTTTTCAAGCTTTGAGGTATCGAAATAAACGTTTCCGCCTGCCAGATAGGCATAGCCCTTATCCAGCAGTGTCTGTACCATGTTGATGAATTCCGGAATGCAGTTTGTGGCAGGCTCCACAACATCCGGCATCTTAATATTCAGCTTCTCGCAATCTGCAAAGAAAGCATCGGTGTAGAATTTTGCAATTTCCATGACCGATTTATTTTCGCGTTTTGCGCCCTTGAGCATCTTATCCTCGCCGGTATCCGCATCCGAAGCCAGATGCCCGACATCGGTGATATTCATGACACGCTTGACGTTGTAGCCCATATAGCGCAGGCTCTTTTCCAGAACGTCCTCCATAATATAGCTGCGCAGATTACCGATATGCGCATAGTGGTAGACAGTCGGTCCGCAGGTATACATTTTCAGGATGTCGGGATGGTTGGGTGTAAAAAGCTCCTTTTTATGGCTGAGAGAATTGTAAAGATACATTTATTTTTCCTCCATTTGTTTTTCCAGCGCAGCAATGCGCTCTGTCAGATAATCTAATTCGGCACGAACCGGGTCCGGTGTATGAATCTGGTCGAGCTTTTCACCGTTCAGACGAACAACACGTCCGGGAACACCGACCACCGTAGAATTTGCCGGAACCTCGCGCAGAACTACGGAATTTGCCGCAATTCTCGCGTTGTCGCCGACCTTAAACGGTCCGAGCACCTTTGCGCCGCAGCCGACCATGACATTATTTCCTAACGTCGGATGGCGCTTTTCTCTCTGCGCGCCGGTACCGCCTAAAGTCACGCCCTGATAGAGCAGGCAGTCATCACCGATTTCAGCAGTTGCACCGATTACGATTCCGGTGCCGTGGTCAATAACAAGTCTTCTGCCGATTTTGGCAGCCGGATGGATTTCCACGCCGGTGCGCCGTTTGGCAAGCTGCGAAAGCCATCGGGCAATCAGCTTCAGATTTTTCATATAAAACCAATGCGCAACACGGTAATACATCTGCGCATGCAGACCGTTATAAAGCCAAAAAACCTCAAACTTGCTGCGTGCGGCAGGGTCATTGCGCTGATAGGCTTCTATTGTTTCTTTTAACCGCATTGAAGCACCTCCAAACAAAAAACCGCCTCCGGAATGCTCTTCCAGAGGCGGTAATACCGCGGTTCCACTCTGATTTTTCGCTTTCGGCCTTACGCGGCCAACGGGGTCTCCCCTCGCTCACGAATGCACTTCCCCTGAATCCTGTAATGTCCGCTTTCAGCCGGTGGCGGTCACTCTCTGACACATTGTAAACAGGGTACTCTTTTCGGTCAACACGATATTTCCATTGTTATTATATTAGCATCTTCACTCCAGCGTGTCAAGCCAAATTGCTCAATGCCGTGCAGCCAGAACATCAGAGTTTTTCACAAAATATTCTACGCCGGAATACAGCGTTGTAACGGCAATCAAAGCAATGATTACCCAACGGCAAATCTCTGTAAAGCTATCGCAAATCGCACTGTTCAGGAGGTTCCCGAAAAATGTGCCGTCAAAGAACAGCATCATACAGATACCGACCATCGTCACAGCGGTTTTCACCTTTCCGGACATTCCGGCTGCGATCACGCGACCGTTGCCGACTGCAACCAGACGCAGACCGGTTACCGCAAACTCGCGGAACAGCACGATGACCAATGCCCACGCCGGAAACTTTCCCCATTCGCAGAACATCGCCATTGCGGAAATTACAAGCACTTTATCTGCCAGCGGATCCAGAAATTTCCCCAAATCCGTTACCTGATGATATTTTCTGGCAATCTTGCCGTCAATTAAATCTGTAATGCTTGCAACTGCAAAAACAAAAAGCGCAACAAACTGCATGATAGGATTCCACGAAACCAGATACATACAAATCATGAATACGGGAATCAGCACCAGACGTGCCACCGTAAATTTCGTTGCTGTTGTCATGTTCTCAGTCCTCCCGGGCGATACCTACAAGATCACCGTCGCTGACGCCGGTAATGGATACATTCACAAAGCTGCCGGTATGTACGGCTTTTTCGCTCTCAAACAAAACCCGTCCGTCAATATCGGGAGAGTCTGCATAGGTTCTGCCGAAATACCGCTCCGTTTCCGGGTCATATCCCTCGCACAGCACTTCCATCGTCGTACCGATGCGGGCATCATTACATTCATCCATAATCCTCGACTGGATCTCACAGACGATTTCTGCACGATGAATTGCTGTTTCTTCATCCGGATGCTCCATCTTTGCAGCCGGCGTCCCCTCCTCCGGAGAGAATGCAAATGCGCCTACACGCTCGAGCTTGTGCTCGCGCAGCCAATCGCAAAGCTCGTCGAATTCTTCTTCGCCCTCACCGGGAAGTCCGGTAATCAGGCTGGTACGGATTACCACACCGGGAATTCTTGCACGGAGCTTGGCAAACAGTGCATCGAGTTCTGCACGGGTACCGCGCCGATTCATCTTTTTCAGAATTTTATCATTGACATGCTGAATGGGAATATCCATATATTTGACGATTTTCGGCTCAGAGGCGATCACTTCGATCAGCTCATCACTCATTTCGTCCGGATAGAGATAGTGGATACGAATCCAATGCAGCTTTTCAATTTTGCAAAGCTCGCGCAGTAACTGTGCCAGTTTTCTTTCGCCGTAAAGGTCAATGCCGTATCGGCTGGTATCCTGCGCAACAACGATCAGTTCCTTTACGCCGTCCTCGGCAAGCATTCTCGCCTCATACAGGCAGTCTTCCAATGTGCGGCTGCGGAATTTTCCGCGCAGAGACGGAATTACGCAATACGAGCAGCGGTTGTCGCAGCCCTCCGCAATTTTCAGGAAAGCGTAATGCTCAGGCGTGGTCAGGATTCTGCCGATTTCATCCGTCGGTGCATTGATATCGTCAAAACGCGCAACGGTTTCCCCGTTGAGCAGCTGCTTGACTGCCGAAACAATATATTGATAGCTGCCCGTTCCGAGAATGCCGTCAACCTCCGGCATCTCCTGCAGGATCTCTTCCTGATAACGCTGAGAAAGGCAGCCGGTAACCAGAATTTTCCCGATCACGCCGGCAGCTTTCAGCTCAGCCATCGCAAGAATATGGTCAATGGCTTCGCTCTTTGCAGAGTCGATAAAGCCACAGGTATTGATAATTACAACATCCGCGCCCTCAACGGACGGCAGGATCGTATATCCGGCCTCGCGCAGCAGATACATCATCTGCTCGGCATTGACCTGATTTTTCGCACAACCGAGGGAAATAACCCCGATGCGATTGCCCATATGATTTATCCTTCTTTCCTGTTGTATCAGATAGACTCGTCACCGTAGAAGTCTTCCTCCGGTGCATAACGTTCTAATGCTTTTCGAATGTCATTCCAGGAATGTCCGCGCCGTAACAGAGCATCTGTTGCGCGCTTACATTCGGCGCGATCGGGCTTTTTCCCACGAAAACGCCGCTGTAAAAATGCATCGATGGCATCATCCTGTGAGGGAAGGTCTGAAAGCGCCTCTTCCCACAAATTTTTCGGAATACGTTTCTCGTAGAGCATCTGGCGAATTCTCGACGCTCCGTAGCCGCGGGCAAGACCGTTTCGAACAATCTGCTGCGCGACTTGTGCATCATCGAGCAGCTTTAATTCATCTAACCACAAAACTGCCTGTTTTGCATTTTCCTCGCTCTCGCCTTTTTGCACGAGACGTTTTTCCAGTTCCTTTTTGGAGATGGATGTCGCAGATACGATACGTACCGCCCGATCCTTTGCACTTGCAGCGGCATTGCTTTCCTGCAGACTTTTCAGCGCTGCTTGCGGGATTTCCATTCCGGAATAAATGCCGTGCTCTGCAATGACCGCCGGAAAAATCAGCATGCTGCTTCCGTCGTCAAAGCGAACACGCAGTTTCCCGGACAGGGAGCGTGTCTGCTCGATGGACTCAACCTTCATCGAAATCCTCAGCAGAAATATCTACCGCCTTGCCTGCAGGCTTTGCAGCAGGCTTACTGCGCTGATTCTGAACTTCGGCAAGATGCGCACGGACCTTTGCTTCCAGTTCATCGGAAATTTCCGGATGGCTTTCAATATACTGCTTGGCATTGTCGCGTCCCTGACCGATGCGCTCGTCACCGATAGAGAACCAGCTGCCGCTCTTATTGACCAGTTCAAGCTCGACTGCCATATCCAGCAGCTCGCCGTACTTGGAAATGCCTTCGCCGTACATAATGTCGAATACTGCCTCACGGAACGGAGGTGCGACCTTGTTCTTGACGACCTTGACACGGGTGCGGTTGCCGATGACGTTGCCGCCATCCTTGATCGTTTCAATTTTTCTGACATCCAGGCGGACAGAGGAATAGAACTTCAGCGCATTGCCGCCGGTTGTCGTTTCGGGATTGCCGTACATGACACCGATCTTCATACGAAGCTGGTTGATGAAAATAACGATACAGTTGGTCTTTGCAATCGTACCCGCCAGCTTACGCAGTGCCTGAGACATCAGTCTTGCCTGCAAGCCGACAAAAGCATCGCCCATCTCACCCTCAATTTCCTGACGGGGAACAAGCGCTGCAACGGAGTCAACAACGACAACATCAATCGCGCCGGAACGTACCAGCGCATCGGTAATTTCCAAAGCCTGCTCGCCGGTATCCGGCTGAGAAACCAGCATGGAATCAATATCTACACCGATTGCAGACGCGTAAACCGGATCAAGCGCGTGCTCTGCATCCACAAACGCGACCTCGCCGCCGCGCTTCTGTGCTTCTGCAACAACGTGCAAAGCAAGTGTTGTCTTACCGGAGGATTCCGGTCCGTAAATCTCAATGATTCTTCCGCGGGGCAGTCCGCCGATTCCAAGCGCTGCATCCAGTGCAAGAGAGCCCGTCGGGATGGAATCCACATTCATTTCAGGACGGTCGCCAAGACGCATGACCGAGCCTTTGCCAAAATTCTTTTCAATCTGATGAAGTGCGGTATCAAGCGCTTTTTTCTTGTCTTCTGCGGGTGCCGGAGCTTCATAAGTCGGTTTTTTCGATGCCATTTTCAGCAATCCTCTCTTTTCTGGGCAAGCACTGCCCGAATGATATCTGCAGTATCTTTTCTTGTTTCTGTTACGGTAAAACCGCCCTGCTCCAACAGCGTGCAGACAGCGTTTTCCTGTCCGATACCGAATTCAAAGCAAATCCAGCCGCCCGGATTCAATGCAGAACGGAAATTTTTGATAATTGCGCGGTAAAAATCCAGCCCGTCCTCACCGCCGTCAAGGGCAAGGTGCGGCTCAAAATCACGGACCGATGCATCTAATGTTTGGATATCCGCCGTTGGAATATAGGGCGGATTGGATACGATCAGATCAAATGTGCCGAGAAATTCCTGCGCCGGCTGCAGCACATCAATGGGCAGGCATTTGACCCGGATACCGAGCTTTTGCTCCTGCACATTTCTCTTTGCAACGCGAAGCGCTCCCTGCGAAATATCGCCCATCGTCACCCGTGCATCCTTCACACGCTTTGCAATAGCAAGACCGATGCAGCCCGAGCCGGTACATAAGTCGAGAATACGCGGATTCTGATTCAGGAACAGCGCCTTTTTGATTGCAAGCTCCGTTACGACATTTGTATCATCACGGGGAATCAGCACATCCGGTGTCACCGACAGCGTCATATCATAAAAGTCCCACTGCCCGAGAATATAGGGCATCGGCTCACCTTTCAGATACCGCTCGACAAATGACTCTGCCAGTTAGCAAACTTATTCGGAAGCATATAATTCACGGTCTGCGATCATCTGCTCCGCAGTTTTCCGGATGACGCACAAATCAGCTCGCGGGCAATAT
>R26__coassemble_1264_pt1 | contig 12940 bp, 14 predicted proteins | sample R26__metabat2_low_PE_037 | metagenome-assembled genome bin R26
TGGTACGGGCGACAGGACTTGAACCTGCACGCTTGCGCATGAGAACCTAAATCTCACATGTCTGCCAATTCCATCACGCCCGCATTTGCCTGCTTATTTTATCATTTCACCTCCATCATGTCAAGTTTTCTCCATTCACACTTGACATAATATGTGAAAATTTCCTTGACATCTGACATGATAGACAGTACAATAAACGTTGGATTAGTATGGTCTTGTCCGCGCTATGGGGTGGCTCGGTCAGACGTTGCTTTATCTTTGGCGCTTTGCGCCTCATTACCCAAATTTTGTTTACAGGAGGTGTATTCACGGAATATGGCATGGTACTTTTGGGCTATCATCGTAGCCGTTACTGCCCTGTTATTCTTCTTCATCGGCGTTTTCTACCGCAAAAAAGTTGCTGAACGCGAAATCCAGAGCGCTGAAGCGGAAGCTACGCGCATTATCAACGAAGCCATCAAAGGCGGCGAAAACAGAAAGCGCGAAATGCTTGTAGAAGCCAAGGAAGAAATCCATAAAAACCGTACCGAATACGAAAAAGAAGTCAAAGAACGCCGCTCCGATCTGCAAAAGCAGGAGCGCCGTCTGCAGCAGAAGGAAGAATCCCTCGACAAAAAAATGGACGCCTTTGAGCGCAAGGAAGACGATCTTCACAAGCGTCAGGCTGCCGTTGCCGCAACTCAGGAGGAAGTCAACCTCATTAAAAAGAGCCAGCTGGAAATGCTGGAAAAAATCTCCGGTCTGACACAGGAGGATGCTAAACACCATCTGCTGAAAACACTTGAAAACGAATGCCGCCACGAAGCTGCGATGAAAATCAAGGCGATCGAGACGGAGACCAAGGACAAGGCCGATCAGCTTGCGCGCGAGATCATCTCCATCGCAATTCAGCGCTGCGCTGCCGATCATACCGCAGAAGCAACCGTTTCTGTTGTTCCGCTGCCCAATGACGAAATGAAGGGCCGCATCATCGGTCGTGAGGGCCGCAATATCCGCACCCTCGAATCCATCACCGGTGTTGACCTCATCATCGACGACACCCCCGAAGCCATCACGGTTTCCTCGTTCGATCCCGTCCGCAGAGAAATTGCCCGTCTTGCTCTGGAAAAGCTCATTGCAGACGGTCGTATCCATCCGACCCGTATCGAAGATCTGGTTGAAAAATCCCGCAAGGAAGTTGACCGCGTAATCAAGCAGGAGGGCGAACGCGCCACCTTTGAAACCGGCATCAACAGCCTGCATCCGGAGCTGGTCAAGCTCCTCGGACGTCAGAAGTACCGCACTTCCTACGGTCAGAACGTTCTCAATCATTCCATTGAAGTTGCCCATATCTCCGGCTTGCTCGCAAGCGAACTGGGCGTTGACGTTACCCTTGCAAAGCGTGCCGGCTTGCTGCACGATCTGGGTAAATCCGTTGACCATGAAATGGAAGGCAGCCACGTCCAGCTTGGCGTGGAGCTTGCAAAAAAATACAACGAATGTCCGGACGTTGTTCACGCAATCGAAGCACATCACAACGACGTTGAGCCGAGAACCGTTATTGCCTGCCTCGTTCAGGCTGCCGACGCCATCTCCGCCGCCCGTCCCGGTGCCCGCCGTGAAAATGTTGAAAACTACATCCGCCGTCTGGAAAAGCTGGAAGAAATCACCGGCTCTTACCCCGGAGTCGAAAAATCCTTCGCCATTCAGGCAGGCCGCGAAGTTCGTATCATGGTCAAGCCCGAAGAGGTTTCCGAAGACAACATGGTGCTGCTTGCCCGTGAGCTGGCGCACAAGATCGAATCCGAACTGGAATACCCCGGTCAGATCAAGGTCAATGTCATCCGCGAAACCAAGGCGACAGAATACGCAAAATAATTACGACAGAAAAAATGTCAGCGTGTCATTCCGACACGCTGATTTTTTATTTCGATTTCATCTTCTTTGCAAAGATCACAATGGCAATTCCGAGCAGCGCAGCTGCCCACACACAGACGATCCAGAGCTTTCCGAAAATCGCGCCGTAATCCCCTGCCACCGCCGCACGCGCTGCATCCACGGCATTGGCAAACGGCAGAACGGCTGCCACGTCACGCAATCCCGGTACCGACTCGAGCGAAAACCAGATGCCCGACAGCCACGCTGAAACATTCGTCAGCAGCGCTCCGCAGATGCCGCCGACCGCTTTTTCCTCCAAACAGGTGCCGCAAATTGCACCGATGGCGATATTTACCGTCAGAATCGGAAGACTGACCGCAATGCCCAGAAGCAGATTGAATGACAGCGGCAGACCGAGTGCCAGCGCTGCAGCGTAACAGGCAATCAACTGCACGATACCCATCGGCAAAAGCGGCAGAAGATAGCCGAGAATGAAATCCCGTCCGGTCATCGGCGATGTATAGAGCCGCAGCATAAAAGAGCTGCTGCGATCCTTGGAAATCAACATTGCAGTAAACAGCGCCACAAAGCTCATGCTGAATACGCCGATTCCCGGCGCAAGATTTTCGATTTCAAACAGATGCATCTGCGCTTCCTTCGGAATTCCCTTGTTGATGAGCGTCAGAAGCAGCAGCAGAATGATCGGAAACAGGATGCCGAAAAACAGGCTGATCGGATCACGCACCATTTCTTTTAAGTTTCGCCTTGCAAAACAAACCGTCCGTTTCATTCCTCCGCACCTCCTGCCAGCTTCACAAATGCCGTCTCGAAGTCAGTCTCGCCGGCTGCATCCAAAATCTCCTGCGCCGTTGCACTCATTCGGAGCTTTCCGGAATTCATAATGCCGATATGATCTGCCAGCGCCTGCGCCTCCTCTAAATAATGTGTGGTCAGGATGACTGTCACCTTGCCCTTGAGGGCGCGGATGACGCTCCAAAGCTCGCGGCGTGCAAGAACGTCCAAGCCGAGCGTCGGCTCGTCTAAAAACAGCAGCTCCGGCTCGGAAACCAGCGCCATCGCAATGGAAAGGCGGCGCTGCCATCCGCCGGAAAGCGTTTTTGCCTTCGATTTTTCAACCTCGTGCAGACGAAATTCCTCCATGAGGCGGTCTGTGCGTTTTTTTGCCGCTGCACGATCAGCGCCGTAGATGCCGGCGATCATTTCCAGATTTTCACGCACGGTCAGATTCGGTGCAACGGCGGTTTCCTGCGGAGAAACGGCAATGCGCGCCTTGATTTCCGGCAGGGAGTCGCGCAAATTATAACCCAGAATTTTCGCTTCGCCCGAAGTCGGCGCGAGAAGTCCCGACAGCATTTTGATCGTTGTCGTTTTTCCTGCGCCGTTCACGCCGAGCAGCGCATACAGCTCGCCCTGCGCAACCGAAAGATTCAGACCGTTTACCGCTGTTTTCTCACGGAATTTTTTGGTCAATCCGACCGTTTCGATCGCTTTCATTTGCGCTCGCCTCCCATGTTCAGAAAGCCCTGAATCTGGGCAATGACCGTCTGCGCCTTGCTCTGCTCGGGAATTGCGATGCCCTCCTCGCGGTCTGCAAGCAGCAGCAGCGTATCGCCCGGCTCGATATGGAGCATTTCGCGCACCTCGGCGGGAATGACGATCTGTCCCTTCGGTCCGACCTTCACCGGCGCCATAAATTTTCCGTCCGGAAATGAATGCTTTGCCATAGTTCTCTCTCCTGTCCTTGCTTGATGTATAACTTGTATAACAAATTATACATCCCGATTAAAAAAAGTCAAGTTGTTTTTTGGTTAATTCCCATTTACGGTTAAATCAGTATCTTCTGTTGACGGTCAAAGCATCAATTGCGGTTGACGGTCAAAGCAGCATGGGCGGTTGACAGTTAAAGCAGCATGGGCGGTTGACAGTTAAAGCGGCATGGGCGGTTGACAGTTAAAGCGGCATGGGCGGCTATCAGTCAAAGGCTTCACCCTGAGCAAAGAACTCTGCGAGGTGGTGAAAATCATCCTTCCTTATCCAAACGGCAGGAGCAAGCCCCCGCCCTACGAAGGCAGCATGAAAGAGATTCGTAGGGTGCGGGTTTGCTCGCACCGCGAAAAACGTCCTTTCTTGTCATTGCGAGACCGGAAACCGGTCGTGGCAATCTATCCATTTCAGATGCCCGATGCTTCCCGAGATTCGGTACAGGCTTTGGCACAGATCGTTTGGTTTATGAATCGTTACAAACGAAATACCGCTGCAAAAGCTGATACGGACAGATTGTACCCGCAAGAGGTAAATATACTTGCCGTCCTTGACTGCAGAGGCTTCTGCCATACCGTCATTTTCTTCCTCGGCAGTATAGATAGTGCCAAACACGACCATATCAACCTTCTCACCCTGCAGTTCGGCTTCTGTATCCACCTGTGTTCATAACTCTACAATTATCTGCTCTTTTCATCGCTTTGAAAATCATAAGGATTTTTGCTGCACTGCACAGCATTTTTCGCCTAAAACCCTTCTTTTATAAATAACACGCAGGATTGCCGATTTCCGGCGATCCTGCGTCAGACTGTCAAAAAAGTCCGCAACCGTCAAAATCAGTTAAACTTTTTTGGCACAAAGCGATAATTATATGACATTCCGTATTTAGAGCTTTTTCAAACATTTTGATCCTAAAAGTGCTTGTTTCACAAGGATTTTGACTTACTGCGCAACTCACGCCCTACCGTACCTATGTACGCCGACGGGCGTGAGTTGCTTGTCTTCCGAACTTTTTGGCAGCCTGTCAGCGTGTCGAAAAGGGTTTTTCGACACGCTGACGCAGGATTGCCGATTTCCGGCGATCCTGCGTGATTGTTATCCGATTACACCGTGCGCTTTTTGCGGACCATTTCGCGCCAGTCAAGATCACCGCGCTGCAGGCCCAGAATCAGCATCTCCGCCGATGCCAGATTGGTTGCGACCGGAACATTGTGCGTATCGCACAGGTGGATGGTCTGCACGATCTGCTGATCCTCCCACGGATCAATACTGTTCGGATCGGTAAACATCAGAACCAGATCGATTTCATTATAAGCTATACGCGCATCGACCTGCTGATGACCGCCCTGATTGTGCGACAGAAACAGCGTAATGGGCAGACCCGTTGCCTCCGCTACCAACCGCCCTGTCGTTGCGGTTGCAGAAATATTATGCTTGGCGAGAATGCTTTTATATGCCGTGCAGAACTGCACCATCAGCTCTTTTTTCTTGTCATGGGCCAAAAGCGTAATATTCATACCTTCACCTCATCACAGTTTCATCAGCGGCATCGAAACTCCGCGCAATCTTCTGGAAATCCGCAAGCAAGCCTCTGCCGCACCGCCGTCCGTTGCCAGAATCAGCGCCGTGCCGTCTGCCGCCGCTAATGTAACATTCGGATCCTCCGGCACAATACCGATCAGCGGCAGCCCGACATCATCCATGATATCATCGACTGTCAGCTCCATTCTGGTAAACATCTTCGGCGCGACACGGTTGACAACCAGCTGCATGTCCTCCTTGCCGTCCAGCAGGAGAAGGTCAGCCGCACAGCCGGCATCGCGCATGGAAGCAGGATCCGGCGTGGCAACGATTAAAAATCGGTCTGCAAAACGCGTGGCAAGACGGAAGCCCGTGCCGATTCCGGCAGGCGCATCGATCAGGCAGAAATCGTAGTACTTTCGCACATCCTCCAGCATCCTGCCAAAACCGTCCGGCTCGATCAGCTCTTCATTTTCTCTGACGGGTGCCGTCAGCAAAAACAGACCGGGAAGCCGCGGATGCTCCGTTGCTTCGTCAAGACTGTAATGCCCGTGCATCACGTCGGTAAAGGCTACAATCGGCAGATCGGACATTCCGAGCGCTATATCCAGATTTCGCAAACCGATATCTGCATCGATACACAAAACGCGCTTTCCGTCTGCTGCAAGGCAGGTCGCAATCGCTGCACAGACCGTTGTTTTTCCCGTGCCGCCCTTGCCGGAAATGACCGAGATGATCTCACCCACTGCGCTTGCCCTCCTTTACCTGTACTATTCTTATTTTATATTATAGCGCTTTTCTCCGCCATTTTCAACATGGAATTTCTATTATTTAATTCTGATATTTTCCGATTATCTGCCTTTTATCGCATCGGTACGGCATATTTCTGCGCCTCATGCCGCAAAATCTCACGGTGACGCGCCGCCGTCTGCGCCATTTTCCCAAAAACCTCCCGATGCTCCGTCCAGCGCTCGGCTGCCTCGCGGAAGGATTTTTCGGCAGCGGTTTCCGCCGCATACCTGCTGCGTACCGATGCCGTCAGCGCTCGTTTCCCCTCTGCTGCGCCGCTGAAAATCCGCTCGCGCGTACCGTAAATCAAAAACATCAGCGCAGACAGTTCCTTCGCCTGCTGCATCTCCGCTGCCGCCATCGTCCGGTAGCGCTGGCTGCCCGTCATCTTCGCCATCGCCTGATAGCTTTTCTGTGCCGCAAGCGTATCCGCAATCCAATCCCGAAGCATTTCCTCCTCCGGCTGCGTCTGCGATTGCTGCAAAACCCTCTGCCACACACGCGCCTCTATCTCCTCCTGCATCATACATTTTCTTCCCCCTTTCCTGTTTCTCTGCCATTGTACGCAAAAAATCGTTCCGTTGTGAAAAAAATGCTTGACAGACTGCTTCTCATATGCTATATTGATAACAGAAATAATAATTATTATTATTTAAGAAAGGAGTGCTGCTGTTGGCCGCTCGAAAGCACAGCAAAAAGCGCGATGCCATTTTAGAGTGTGTCCGCTCGACGAAAGAACATCCCACCGCCGACTGGGTCTATTCCCGGCTCAAGGCAACAATCCCCGATCTCTCCCTCGGCACGGTCTACCGCAATCTCGCCGCATTTAAGCAGGAGGGCATTATCACCTCCGTCGGCGTGGTAGACGGCATGGAGCGTTTCGATTATAACACCGCTCCGCACGTGCATTTCATCTGTTCCCACTGCAAGGCTGTCATCGACGTGGACGACATCACCGTCCCCGATCAGCTTTCCGAGCAGGTGCATTGCGGCTCCGTCCGCGAATGCAGCCTGTCCTTTACCGGCATCTGTAACCAATGCGTCACCGCTGACGCACAATAAATATTAAAATTTATTTTGGAGGATTTTATTATGAAGAAGTATGTATGCCCCGTTTGCGGTTATGTCCACGAAGGCGATATGCCCGAAGATTTCAAGTGCCCGCTCTGCGGCGTTCCCGGCAGCAAGTTCAAGGTCATGGAAGAGGGCGCAGCTCTGGCAGCTGAGCACGAATTCGGCATCGGCGCAAAGCTCGACGGCGTTCCCGAAGAAGACAAGAAGTACATCCTTGAGCAGCTCAAGGCTAACTTCAACGGCGAATGCAGCGAAGTCGGCATGTATCTGTGCATGGCGCGTATCGCGCACCGCGAAGGCTATCCGGAAATCGGTCTGTACTGGGAAAAGGCAGCTTACGAAGAAGCAGAGCACGCTGCAAAGTTTGCAGAGCTCCTCGGCAGCACTCTCGAGCCCAACATGACCGCAAGCACCAAGAAGAACCTCGCATGGCGTGTTGACTGCGAATTCGGCGCAACGCAGGGCAAGTTCGATCTGGCTCTGTGCGCAAAGAAGAACGGTCTCGATGCTATCCATGACACCGTCCACGAAATGGCACGCGACGAAGCCCGCCACGGCAAGGCTCTGAAGGGTCTGTTGGAGCGTTACTTTCGCTGATTCGGAGTTCTCCGATTCCGGCAAGGCCGCACCGGTCACAGCCGAGGTCGATAAGACCGCTCTGTTCCGCATCGGCTACGGCCTTTATGTCGTCACCGCCAACGACGGCACGAAGGACACCGGCTGCATTGTCAATTCTGTTTGTCAGGTCGCGGACAATCCCCTGCGCGTGTCAGTGTGCATCAACAAGGCAAACTACACCGCCGAGGTCGTGCGCAAAACAGGCATTCTCAATGTCAACTGCCTGCATACGGAAGCGCCGTTCAAGGTCTTTCGGCATTTTGGCTTCCAAAGCGGACGCAATGTGGATAAATTCGCAGACTGCAAGGACAAAGCACCGCGCACAGCGAACGGTCTGATCCGCCTGCCGCACTACATCAATGCCTTTATGTCGCTCAAGGTGGTGCAGACAGTCGATTTGGGCAGTCACGATATGTTCCTTTGTGAAGTAACCGAAGCGAAGACCCTGAACGACAAGGAAACGATGACCTACACCTTCTATCAGAAGAATGTCAAGCCGAAGCCCGAGAAGAAAAAGGGCTGGGTCTGCACTGTCTGCGGCTATGTCCATGAGGGAGAGGACCTCCCGGAGGATTTTATCTGTCCGACCTGCAAGCATGATGCCAGCGTGTTTGAAAAAGTAAAATAAAAATTAAGGGAAGCAGGTGTTCTGCTTCTCTTTTTTTTATAAAAGCCTTTTCCTTGTCATTCCGAGGGAACGCAGTGACCGAAGAATCCTTCCGCTCTCTGTTCTGTACAGATTCTTCGCTTCGCTCAGAATGACAGTGGATGGGACATACTTTCTTCGCTCAGAATGACATGAATTACCCCCTGCATAGATTCTTCGTTTCGCTCAGAATGACGGCGGATGGGAAGAAAATGCGGTGACCTGATTTTATCTTTTACTCTATGGACAATCTGCCTCCCTATGTGATTCACGCACAAAAGCAGGCTGCAAAAGATACGAAAATTCTACATCGCTGCGGCGGTTTTCCCCTTGGTTTATTCTTGCAGTTTGTCTTCTTATGTGTTATGATAAAATTGTATAGATATTAACATATTGTCAGAGATAATTACCTGACAGAACAGGAAAGGTCGGGATGCAAGCGATGCGGATCTCCGAACAGATGAAACAGCGAAACACCCTCTCCTTTGAAGTTTTTTCTCCGAAAACCGAAGTCGGAATGCAGAAGCTCTGCGGCGAAAACGGCGTGCTGGAAAAGCTCTATTCCCTGCAACCGGACTATATCTCCTGCACCTATGGCGCAGGCGGCAGCAGCATCGGCAAAAATATGGAGGTGCTGCAGAAAATCAAATGCGACGGACGCTGCGTTCCGCTGACGCATTTTACCTGCGTTTGCAGCACAAAGGAACAGATTCGCGCCCATTTACAGAGATATTTAGACATGGGCATTGACCACATTCTTGCCCTGCGCGGAGACCTTCCCATCGGCGAACACAGCACCTGCGGCGAGCTGCACTACGCAACGGAGCTGGTTGCCTTTATCCGCGAGGAATTCGGCGACCGCTTCACCATCGGCGTTGCAGGCTCTCCCGAGGGTCACATCGACTGCATCAGCTTGGAAGACGACATCGCCCACCTGAAAGAAAAGCAGGAATGCGGCGCGGATTTCATTATGACACAGCTTTGCTGGAATATGGAGCAGTTCAAGCGCTGGCTCGACAGGATCCGCGCGGTGGGAATTACCCTGCCGGTGGATGTCGGATTTATGCCCGTGCTTGACCCTTCGACCACGATCACCATGGCACTTTCACGCAACGGCTGCACCATGCCGCGTCAGCTCTGCGAAATCCTTTCCAAAAACTGGATTTTCCCCAATCCGTTCAATCCGTCTGAGGATGAAGCCTCCATTGCCGAGAAAAAGGCTTCCTTCAAATCTGCCGGCATTGATTTTTCCGTCCGTCAGATCAAAGAATATCTGGATTGCGACATCAACGGAATTCATCTTTATGCAATGAACAAATACGACGATGCAGCGCGAATTGCCAAAGAGGCCGGATTGCTTCGGTAATCTGACAGGAGCGCTGCTTTTACGGAGGAACGACATGGCTTTTGCTGCAAAAACACAGGCTTATCCTTCCAATATCGGTACCGTCACCATCGGCGTGGCTGAAAAAGCGGTCACGCTCGGCGGAAACAACACCCTGCCCTTCTACGGCTTTGATGCACCGACTGTCAACACGCCGAAAATCGGCGCGGAAATTCCCGGATGCGGCATTTCTGCATTTTCACAGTCCGGTCTGCGCGAATTCTATGCAGGCTGCGACACCGCTGCAGATATGGCAAAGCGTGCAGAAACGGTTGACGGTGTTTCCTTCCTGTTCCTGAATTTTGAATGTGCCGACCCCAACGGCGAAAATTACGCTGTAGAACAGTGCGTGCAGATTGCGCAGTCCGTATGCGATGCGACCGATTTACCGCTTGCGGTATCGGGCTGCGGCAACAACGAAAAAGACAAGGCGCTGTTTGCGGCGATCTGTACGGCGTTACAGGGCAAAAGGCTTCTGATCATGTCCGCACAGGAGGATACCTATCAGGATATTGCCGCCTGTGCCTTCAAAAACGGTCACGTTATCAGCGCGGAATCCTCTGTGGATATTAACCTTGCAAAGCAGCTGAGCGTGCTTGTAACGCAGCTCGGCATTCCTGCCGATTCTATCGTGATGAATCCCGGCTCCGCTGCCGTGGGTTACGGCTTTGAATACGTTGCCTCCACGCTTGAGCGCATTCGTCTTGCCGCGCTTGCGCAGAGTGACGATCTGCTGCAAATGCCCATTATCACGCCTGTTTCCGCTGAGGTCTGGGGCGTAAAAGAGGTTATGATGTCCGAAATGGAAATGCCCGAATGGGGCGATGCGGAGGAACGCGGCATTGCGATGGAAATCTCCACCGCCTCCGCCTGTCTGACCTGCGGAAGCGATGCGGTCATCCTGCGCCACCCTGCGTCGATCAAGGCAATTTCGCGCATGATCGGCGCCCTGGCATGACGGAAAGGAGCTGAACGATATGGCACTGAAAGGCTTGGATATTTTCAAGCTCTCTCCGAAGAAAAACTGCAAAGAATGCGGCTGTCCTACCTGTATGTCCTTCTGCATGAAGGTTGCGCAGGGCTCTGCAGCGCTGGAAAAATGTCCGTACTTCTCTGCCGAAGCCGTTGCAGCGCTTTCCGAAGCCGCTGCTCCTGCCATGAAAACCGTTACCGCCGGCAAGGACTTGCAGCTCGGCGGCGAAACGGTATTATTCCGCCACGAAAAAACCTTTGTCTCCCCTACCCGCTTTGCCGTTCCGGTCTGCACCGGTATGGACGAAAGCGCAGTCGATGCAAAGCTCGAACGAGTGCAAAAGGTCGATTATGAGCGTATCGGGGAGCGCGAATATACAGAATTTATACTTGTGCATTGCACGAACGATGCTTCCGGCAAGTGGGAAACGCTTGTAAAAAAGGCGCATGATACCGGACGCACGCTGATCTTAGACTGTGAAAACGCAGACTGCATCCGAAAAGCACTTGCCATCTGCAAGGACGGCAAGCCGATTATCAACGGGGCAAATGCGGAAAACTATACCGAGATGAACGCCATCGCGCAAGAATCCGGCGTATTGCTCGGCGTTCGCGGCGAAAATCCTGCCGACCTTTATGACACAGTGAAAAAGCTGGAAGCGCTCGGAAACAAGAACCTGATTCTTGACGTTACCGGCAAAACGGCGAAGGAAACCTTTGCAAATGCCGTGCTCGTTCGCCGCACCGCGCTGAAGGACGGCGACCGCTCGTTCGGCTACCCGTCTATCGTAAATCTTGCAAAAATCGCAAAGGGGGATTTGCATCTGCAAACCGCACTTGCTTCCGCCTTTACGCTCAAATACGGTTCCGTCATCGTGATGGAGGAAATGAACTATGCACAGGCTCTGCCGCTGTTCGGTCTGCGCCAGAATGTTTTTACCGATCCGCAGAAGCCGATGAAGGTCGTTCCCGGCATTTACCCGATCAACGGCGCAACGCCGGACGATCCGTGCATGATGACTGTCGATTTCGCCCTGACCTATTTCCTCGTTTCCGGCGAAATCGAACGCTCCGATGTTCCCATCAACCTGCTGATTACCGATGCGTCCGGCATGTCCGTGCTGACGGCATGGGCGGCAGGAAAGCTGTCGTCTGCAAGCGTGAAAAAGTTTTTTGACGAATTTGACATCGCCTCCAAAATCCACAGCCGCACCCTCGTCATTCCCGGCAAGGTTGCCGTGATGCGTGCGGATATTCAGGAGAAGCTGCCGGATTGGAATGTCGTTGTCGGCACACGCGAGGCAGTCGAAATTGTAAAATATCTGCGCGACGGCGAGCATATCAGAGCAGCACAGGCTGTCGCCGCCGAAAAGCAGGCAACGAAAGCTGCTGCCCACACAGCGCCCGATTTCAGCAAAATCATTATTCCCGACATTGTACACCATGATTTCGGCGTGACCTACAAGCGCAGAAATCCGCAGTCAAAAAAATTCGTGGTCATCGGCGAGCGCATCCACTGCATCAGCCCGATTATCCGTGAAGCCATGGCAAATTTTGACCCTGACCCCATTTTGGAGCGTGCCGCACAGCAGATCAAGGCCGGCACGACCTATCTGGATGTCAATATCGGACCTGCGGAATCGAACGGTCCGGAGCTGATGAGCTGGGCGGTCCGGCTTTTGCAGGAGAATTTTGACAACGTACCCCTTGCGCTCGACACCACAAACACAAAGGCGATTGAAGCCGGTATCCGCGTCTATAACCGCACCAACGGCAAGCCCATTATCAATTCCGCCGACGCAGGCTCTCGCATTTCCAACATTGACCTTGCCGCAGCCAACGATGCAATTGTCATTGCGCTTTGCTCGGCAGACGGCATTGCAAAGGACAATGAGGAGCGTATGCACCACTGCCATACGATGCTCGACCGCGGACTGTCGCTCGGCATGGAGGCAACCGACCTCTGGTTTGACCCGCTGTTCCTTGTTGTCAAGGGGATGCAGGACAAGCAGATGGATATTCTCAACGCCATCCGGCTGTTTTCTGACGAGGGTTTAAGCTCCACCGGCGGACTTTCCAACAACTCCAACGGTGCGCCGAAGGAAATTCGTCCGATCATGGACTCCGCGCTCATTGCCATGGCGATGATGCAGGGTCTGACCTCCGCGATCGTCAACCCGAACAACCGGCGCTTGATGGAAACCATCAAATCCTGCGATATTTACAAAAACAACGAACTGTATTCTGACAGTTTCTTGGAAATATAAACACGGAGGTGCAAGGTTGAAACATTGTAA
>R26__coassemble_1338_pt1 | contig 12491 bp, 13 predicted proteins | sample R26__metabat2_low_PE_037 | metagenome-assembled genome bin R26
GGAGGTCATTTGATTGTTTACAGTTCGATTTCTAAACTACGCAGGAGATGACCTCCTTGGTGTGGTTACATGTGAAGCCGGTGAGGATATCACTTCAAAAGCGCCGACACCGGAAACCATCACGGGAAAGACCTTTGTATCCTGGAATGTTCCTATCACGAATATTCAAGAGGATATGACGGTAAGGCCTGTGTATACGGCAACGACCTATACAGTTAAGTTTTATAATTATTCCTGTACAGCACCAATCAGCACTCAGACTGTGGAATATGGAAAGAGTGCAACGGCTCCAACCCCGGAAGCCGTGACAGGGAAGAACTTCAAGAATTGGGATAAGCCTTATACCAATGTGACTTCCAATCTTGATGTGTATCCCGTCTATGAGGATAAGACCTTCACAGTTAAGTTCTTTGATAAGGATGGGACAACGGTTCTATCAAGGCAGACGGTCCTTTACGGTAAAAACGCTGTTGCTCCTACGCCGAAATATTATGACAGAACCATCTTCCTAAAATGGGATAAGAGCTACAGCAATGTAAAATCCAATCTTAGCATTTATTCCGTTTACCGAGATGTGCCTGTCAATCCGCTGCTTTCTTTTTATCAGAAGAATGCGGATGGAAGCAGTGGGGCACTCAAAAAGACATATCGAGGGGTTAATGCCTGTAGCATTGTTCAAAAGTTAGACGGAGAGTGTACCATCGATTTTCGTCTGACTACCAAGCTGACAGAGAATGTAGTCTCTGTATCCGACCGATTAGAGGTCGATGGCTTTGTTTTTTATGTGACAGAGCTTAAGAAAAACATCTCCGGCGGTGTCTGTTATTCGCAGTTTAAAGGGGAACACATCTCTTACATTTTAAATAATGATGAGTACAAGGTGGAAGCCTTTGATATGGAAGCAACGCCAGCGGAGATATTAGCAACCCTTCTTTCCGATACTCCTTTTACAGTTGGTACGGTGGACTTTAGCAATAAAGTTACTCTTAGAACCAACAAGTCGGCAACAAGGCGAGCCTGTGTTATGCAGCTGATAGCTCTGACCGGAGGGGAAATAGAATACTATGGATATACCATCGGAATCCGAAGGCATCTGGGGACAGAGACAGCCGTGGATATCATGAAGACCAACCTGGTGCAGGATATCTCGTCAAGCTTTAATGTTTCCGATGGAACAACCTCTTATTCCTTATCCCTCTATCAGAAGTCAGGACTTACCCTTGGGGATGAGCTGAAGCTGAAATTTGACCAGCTCGGCATCAATGCCAATTCGAGAATTGTTGGCTGGGAGTGGAACCCCTTTAACTACAAGGAAGTATCCATCACGGTGGGGCATTACCTTCCAACCATCAACGATTCACTGTATGAGCTTGCTTCTGAAGTTGCTGATGTGACACAGGCAACAGCCAAATACACGGTGGAGTTCGGAGAACTGGTCGGAAACGGAAAGTTCTATTTCACAAGAGCCTATCTTGACCGACCTTATTTTCAAGTACAAACACGGGACGGTACCACTCCGACAGTGACACTCATGAGACGTGTTGGCAGTGCTTTTGGTGCTTATATCGGGGCAGAACTGTCCGGTGTAACAAGCACAACCGTCACTCTTGTGGTATTTTACTGCACCGTGCCGGATGATGTGGATGATAATCCATAGGAAAGGAGAGCGTATGGCATTATTTGATGATGAAAAATACAGGACTGCATCCCAAAAATGTATCGACTTTATCAAGCGTCAGCTGAATGTCAATGACTTCAAGTACACCCTCTCCTTCGGTGCAGAATACGGAAGTTGGTACACGGGAGATGTGCTGTGGGGGATGGTAAAAGGACTATCCCTTGATGAAGACCAGATCTTCCCGAAATACATCAGCACGGACCAGTTTTACGACTACTCCTACAAGGGAACCGTTTCTGGTTCTGGCAGTGCTGGCGGCGGTGTGAATGTGTATGTCTACAGAGATAATGAGTACCTTGTAACCACCTGTCCTGTGATTGGAGGACGATGGGAAAGCTACACCACCATCCGTGAAACCTATCTTGTTCCTGACTATGACCCGGAAACGGGAGAGGAAATCGGAGAGCATGAGGAAACGGTGGAATACACCCTCCCATTAGAAGTCGATGAAGGTATCAAGATGTTTCGATATTGCAGTGGAGTATCAAGCCACTGGGAGGATGTTTCCGTTCCGGGAGCACAGTATGAGAAAGCTGAAAGGCTTGTCTATACACCAATCGGTGAGGTTTCTGATGAGGATGGTGGCAATGCCTATTCTTATTTTACAGGCTTTAAGGTGCGTCTTTTCTCTTACAGCGATACAGAGTACTTAAATGACGAGTGCAAAATTTATCGAACCTCAAATGAAAGCTTTCTGTGGTTTACCAACCATGTGGCTGAGGGGGATAAGATTGCAAAGCTGGTGCAGAGTGTATGGAGGCAGGGGGAAATCGCCTATGATGTTGTGGCTATTTCGGGCGCAATCTCGAATATCACAAACGGCAGACTTCCGGCTTCTTTTTTCATTCCAACCGATGACCCACAGTATGATAAGGACGGTTCTAAGGCACAGTGGAAATACGGCTATTGCCTTAACAACCGAACCTGGGCATACGATGTGGGTCTTGCACTACTCGTTTTCACGACCTCTGGTGATTACGATATCTGTCGGGAAATGCTTAACCGAATGAAGTATGAGCAAAACTCCGATGGCTCTTTTAATTTCTCCTACGACATCTACATCGGACAGCTTTTTGAAGGCTATGTGAGAACCGGTGCCATGGGATGGCTGATTTGGGGAATGTGTTATTACACTCTTGAAACCGGAGATAGAAGTTATGTCGAGATGATTGAAAAGGGCGGGGACTGGATGGTATCAAGGCAGATTACAGACAGCAGTGACCCAAGATACGGTCTTATGACTGGCGGCATCGGTGGTTATAACATGGAGGATTACTCCTATATTGATGTGGATATCGAATGGTGTTCTGTGGAGCATCAGTGTTCTGGCTTGCAAGCTTTGGAAGGCTGCTCATTGGTATCGAAGAAAAGTAAATACAAAAAGGCTGCTGAACTGGTGCGAGACCAGTTGTATCTCAAATGCTATGACAAGGAAAACGGCAGATTCTATCAGGGCATCAATTCAGGAAAGCCGGATGGAGCATGGGCGCTTGACTGTACCACATGGGCAGGAAGCCTGATATTCTCCGTTGTGAATAAGGAATGCCCACAGGCTTGTATTAAAACTGCTGGTGAGGTGTATCTGACAGAGGGTAAAAGGATTATTCAAAGCACTGTGCAGGAACACTACAACACAACCTACTCAAGCCCCAACACCTTCTCTGGCTTTAAGCCTTACAGTGATAAGACCCCGGATTATGCAGGTGCGCCGGATATCGTTTGGACAGAAGGAACACTTGGTTATTGCCTTCTTGCTTATATCCTTGGAAACTTTGAGGAGTGCAAAAAGTATGTGGATGAGACCATAAAGCTTCAAAACTGTAATAGCAGCACAGGTGGTGTTATCTATGTGACTGAAACCTACGGCTCGTTGCCTTGGGAGTTTCATGTGTGGGAGTCGGTTGTATCTTCTTCCTGGCTATATCTGATAATCAACAACCCGGATGTGCTGTTCCCAAGAACGCTCCGGCAGGTCTATTACATGGCCAAGATTACGAACATCCATGACGAGAGACCGTAAAAGTGTGGTCATCATCGTGGAAATAAAGAGCTGTTCATTTTAGAGCAGAGAAAGGAAAAGCCTATGACAATTCAAGAGATTCTAAAAAACATTGCATCGGGGGATATGGCAGGGTGGGTATTGGCAGTTCTTGTGATACTGTTATCTTTAATTCAGATCAGCCCATTAAAGCTAAATCCCTGGGATGGCATCTTCGGCTGGTTCGGCAGGAAGATAAACGGCAGTACGGAGAAGCGTCTTGCTGAGGTAGAAAAACAGATATCGAATATGTGGGTCAATGACCACAGACAAAAGATTCTGACCTTTGCAAGAGAATGCCGCAGTGATATTCCGCACAGTTCCGATGAATGGAGCAACGTGCTAAATGTTGCAGAGGAATATGAACGCTATGTTCATGAGAAGAATATCACCAACGGCATCATTAGTCAGGACACAGCGTATCTTAGAACTCTCTATCAGGATTTATCCAGAGAGCGGAAGCTGTAATTCTGTGTTAGACCAATTTGTATGGAGAAATCCAGGAGCAGACCAATTTGTATAGTTTTATCGAGAAGCACGGCTTGTACCGTGTTTTTATTTTGCCTTGCCGGGCGTTAAATGGCAGAAAGTGAGGAGACCTATGAATAAGATTGATTGGACCCGCAAGCTCACCAGCCGAAAGTTCTGGCTCAGCATCGCATCCTTTGTGGCAATGCTTATGGTAGCTTTCGGACAGAGTGAGGCATCTGCGACCCAGATTACTTCCCTTATCATGGCAGGTGCTACCGTCATTGGTTATGTGATTGGCGAGGGTCTTGCTGATTCTGGAATTGCTGGCAACAGCGGAACTGCGGGAGATAAGACCGGAGAGGACAAGGTGGAGTAATTGACCACCTATAAGCTGTTTCGGATGAAGGGAGATAAACTCTATCCGCTTTTTGTGGAAACGAAAAGAGAACTACCCATGGAACAGTGGCTGGATGCCGGGATTGGAGAGCTTGTAGATGAAACCCATGTGAAAAGTAAGCTGGGTGCACTTGCCCTCCGTCCCGGTTTTCATTCTACAGAGGTACCGTTTACAGACTGGATCGGGAAAAGAGATACAGATGGAAATCTGCTCCAAAGACCTGATACCGTGTGGTGTGAATGTGTTGTCGAGGGGAAGGAGCAAAAGATATCCGAGCGGTACGGACTACGGACAATCCCCTCTGACTGGTACTATTTCAAGACCAAGGCAAAGCAGCCATTTCCGTGGATTATCTCAAACCGCATCCGAATTATTCGTGTGCTAGGACATGAAGAAGTAGAGGCAATCTGCCAACTGCACGGTGTCAAAGCACAAAAACTGTGGGAAGAAAAACCATAACGGCTCAGGAGAAATCCTGGGTCATTTTTATTATGAAGGGAGAGAACAATAATGGCATATACAAACAGTCCATTGATTTCATATACAAAACTTAGCCCTAATCATTCGGGGCAGAGAACTCATTCTATTGATAGAATAACGCCTCATTGTGTTGTCGGTCAGCTTTCCGCAGAGAGCATCTGTGGATGTTTTACTAGCACTGATCGTCAGGCAAGCTGTAACTACGGTATCGGCACAGATGGTCGCATTTCTCTTTGTGTAGAGGAGAAGAACCGCTCGTGGTGTTCATCTTCAAATGCCAATGACCAGAGGGCAATCACAATCGAATGTGCATCTGACAAAACTGCACCGTATGCGATGAACAATAACGTGTATCAGAGCTTGATTAATCTCTGTGTGGATATCTGCAAGAGAAATGGTAAGAAGAAACTGCTCTGGTTTGCAGATAAGAATAAAACACTTAATTACAATCCTGCATCGGATGAGATGGTTCTTACAGTTCACCGCTGGTTTGCAAATAAGTCATGCATCCCTGTGAATACAGAAGTACTTACACGGGATGGTTGGGTTCAACTCCGTGATATAAATATCGGTGATGAGATTGCATGCGCAACTCTTGATAACCTCCATATTTCCTTTGAAGAGGTAATGGATAAAGTTGAGGAGCGCCGCCAGGATACCTATACAAGTAATGGATTAACGGCCACAAAGGATCACCGTATGGTCTATGCAGTGCAGCAAAACAAGGGGCAGTACCGCATCGACTATTACAAGCATCTTCTTCGCAATGGAACACAGATTTATATTCCGATGGCTGGTCATATTGATAATGACGGACTGCCAATTACAGATTCTATGTTAATATTTCTAGTTGCAGTGCAGGCCGATGGCCATTATATGTATGAAAGAAAAGCGGATGGAACTAAAAGTTATTATGGTGTGGAATTTCATTTAAAGAAAGAACGCAAGATTGAACGACTTTTCGAGTGCTTAAAGTCCTGCCATCTTGAGTACACTATATGTAATCAGAGCGATGGCACGACTAAGATCCGTATTTACAATAAGGAAGGAATCAATATCGTTACTGACATCTGTGAGAGATGGCTTAAGGATAAGTGTTTCACATGGGAATGGCTGAATCTTTCAGAGAAACAAGCTCGCTTTGTGCTGGAGGAAATCCTACTGTGGGATGGATGTACTGCGGTCAATCTGTATTGTTCTCGACAGGAAATCAATCTGGATGTTATCTCGGCACTTGCAGCCATGAATGGTGTTGGCAGTAATGTTACTGGAAGCAATATTCAGTTCAGAGAGAATCCCTATATAACTTTGGGCGAAGCCAAAAGAAATAATCATCCGACTGATAGCACACTGGTTTCTTGCGTTACTGTCAAAACTGGTATTTTTCTGTGTCGCCAGAATGGAAAGACCTTTATCATTGGAAACTGCCCCGGGGACTGGCTTTATAATCGTCTTTCCGATTTGGCTTCACAGGTTACTGCAAAGTTAGGTGGAGAAGTAAAGGCAGGCACACAAGCATCTGTGTTTAATAATCTGACAGAGAAAGAAGCAGCTGCTAAAATCGGAGAACTCTGCAAGTCTGACATGGCTAAGTCCGGCATTCTTGCTTCCGTATCTGCGGCACAGTTCATTCTTGAATCCGGCTACGGAAAGTCGGAACTCGCCCAGAATGCCTGTAACTGCTTCGGTATGAAATGCTCCTTGTCGGGCAACACATGGTCAGGCTCTACTTGGGATGGCAAGAGCAAATATACCAAGCAGACTAGCGAGGAGTACACAGCCGGTCAGATTACCACAATTACTGCGGACTTCCGTAAGTATGGATGTATCGAGGATTCGGTAGCAGACCATTCCGCTTACCTTAACGGAGCAAAGAACGGTGCCAATCTCCGATACGCAGGTCTTAAGGGCTGTAAGGATTATAAGAAGGCAATCCAGATCATCAAGGATGGCGGCTATGCAACCAGTTCCACCTATGTGGAGAAGATTTGTTCCATCATCGAGAAGTTCAATCTTACTCAGTATGATGGCGGGAACACCGTAGCTCCTGCATCCTCTGTTCCTTACCGTGTTCGTGTGTCTATCAATGACCTTAACATCAGAAAAGGTCCTGGCACAAACTTTGCTAAGACAGGCAGGTACACAGGTAAGGGCATCTTTACGATTGTGGCAGAGGCAGACGGACAGGGTGCTTCTAAATGGGGTAAGCTGAAATCCGGAGCAGGATGGATTGCACTGAATTATACAGAGAGGGTGTAAGCCATGCTTCGTATGATTATTCTGTTTGCTCTTTTGGCAGTATGGGTAAAGGCTCTGATTGATTACGATGGTTCCTTCCATTGTGATGACTGCCAAGGAGAGGATTGCTGGTATCCGAAAAGCCCCTGTGACAAGAGGAAATAAAGGCAATAATTAGCACAATTTGGGCTTTAAAACAGCCTCCAATCTTTGTGGTTTTATGGCTCATATATAACTTGCTATAGTACAAAATAGACGGTAATATGGCACACAACCAAAAGAGAAGGAGGCTTGTTTTATGCTTGTTTTTATGTTTTTTATGAACACAGATTTGCGATGGGGGAAGCATCCAGCTGACCACCCTATCCGCCAATCGCTTAACCAACATCAACGCTATCTGAATACAGAATCACATCGTGGCACTCGGTATCTCTCTACCGGGTGTCATTTTTTTACCCGAAAGGAGGGGGAAGTCCATGCCTAAGATTAGAAAAATCCAGCACAACAACGATTCCCCTGAAACTTTCAAGGAAATCAACATCGAGCTGGCACATAGAATCAGAGTTGCGGCCTATTGCAGAGTTTCAACACTTGCGGAAGAACAGGAGCTTTCCTACGAATCCCAAAGGGACTATTACACAGCCCTTTTTGAGAACGATGACAGGTATTACCTTGTGGGTGTCTACGGAGACCATGGAATCACGGGGCTGACAGCGGACAAGAGACCGCAGTTTCAGCAGATGATTCAGGCTTGCAGAAACGGCAGGATCGATGAGGTCTATACCAAGTCAATTTCACGATTTGCCCGAAACTTTAGCGAATGCCTGGAGTACGCAAGAGAGCTTCATAGCCTTGGTGTGGTAGTCCATTTCGAGAAGGAACGATTCTCCACAGCGGATGACAACATCGAGATGATTTTCTCCCTGCTCGCCATTGTTGCACAGGAAGAAGTCAACAGCCTCTCGCAGACAATCACCTGGGCAAACGAACAGAGAAACCGAGCCGGAGACCCCGTAAGAGGTGCAAGGTACGGATACCGAAAAGACAAAAAGCCTGTCGAAGGCATCCACCACTGGCACATCAATGAAGAGGAAGCGGTCAGGGTGCGGATGGCCTACAACCTGTGTGAGAAAGGTAAAGCGTTTGCAGCCATTGCAAGAGAACTAAACGCCTATGAAGCAGAGCATGGAGCAACAAGGAAATGGTCATCACAAAGTGTTAAAAGCCTTCTTTGGTCAGAGGTTTATGTGGGGGACATCCTGACAGCACAAAGCTTCACGGTGGATTACCTTACGAAAAAACGCAAGGCTAACGAGGGGGAGCGAGAACAGCAGTACCTAAAGGACCATCATCCTTTCATTATCACAAGGGAGCAGGATGCAAGGGTCAAGGCAGAACTGGAAAGGAGAAAGCAAAATGGCTAGACCAAACTTGATGGTTGAAAATTCCAATCTGGCGGACAGCCTTACCGTAATCAAGAGGAATGTAAAGCAGACGAAAAAAGGCGTAGTGATTGAAACCAAAAGGGTGGCTGCTTACTGCCGAGTAAGTACAGATTTGGAAGTGCAGGAGGTAAGCCTTAAAACGCAGATTGATGCATTTACAAGGATTATCAATAACCATGTGGGCTGGGAGCTGGTTGGCATCTACGCAGATGAAGGCATAACCGGAACCAGTGTGGATAAGCGTATCGAGTTCCAGCGAATGATAAAGGATGCGGATGCCGGGAAGATTGATGTCATTATGGCAAAGTCGATTTCAAGATTCGCCCGAAACACACAGGATACCCTTCAGTACACAAGATACCTCCAAAAGAAAGGTGTGAGTGTGTACTTTGAAAAAGAGGGTATTGATACCGCAGGCTTTTCATCCGAATTCATGCTCACCATCCTTGCAGCCTTTGCCCAGGAAGAAAGCCATAGCATTTCGGAGAACACGAAGCGAGGCATCAGAAACCACTTCAAGATGGGAAAGCCCATGTGGTCAGAGACCTACGGCTTGGTGAAAGGATGGAAAATCAATGAAAAGGAAGCCAAAGACATCAGACTGATTTTTAACCTTTTTGTTGCAGACAGAACGGTTCCAGAGGTTGTGGCTGAACTAAACAAGAGGAAAATTCCTACGCCGGGATCTACGAAGAAATGGAATACCGACAATGTTGGCAGAGTTCTTACCAATGAGAAGTATGTGGGGGATGTCCTGATGCAAAAGACCTATGTGAGTGACTTCATGGAACACAGGTCATTGGAGAATAACGATGCCCTGGTGGAGCAGTATTACAAGAGAGATAACCATGAAGCCATTGTGGACAGAGAAACCTTCAACAAGGCACAGAAGCTTTACGCCATGAGGAGCGTTAAAAACGGTTCAGTCCTTTACCCCTACTACGGAGTTCTTAAATGCCCATGCTGTGGCGAGAACATGATAAAGATTAAAGTCGGCGGGGCTACCAACACAACGGCATGGACTTGTGGGGGCGAGGGACCGATGACAAGGCTTGGGGACAGAACATGCTGCCCGACCTACCTTTTGCAGGATTTGGTTTTGACAAAGCATCTGGTAGAAATCGTAAAGGAACTTGAGCCTTATTCAGCACAGAATGAGAGTTTTGCAAGAGCAATCTTCGATGCACAGTGCGACTGCAAGGAAACCGGAAGCATCAGCTTTAAGACCATTGACACCCTTGTGGAAAGCATCACGATGGACGATTGGGAACACCTGGTCATCCATTGGAAGATGGGGTGGAGCGGACGATACGAAATCAAGTACAACTACTTAAGAGAGGTCATCCTTCCGATTATTGAGGACAAGGGAAAAGGAAGATTCGAGTGTTTCGGAACCTTTGTACAGCTGAAAGATGACTTCCTGAACGCTTTCCAAAGAAGACAGCAGCGTGTTCTTGATTACGAGGTGGTTGAGCCTGTGTACGGTGACTGCAAGGTCCCAAAGCTGATATCGCCGGAGCTGCAGAAAAGAGAGGCAGAGAGAGCCAAGAAGAAATAAATGATAAGATTTAGGAGGACTAAGAATGCAGATACAGAACATCGCAAGCCGTGATGCAACCCGAATCAAAAAGGTGGCTGCTTATGCGAGAGTCAGTACCCTTGAAGAGGAGCAGGGTTATTCCTACGAGAATCAGCGGGAGTATTATGAAGCTGTGATTAGAGCTACACCGAGATGGACTTTTGCAGGCATGTATGCGGATCACGGCATTTCAGGGACCACGAAAGACAGACCGGAATTCCAGAGGATGATTGACGATGCCAAGCACGGAAGAATCGACATCATCATGGTCAAGTCGATTTCAAGATTTGCCCGAAATGCTGTGGATGCCCAGAATGTGGTTCACGACCTGAAAGCCCACAATGTCGAGGTTTACTTCGATGAGCAGAAGATTTCATCCTTCAACCGAAACACGGAAATGATGCTCAACATGATGGCGGTGGTTGCCGAACATGAGTCCAGGTCGATATCGCAAAACACGAGATGGGCTTTTGAAAAACTGGCAGAGCAAGGCATCCGTCATCTAGGAAATGGCAGGGTTTTCGGTTTCGATGAAATCGAGGGGGAGCTGATACCAAATGATGATGCCCCCTATGTGAAGTTGATGTATCAGATGTACGCAGACGGATGCACTTATCGGGAAATCTGCGACAAGCTGAAAGAGAAAGGCGCACAGCCGAAAAAATGTGAGGACTTCACGGCGGGGACAATAAGAAAGATTTTGAGGAATGAACTCTACTGTGGGGACATGCGAATTCAAAAACAGCCACACAGGAATTACCTCACAAAGAAGCCTGATCCAAGCATCCCTTATAACAGCTATTATGTGGAAGAACACCACAGAGCGATTGTGAGCAAGGAACTGTGGGAAAAGGTGAAGGCAAGGCTTGATGCCAAGCAGGAGGAAGTGGACAGAGGCTTGTACCGAAACTCCAAATCCCACTTCCTGTACGGCAGGATTTTCTGCGGAGAGTGCGGGGAGCAGATGAGAAGGATTACCTATGGCTCGAACAAGAGTAGACGAAAGGTCTGGAAATGCCATGGCAGGACAAGCAGGAACGGCTGCATGAACGATGTCATCAACGAGGATGAGTTGTTTGAAAAGGTAGCATCCGAAGCTGGAGTTAGATGGGATGGGGTCGAGAACATGAAGGCAGAGGACTTTGTGGCCATCCGAGAGATTATGGTTTATGCCGATGGCAGGGTCACGGTAGAATAAGGAACAGCCTGGTTTGAAGGAGAAATTCTTTGGATCGGGCTGTTTTATTTTCAAGAGCACTTGATTTTTTAAGGCAAAAAGCATATAATGATGATGAAGAATTCTGCAAACAGATAGGAGGTATTAGCATGGCTACTTCAAGCATTTTTGCAAATGTCAAAATTACAGATCCCAAAAAAGCTGAGGCATTTATCAACGCTATGGATGCAGCAGCTAACTTACCGAGAAAAAACACACAGACTACAACTCATTATCTTGTGAATGATCCTGAAAAGATTAAAGAGATGTTTGCAAAAAGGAAGAGTAAGAGATGAGTTCGTTTACAGCGTACAATGTTATTAAACTGATGGATACAATCGGGGAGGAAGGAGTCCAAGAAATCCTCTCCGATTTTTCATGTGAGAAGAATTTGGAAATTGAAATTTTCGTAAGAGAAAAGGCACTTGATTTTGCTAAAAAGAGAATGTCAGTAACTTATCTCGTGGTAGATGAGGACAGTGAACTGGCGGCTATCTTTACGCTGACGCATAAGGCAATTCAGATTGGCAATGAGGGTCTTTCTAGGACTGTTCAAAAAAAGATGCAGAGATTTGCACAGCTAGATGAGGCAAACGATACTTATTTCATATCTGCATTTTTGATTGCCCAGTTTGGCAAAAATCTGGCTTATACTGGAACACCGATAACTGGAAACCAACTTATGGTGATGGTATCAGAAATACTGAGTGATGTTCAGGCTGAAATCGGAGGTGGCGTTGTTTATCTTGAGTGCGAGGAAAAAGAGGCACTTCTGAATTTTTATCAAAATGAATCGAATCGTTTTAGGATTTTCGATGAACGATACTCACTAGTTGATAATACGAAATATATTCAATTATTTAAATTCATTTAGAAAGATTGTTGGCACCCCATCGGCGTTGTGTGTTTATCACAGAATTGGGGTGCTTTTCTATTGCAATCAGTTATG
>R26__coassemble_1386_pt1 | contig 12220 bp, 12 predicted proteins | sample R26__metabat2_low_PE_037 | metagenome-assembled genome bin R26
TCGTAACGGCCTTCCATATAGGCTCTGCCGCGTGCGTAAGGACGGTTTGCTTCGCCGCCGCTGGGTGCTGTATCCTCTGATGCCTCGCCCATCTCGGCGCGTTTCTTTTCCTCGAATTCCTTTGCCGCAGCTTCTCGCTCCTGCTTTTCACGCAGCTGCTGCTTCTTTTTGCTGGTATTTTCCGTAATACCGTCGGGATTTGCGGCACGCTTTGCCGCACGGATGCGCTCTTTTTCTGCCTCGGCTTCTGCACGCTCTGCTGCCTTCTGACGCTTGATTTCGTCCTCTGCGTCATAGACCTTCTTGTAGTGCTTGGTCAGGAAATAATCCTGAATGATGCCGAATGCACTCTGCGCGATCCAGTAGATGGACAGACCGAGCGGCATGATAAAGCCGAACCACACAGACATCAGCGGCATGAGCATGGTCATGACCTTGCCGGTCTGCGCCGTTTTGGCAGCTGCCTCATCGACCTCGCCGTCTTCGTTGCGGATGACGGTGTTGTTCATCTTCTGGCTGACAAACATTGCCAGATAATTCAGACCGCCGGATACGATCGGGATCAGTGCGCCGCCGATCTGGCTCCAGCCGCTGAGCGTCCAGACCTTCCAGTCGGGTACCTGACCCAGGTCAATACCCAGGAAGGTCAGATTCAGGGACTTTACATTGCCGGCAACATCCGCATAGCTGCCCATATCCTGCGCAACTGCATACTGCCAATAGGCATTGAGCTTGCCCACTTCCACATTCTGCGCGGCAGCATAGACTTCCTTGATCTTGTCGATCACACCGGTGTCCAGATGCAGCAGGTACTGCAGCGGTTCGCGGATGACGTTGTACAGAGGGAACAAAATCAGCAGCGGAAGCAGCGACCACAGACAGCCGCCGAACATACTGACGCCCTCTTCTTTATAAAGCGCATTGACTTCCTGCTGATACTTCTGCTTATCATCACCGCAGGCAAGCTCGATCTGCTTGACCTTCGGCTGCAGACGGGAAGTTTTCATCATGCTCTTTTTGCTCTTTGCGCTCGCAGGCAGCAGAATGATCTTGACTGCCAGAGAGAACAGGATCAGAGCGATGCCATAGTTGTTGAAAAATTCATAAAAGAATTCCAACACATAGCCAAAGGGGATCTGAATAAACGGAATATTAAGCATTCTTTTCTCCTACATACCGCCTTGCGGTATTATGGGTTGACGCATTTTGCGCCGGGTGGACATCACGGCACCGGATCGTAAAAATCGCCGTGATTGAACGGGTTGCACCGTAGTAACCGTTTGAATGTCAGCCAGCCGCCCTTTGCCGCGCCGTATTTTTCAATGGCCTCAATGCCGTATTCCGAGCAGGTGGGAATAAAGCGGCATTTGCCGGGAAATGCGGGCGAAATGTAGCGGCGGTAAAGCTTGATAATTCCGATGAAAAATCGCTTCATGGCTGTTTCTCCAGAAGCTCCAGCCTGTCCATTGCACGGACAAATGCACCGTTCAGCGCGGCAAAATCCGTTTCCACGGCAGCAGTCCGCGCAACGATGACAATATCATAGCCGGTTTGCAGGGACGCTTCGTTGGCACGAATGATCTCGCGCAATCTGCGGCGCATACGGTTGCGCACAACGGCATGACCGAGCTTGGTGCTGACGGTCAGACCGTAGCGGTTGACGCCGAGACGATTGCGCTGGCAGTAGACGACCAGACAGCGATTTCCTGCACTTTTGCCGCGTGCATACAGGCGGCGAAAGATATGATTTTCTTTCAGCGATACGATCATGGTTTTTTCCTCACGGATAGACCGAAGGCGAACAGAGATTCAACTCCGTTCGCCCCTGATTGACATTCAGACAGTATGGTGCGGTCACGGCTCCTTAGGCGGACAGGACAGCTCTGCCTTTTGCACGGCGGCGGGCAAGAACCTTGCGGCCGTTGGCGGTTGCCATTCTCTTGCGGAATCCATGGACCTTTGCGCGATGGCGCTTTCTGGGCTGATAGGTACGCAGCATCTCGTGTACACCTCCTGTAAAATTATGCTCAACAGTCAAAGACCGTAGCAATCAAAAAAATTCGCACATAGATGTGCTATGGTATTATAGCGCAAATTTGCCCGGAAAGTCAACCAAAAATTTCATTTTTTCACGATTTGGAGAAAAATAGTGCTTTTATTCCGATTTCAACACAAGATATGCGCCTATTTTGCCAGCGGCGGCTGGAAAACAGGCAGCGGCGGCGCTGCAAAGGTGAACAAAATCAGGCTCGCGCCATAGAGCATGACCGGCAAAAGCAGCCACGGCGCCGCACTTTCCAGTTTTCTGCTCTTTGCCGCAAAATATGCAAGCAGAAAGCCGCCTGCCATCGTAACAAAATACAGTCCCAAATCCACAAGCAGATACTCCACATGGAACGCACATTTGAGCAGATAATACGCGCACAGCAAAAATACCGGCATGACAAGCTGCGCAAGTAAAAATCCGCTCCACAGCCGCACCTTTTCCTCCGTTGTCATGCTCAGCACCCATGCGGCAACCAAAGTCGGCCAGAACAGCAGCTTCAGATGCTCCCAAATGCTTTCGTTGATCGGTGAAATCAGCGCCGTCAGCGGATTGGGAAGCACCCCGTACAGAAAATGAAGCGCACTTCCTGCCGCCGCCGCAACGATGAATGCAATAAGATACCGTTTCTTCATCAGACAAACCCCTCCCGATCAAGCATATGATGCGGGAGCGGCGATAATTTGCAGAATTCTGTGTCGGTTTCCGCTTTTATTTTCTGTCCGCTGCGGCAATGGCAAAAGTTTTTCCTTCGGGTATGGACTTCACCGCAGTTTTTTGGTATGATAAAGGTTACACGGACACAACGAAAGGAATCGTTTTTTATATGGATAAACTGATCGATATTTTATCTGCTGAGGTCAGCGGTGCATTTGAAAAGGCCGGCTACGATCCTGCCTGCGGCAAGGTCACCGTTTCCAACCGCCCCGACCTGTGCGAATTTCAGTGCAACGGCGCAATGCCTGCCGCAAAATCGGCACACAAGGCACCCATTATGATCGCAAATGACGTGGTCGCGCTCTTGCAAAGCAGCAGCGTTTTTTCCTGCGCCGAGGCTGTCAATCCCGGCTTCATCAACCTGCGTGTGCGTGAGGATTTCCTTGCACAGCACGTTGAGCAGATGCGCAAAAGTGACCGTCTGGGTGTGACCGGCGCTCCCTCCGGACGCAGCGTTGTGCTTGACTACGGCGGTCCGAACGTCGCAAAGCCGCTGCATATCGGACATCTGCGCTCCGCCATCATCGGCGAGAGCATCAAGCGCATTTACCGCTATTTCGGCGACAGCGTGATCGGCGATACCCATCTTGGCGACTGGGGTCTGCAGATGGGTCTGATCATCGCGGAGCTGCATCTGCGCAAGCCCGACCTTCCCTACTTTGACGACAGCTTCACGGGCAAATATCCCGAGGAAGCACCTTTTACGATTTCCGAATTGGAGGAAATCTACCCCACTGCCAGCGCAAAGAGCAAGGTCGATGAGGAATTTGCAAAGCAGGCGCACGAGGCGACCTTCTTCCTGCAGCAGCACAAGCGCGGCTATTACGCTCTCTGGCAGCACATCATGCGCATCTCCGTTGCCGATCTCAAGCGCAACTATAATGACCTCAATGTCAGCTTTGATGTCTGGAAGGGCGAAAGCGATGCGGAGGAATACATTCCCCCGATGCTGGAAAAACTTGAACGCGACGGCTTCTTAGTGGAAAGTGAGGGCGCGAAGGTCATTCCCGTTGCCGAGGAAGGCGACAAAAAAGAAATTCCGCCCTGCATCGTCATTAAAAGTGACGGTGCCACCCTTTACGCCACCACCGACCTTGCAACCATCGTGCAGCGTATGCAGGACTACCATCCCGACAAGCTGCTGTATCTGACCGACAAGCGCCAGAGTCTGCACTTTGAGCAGGTTTTCCGTGCCGCACGCAAGAGCGGCATCGTTCCGGAGGGTACCGAGCTGCAGCACATCGGCTTCGGCACGATGAACGGCAAGGACGGCAAACCCTTCAAAACACGCAGCGGCGGCGTCATGCGTCTGGAAACGCTGATTGCCGACACCACGAACTACGTTGAACAGAAGATTCTGGAAAATCAAACGCTGGATGCCGATGAGGTCAGAAAGACGGCGAAAATGATCGCCATTGCCGCGCTGAAATACGGCGATCTTTCCAACCTTGCAACCAAGGACTATATCTTTGATCTGGAACGCTTCTCCGCCTTCGAGGGCAACACCGGTCCGTATCTGCTTTACACCATCGTGCGTATCAAGTCCATCCTGAGCCGCTGCGGCACGGACGTTTCCGGACTTTCCATCGCTCCGGCAGACAGCGCGGAAGCAAAGGCTCTGCAGCTGATGCTGACGCAGATGCCCGAACAGCTCTACATGGCTTACCGCGATTCCATGCCGAACACGATCTGCGCTTACGCCTATGAGCTTGCCGGTGCAGTCAACAAGTTCTACCATGAAACGCACATTCTCACCGAGCCGGATGAGGCAAAGAAAAACGGCTACCTCGCGCTCATCAGCCTTGCAAAGCGTGCGCTTGAGGAATGTATTGATTTGCTTGGCTTCTCCGCCCCGGACCGTATGTAACACAGAATACAGAAATCCCGTCTTTCATGAGCTGCATCTCATGAAAGACGGGATTTTTTCTTTATCGGCAAAGCTCGCCCTCTACGCCGTCCTCGCGCAGAGCGGTAATGCGGACGCTGCAGAGCGTGTTATGCAGATTTTCGCCGTGGGCATAGACCTTGACGAAATTTTTTGCGTGACCGGTGAAGAATTCACCCTCTGTCTGCTCGAACAGGACCTCCTGCACCATGCCGATGAGCGCGGAATCGTAACGTTCACGCAAGGATTTTGCAGCCTGCGCCGCCCTTGCCGCACGCTCGGATTTGACCGCCTTGGGAATCTGATCGGGCATGGCATCCGCCGGCGTTCCGGCACGGCGCGAATACGGGAAAATATGCATCATGGCAAAGCCGCATTTTTCGGCAAAGTCCAGCGACTGCTGCAGCTCCTCCTCCGTCTCTCCGGGGAAGCCGACAATGAGATCGGTCGTGATGGCGCAATCCGGAAAGTATTTTTTCAGCAGCGTGACACTCTCAAAATACCGCGCGGAATCATACTTGCGGTGCATCCGCTTCAGGACGGTATCGCTGCCGCTTTGCAGACTCAAATGGAACTGCGGACAGAAATTATCATATGCCGACAGTCTGCGGCAGAACTCTTCATCAATGATACGCGGCTCTAAGGAGCCAAGACGGATACGCACCTGCGGCGCTGCTTTACAGACCGCCTCCGCCAGATCGGCAAATTTGCTGCCGTCCTTGAAGTCCCAGCCCCACGATGCAATTTCAATGCCCGTCAGGACGATCTCGCGGTAGCCTGCCTCAACCAGCACCTTCGTCTGCTCCACCGCCTGCATAAGCGGCAGGGAACGCACCGGTCCGCGTGCATAAGGGATAATGCAATAGGTGCAGAAATTGGAGCAGCCGTCCTGCACCTTGAGCATGGCTCGCGTGCGCTCTGTCAGTCCGCCTGCAGGCAGCACCTCAAAGCTGCGCCGTTTCAGCGCCTGATCGACCGAAACCGTCTGCTCGCGTTCTTCTTTTTTCTTTTGGTATGCCTGCAAAATCTGCTGCAAAAATTCTTCCTTGCCCTCGCTGCCGGAAATGACATCCGCGCCCGTCTTCCGCACCTCGTCCGTGCTGACCTGCGCATAGCAGCCGCAGATGCCCAGCACCGCTTCCGGATGCTCCCGGCGCAGACGGTGGATGAGCGTGCGGTTTTTGCGGTCTGCCACCGCCGTTACCGTACAGGTATTGACGATCAGCACATCGCTTTCCGCTTCCTCTGCAAGCATATGCCCCAACCCGATCAGCTGGCGCTCCATTGCCTGCGTTTCATATTGATTTACCTTGCATCCGAGGGTATAACAGTGAAATTTCATTGAAAATCTCCAAAAACGTGCATTTGACGCGACAAATTATCTGTTATTTTATGCATTGCATTTCTACGGCAAAAGAAAGTATAATGCATCTATTCTATTTTATCAGTTCTTTCGCAAAAAGTACAGTCCAACTTTGGAGGTTTCTATGACCGTTTGTTTTTCCTCACTGAATGATGTGAAGGAATTTGTCGGCCTTGCCACATTACAGCCCTATCCCGTTCAGGTACTCGACGGTGAGCGCACCGTAAACGCCAAGTGCTTTATGGAAATGTTCACGCTCAACTTCACCGAGCCGCTGGATGTCCATGTCGATGGCAACGAAAAAGCCTTTGCGGCGGCCGCAAAGAAATTCCTCTGCGCCAATGTATAATTTCACCCCCTCGCCTCATACGCTTGTACTGCGATGAAGCGGAGGGGATTTTTTATGAGCAAACGGATTTTTGCAATCGTACTTTCTCTGGCAATGCTATGCACCTTCCTGCCGTCAGTTCGGGCAGAGGGTCTCGAAATCTCCGCACCGTCAGCCATTTTGATGGATGCGGCGACCGGAACGATACTGTTTGAAAAAAATGCCGATGAGCGTCTGCCGCCTGCATCGGTCACGAAGGTGATGACGCTCCTTCTGGTCATGGAGGCGCTCGACAGCGGACGCATCGGCTGGGACGATACGGTCATTGCTTCGGAATCCGCCGCCGCAAAGGGCGGAAGTCAGGTCTATCTGGAGGTCGGCGAACAGATGAGCATGGACGAAATGCTCAAATCCGTCGTGGTCAGCTCAGCAAACGACTGCGCCACCGCCCTTGCAGAGCATGTTGCAGGCAGTGAGGCGGCTTTCGTGGAGATGATGAACAGCCGTGCGCAGGAGCTGGGATTGACCGACACACATTATGTAAACTGCACCGGTCTGGACGATGAGCCGAATGCGGCAGAGCATCTGACGACGGCGCACGACATTGCCGTGATTTCGCGTGAGCTTCTGCGCCACGATGAAATCCGCAAATACACGACCATCTGGATGGACACGGTACGCGACGGCAAATTCGGGCTTTCCAACACCAACAAGCTTGTGCGCTTTTATGAGGGTACGACGGGTCTGAAAACCGGCTACACCTCCACCGCCGGACATTGCCTTTCGGCAAGCGCAATGCGTGACGGGATCGAGCTGATTGCCGTTGTGCTGAACTGCGGCAGCTCCGCTGACCGTTTCCAGTCTGCAAAAGCACTGCTCGACTACGGCTTTGCAAACTATGCCCTTGCCAGCGCCGAGCCGACCGAGCCGCTGCAGCCGATCCACGTTACGCTCGGCACGCAGGATTCACTGACACCCGTTTTACAGCAAACCGCGCCCATTTTGATTGAAAAGGGCGAGCAGGCAAAAATCACAAGGACGGTTTCCGTCTGTGAGGAAATTGCCGCACCGGTCGCCGCCGGTCAGCAGCTCGGAACGCTGACGATGTCGGCAGGTGAGCGTGTGCTCGCGGAAATACCCATCATTGCGCCGGAAAGCATCGAACGGCTGACACTGTGGGAGATGACTGTCCGACTTCTGAAAACCGCCTGCATGAGCAGTCAATAGCGGAAGTTTACTGTTTATGAATAAGAAAAGCTCCTCACCGAAAAGAAAATCTCTCTTCGGCGGGGAGCTTTATCGTTCTTATTGTCATTCGGTTTACAGGTTGAATGACGGTGCATTCTCCCGACAATAGGATACCCAGTTTCCGTTTTCAATGATTTCTTCCCTTGCCAGCGCCAGAAAAAGTCCTTCCTTATCTCCCGTTGCGTAATGTTCGTCCGCAGTCTGATAGAGCCGTATCATCTTTTCGTGGTCTATGCTTTTTCTGTCGAAGGAAAGCTTATCATAGTAGTTGGATAAAAACATCGTGACTGCGGAAACAACACCAAGCACGATTTTCAGAAGTGAACGCAGGGTGAAATCCTGTCCGGCATGGGTGAGTAAAAGTTTCGGGAATTTCGCAATCACAATCTGTGTCATGAGGTCTTTTGCAAAAAACTCCAGCGCAAACACCAGCAAGAACAGCACAATGGCTGCTGCCAGCATACCGCGGGCGGTCTTTTCGTTGATTTTCTGCTTTCCGCTGTCTCGCTTCAATGCCTTTTTATGGTAGGCAAGCTGATCATCGATCCAGTACGCCTTCAACACCTCATCCGGAACGGCTGAAGCTTTTTCCGCACCGATAATCACCGCTCCGGCAGCTTCCTTTACCCACGTAGACTCATGCTTCTGCGTCCATGTAAATGCGTTGCCGATATTTTCATAAATTCCTGCGGCACACAGATAAAGCTGCACTCTCATGGATTCCGCCAACGCACGGTACTGCAGGAATTTCATATGTGCATCATGCTTTTTTGAAATCAGGAAAAGCGCCAGATACAGCAGGATAATCAGACCGTAGACCGGGAGGAAAAGGTCTGACTCCATTTCGTCATATAGCAGAAACGCCAGCACCAGAAGCACTCCGAAAACGGAAAACCATTTCATCGCGCTCAGGTATCGCTTCTGAAGTCCGTTGGCAACAGCATCGGCTTTGCTGTAGATATTCTGAATGCACCTCAGCCGCCGATCAGCTTTCAGATACTGCTCCGGTATCAGGCAATACGCTCCCGGTGTCTGAACCTCTTTACACTCACGGTTAAACTCGTCTGTCATCGAAAGAATTTCGTTGAGCGAGCCGGATTCCTTTTCCATAAGACGGGCTTCGAGCGCACCGGAGTGTACAGTTCCCTTTCTCAGCGTCAAAACATGGAGAACCGCACCGTCATTCGTGCTTTTCAGCAGCGCGTTTGCGTCTTTATAATTGCCGTCAAGCACAAAGCCGACAGTCTCTGCCGCACCGCATCCGTTTGCTGTTCCGGCTTTTCCGTCCCAGAGAGCCAAAAGCACATGACAATGGGCGGCAATATAGATGCCTGCCTGTCGGTAAGCATAGTCCCGCTGCTGCTCCTTCGCAGCCGCATCGGGTGCAGGCTCTGTCGGAGGAGCAGCGAAAACATCCTCCGCTTTCTGAATCAGATTTTCAAATGTGGACAGGTCTTCTCCGGAAAAGTCCTTCCGGTATTCTTCAACCGCGAAAGGGAGCGGACAAACCAGACGCATACCGAGAGAAACTCCGATCTCGGCACAGATGGTATCTGCGCCGATCGCAATGGAATTCAGCATGATAAATTCGGAATTCGGATATGCGCTTTTCAGTTTTTTAAGCTCCGTAAGGACGGTTTCCTTTAGAAGAGGAAGGTCCTCCTCTCTGACAAACCTATGTCCCGTCACACCTACAACAACCGGAATACTCATCGTCGCTTCCCCTCTCACTGCATAGGCCGGAATGTCAGGTTCATCGCCTTTGCGTAGGTATTCAGATAGGACGCTTCGGGTGCAATGATGATGACCGGCTGTTCCTCACGGAATGCCTTGATGTCAACCTCTACATCCGGATTCGGAATTGTAACGGTGCATCCGTCTGCAAGGTACGCAAATGTATCTGCGCCGATTGAATCAACCGCCGGCGTAAGTACTACATTTTTCAGGCTTTCGCAGCTATAGAAGGCGCCGTAGCCGAGATCGACAAATCCCTCCGGTGCAATAAATTCCGTAAGTCCCGTATGTGCAAATGTCCAGCCGGCAGTCGAAACGAGTGAAGCAGGCAGATTGATTTCCGTGAGATTCGTGCAGCCGTAGAAGGAGCGATAGCCAAGTGTCTCTATCGTCTCGGGCAGAATCACCCTCTGAATGCTTTCCATGTCCTCAAAACAATTATCTCCAATGCATGTTACCGGCCAGCCGTCGACAACTTCGGGAATTTCGATTACTTCGGCAGGATCGCCGAAATACTTATTCAGGCAGACACCTTTTTTATAGACGCCACTGTAATACTCACTTACATCGTACAGATAGTTCTCCGCACCGGGAGAATCGTTATTCGGGTCGTCGCAGTATTCGCCGTCCTCCTCGGGAATGGGATCCGTTTTCCCATCACCCGCGGTTTGTGTCAGCAGCTCTGTCACGGCAAGCGTCTGGTCTTGCTCGGTCTGCAAAACGGTATCGGCAGGTAAGGCAGCATTTCCTGCTTTCGGCAGAAAAACAACGCAAAGGATTATCGCAGTTATGACTGCGGCAGCTGCGGTGATCATCGCCCAAATCGGAAGCTTTGCAGACTTTTTCTTCGTCTGCGCTGCACTCTTTACTGTTTCCCGTGTTTCCTGCGCACTCTGAATGCCCAGGATGCGCCTGCACTCCTCTTTCAGCCTGGCAATGGAAGTCTCCAGAGAATCGGTCATGGCATCGAGCCAATGCAGTGTGGACAGATAATACTGCATACTGCCGGATGGCTCCGAATTCGTACACTTAAAAGGAATGATGGTCACGCCAGATGAAACTGCCGTGCTGACCTCGCGTTTGACCTGCACGGAGGCATTGGAAGAATCGGTGAAAACAAGCACCATGATCCTGCTTTCTCCGAGTGCTTCAATAATATCCTCTGCCCATTCGTGACCGGGCTGAATATTCCTCGGCGCATACCAGCAGCGAATTCCCTCACCTTCCAGACGGTTGCAAATCGCATCAGCGATATTTCTGTCTTTATGGCTGTAACTGATAAAAACATCGTGTTTCATGGTGAGCCCTCTCATAAATCTTTTTCTTAAAGAATATGTGGATTTTGCAATACAAAATCCACATGTTCACCCACTAAACAGGGTGCTGCATTTTTACAGATTTAATAGCTGCGCCGTGCGCTGCATCAGGTTTTTATAATCGTCTCCGAGACGGCGGCGCATCTGACGGAATTCCTCATAGCCGACAGATACCCCGTGAATATCGCTGCCCAGCGCAACAACACGCGGATCCTTTGCTCGCTCTATGGCGCGTCTGCGTGTCATCAGGTGGCAAAATGCCTCGGCATTTAACTGTGCAAGAAAGCCCAGCTCCATCAGAAAATCAATGATTTGCGGAGAATAGCGGTTAATATGCGCAAGCACGACCGTCAGATTTCGCTCATACAATAAGCCTTCCAGCGTGCTTTCATAGGCGCTGACGGAAAAATCCACCGGCAGCTCCAAAAGCAGCACCTTTGTCCCCTCAACGCACAACCGCTCTATATTCTCCATATGGTGCAGTCCGCGGCACAGATGCGTTTCCGAGCCGATCAGCAGGCGCGGCGCTTTCTGCGGATAGTTCTTCTTCAGAAGCGCTGCTGTTTCTTCTCTGCGCGCAAAAAAATCGTCAGGCGATTCCCGATACGGATAGAAATGAGGCGTTGCGATCAGAACATCGATTCCCGCTTCCGCCGCAAACTCTAACTGCTTTTGCGATACCTCAAGGCTCGCACTGCCATGATCTGCACCGGGCAGAATATGGGCATGAAAATCTATATTCATATTCGCTCTCATTTTTTCTTTTCGGAGGAATTTTCTCCGTAATACTTATATCTGGCGTATCGGTAGTATTTATTATAGTGGTAGCTATAGTGTGCCTCAGCCTTATCATCCGGGTCGTTCAGAATGACACCGACAATATCGCCCTTCATTTCCTCGATCTGACTGAACGCTGCCTTCAGATCCTGCACATGATTTTTGCCGCTCTGCACAATAAAGATATAACCGGTGATTTTATCGGAAATGATGGAGGCATCGGTAACGATATTGACCGGCGGCGTATCAATAATTACATAATCAAAATACTGCCTGACATAATCCAGCAGCATATCCATCTGCTTCGATCCGAGCAGCTCAGCCGGGTTTGGCGGAATCTGTCCTGCCGTCAGGATGGACAGTCCTTCCGTATCCGTTGAGCGCAGCTTGATCTCCGTTGTCAGTCCGGCAAGGATCTCACTGAGACCGTTTTTTGCCTCCAATCCGAAATAACGGTGGACCGACGGCTTACGCATATCTGCATCGATCAGCAGCACCCGCTGCTCCGCCATTGCAATAGAAACCGCAAGGCTGACTGAGTTGGTGCTTTTGCCGTCGGATGCAAGAGAGCTTGTCACCGCAAACACCGGACATTTTTCACCCTTGCCCGTAAAAATCAGCTTGGTACGAATGGAGTTATATGCTTCTTTGATTGCAAAGGGGCTGCTCTTATTCAGACGGGGACGTTCTGCCGAACCGGTCGCCGTTTTCTTTTTTTTGTTCATGCGAAACAGTGCCATGGCTTATCTCCTCGTCTTCTTTTTCCGGTTTGCAGCGGAATATGTCTTCATGCTCGGAACGCTGCCCA
>R26__coassemble_1415_pt1 | contig 12048 bp, 17 predicted proteins | sample R26__metabat2_low_PE_037 | metagenome-assembled genome bin R26
AAGATACAGAAACCTTCACGCTTGTCTATACGGAATACGATGAAGATTATGAGAAATTCTACAAAACGGCTCTGCGGGATGCTGAAGAGGCAAAAAAGACCAGAGAATACGGTTTTGATATTATGAATCATCCCAACTGGTTTGATGCGTCATGTATACCGTGGCTGTCCTATGATTCCATGCATCTTGAGCTGCCCGACGTTCATATGTTTTTTGTGCCGGTTATCAATTGGGGAAAATACAAGGAAGAAAACAGCCGACTTGTCATGCCTGTGACCGTTCGCTTGAATCATGCGATCGCTGATGGTTATCTGGTAGCAAACGTATTCCGTCTCCTGGAACAGGAGATTGAGGGATTCGTAGAGCTTTAATCGACAGATTCCAGTTGATCGAGATGATGCCGCTATGACAGCAAGAGCAAAAAAAATAGCAAAAATCCGGACCGGCGGTCAGAGCGGCGTTGACAGGGCCGCCCTGGACTTTGCCATAGAACATAAAATCCCCTATTGCGGGTGGTGTCCGAAGGGCGGATGGGCGGAAGACTATCCGGATCCCTCGGGACTGCTGCGGGATTATCCGGAATTGCAAGAAACCCCTTCTTCCGGAACTGAGCAGAGGACAAAGTGGAACATGCGTGACGCGGATGCGATCCTGACCATCATTCCAGAGAGCTCGGCAGAATCGAAAGGCACAGAAGTTGGTCTTGAGGAGGGCGAGCATCTTGGCAAGCCGATGTTCACAGCTTCCGGGCTGAAAGATGTGCCGGAAATCCGCCGATGGATCAGTACGCTGCCGAATGGAAAAGAGCTGTGCGTGGGCGGTCCCAGAGCAAGTGAATGTGCGGAAGCATATGAGACGGCAAAAGCAGTTCTGACAGCTCTCCTGCCGGTTTTTGATACGTCCGGGGAACAGGATGGATGAATCTAAAATTCTGAAAATCTGGAATTTCTGGCAGAATATAGACGATATTAACTGAAAAATGAAAGCGCTTTTTGGCGGGTTGTCGGTCGCGGCTGACAGCCCGTTTTAAATTGCGATTTTTCTCTTGCGCGTCGAACGTATGTTTGATATGATAAGCTCACAGGAAACGAAAGCAGACTGCTCACGATAGAAAGCTGAAGAGTTTGGAGGTGCCCTATGCGACACAAAGACCCGGAGCTTATGAAGAAGATCAGGACCTATATCGGTGAATTTTATATTGAACATGATCGTACGCCTTCCACGACGGAGATCGCGAAGTATTTCGGGATCGCAAGGAGCACTTCGCAGAATTATCTTGTGGCGATGAATGAGAGGGGGCTTCTCTCCTATCAGGGCGGCCGGCTGGTCGTGGACAAGATGGACAAGCTCCGGACAGACCGGCAGCAGGCGCCTCTGGTCGGCAGCGTCCCCTGCGGGGAGCTGACCTATGAGGAGGAAAATGTTGAGTGTGTAACGACTCTTCCGACGGCGATCTTTGGCGACGGTCCTTTTTATATCCTGCATGCCTCCGGTGATTCCATGGAGGATGAAGGGATTGAAGACGGGGATCTGGTCGTCATCCGTCAGGATCCTGATCCGAAGGAAGGCGATCTGGTCATTGCCCTTGATGAAGAGAACCGCAATACACTGAAAAAATATGGCGGGAAGGACCGCAAGACGAGAAAGATCATCCTGGAGTACTGCAACAAGGCTGTCTATGGCGATAAGAAGATCCTGGTGAAGCACCTGGTCTGTCAGGGCGTCGTCAGCCACATAATCAAGAAAAGATGAGGGGGAAAATACAGCATGAAGACTTATGATGTCAGCTGCCCGTGCTGCGGGCATCGGAATAAAGATCTGTATCTTGAGGAGACCGAAGGCTGGATGGAATGTGAAAAATGCGGTGAGGTCGCGCAGGTATCAAAGCATTTCGAAAAGCGGGTGAAGATCCCGGTCTTTCGGATGGAGGATCTGGGAACAGTAATGGCCGCAGGCCTCATCTGATCATCAGGGGGACAAGAAGGGGATGGAAAAGGTTTTTGTAAAAGTCCGATGTTCCCATCTGCCGGACGGGACGATCCGCCCGGAAAGTCTGGAATGGGAAGACGGACAGGTCTGGGAGATTACGCGCACGATCCATGTCGCGGCTCCGGCAGACCATGAATTTGAAGGAATTCGCTACACGGTATTGATCGGTAGTGCGGAAAAATATATTTACCGGACCGGAAACAGGTGGTATGTGGAGCCGGTCCGTATGGAGGTGGATTCTTCTTGAGTACGTACATTTCAAACCGTGAGCTCGAGGAGCTCGGAGAAGGGCTGACCCGGCATTATCTGGAGAACGCCCACGTGCAGATGGCTGCCCGGTGCATCGACATCGAAGGACTGGCCAATTATCTGGGAATGACTGTAGTATTTGAAACATTTGCCGAGGAGGACCGGGACAAGGTCGGATTCCTCGCTGACGGCAGGACACCGCTGAAGATCAGACGGAAAGGCAGTATCGTCTCATTTTGTTTCCCTTTGGGGACGATCGTGCTGGACTCCTTTCTCCGGCAGGACAAAGAAAGCGGCCGGCGCCGCTTCACGATTGCTCATGAGATCGCGCATTCCGTGATCGAAAAGCATAACCCTGTGCCTCAGTTCCATCGGATCTATGATTCCGAGCATGGCTATACCTTTCAGGAACTGAAAGCTCAGTTGACTATGACTGAAAACCAGGCTGACCGGCTGGCGGCAGTGATCCTGATGCCGCAGTTTACCGTCGATCAGGCCTTGAGGGATTTTAATAAAGGCAGGCGGATCAAAGTCTACGGGCAGAACGTCTATGCCAATGAAGAACGCAGGATCATCAGCCGGATGGCCGCTCAGGTGGGAGTCTCCTTCTCCGCCATGCAGATCCGGCTGAGGGAACTGGATCTTCTGGAGTATCATCCGCTGGATGAATATGTCGAGAAGAACCTTCTGGGAGGTAAGGCTGATGAGCGGTTATACTTGTAATCCCAGATATAGTACGCCGTCACCGGATGTTCTGCGGAAGCTGGAGCTTTCCAGGCTGGAAGCCGAGAAGGTCAGGACGCGTGAAATGCGCTGTCCGTTCTGCGGATTCCTTCTGCGGATCATACCGGTGACGCAGACAGACATTGTTTTTGTGAAATGCCGGAAGTGCAAGTTTGACGGAGCTCTGAGCCCTGCTTATTTCAGGAGAATAAGGCATTGTCGGTCGAACAGGATGCAGTGGGAGGAACTATGAAGCTGAAAAACGTGCTGATCGTTGTCCGGGACATTGAGAGATCAAGAAAGTATTACCATGATCTGTTCGGTCTGGAAACAGTGCTGGACAATGACGGAAATATGATCATGACGGAAGGACTGGTCCTGCAGGATGCAAAGATATGGGAGAACTTTCTGGGAAAAGACATTATTCCCAGGAACAATGCCAGCGAACTGTATTTTGAAGAACGTGATATTGAGGACTTTATTCAGAAACTGGAGGAACTCTATCCGGATACAGTCTATGTGAATCGGCTGATGACCCACAGCTGGGGTCAGAGGGTGGTACGATTCTATGATCCGGACGGGAATCTGATCGAAGTCGGAACACCGATGGAGTAAATGTACAGGGAGATCATGATTATCCGCAAAGTGGAACAGCCATGATTACAGAAGGAATCTGAAAGGATGACTCCCTCTGGTACCTGGACCCCAGAGGATGAAAACAACCAAAATAGAATAACACGATACGACTTTTAATCGAGCAAGCGGAGCCGGTCACAGACCGAGACTGCCAGGCGCCGTACGAAGCCGGATTGGAAACAGGACTACCATATCCTTTTATCCGATCCGATTTCGACGGCGCTTTCTCTTCCGCTTCCGCGGTGGATTCTGCTCGATCACGACTGCTTCGTACGGTGAATGGAAGTCCTTTCCCGGCAGACGCTTGGGAAAGGACAGGACATGTATTTTGACCAGGAAGCATTCGGAAAGCGTCTGAAGGAACTCAGAAATATTAAGGGGATGACACAGGAGGAGCTGGCAGAGAAGGTGAATATCACCCGGGAGCATTTGGGAAGACTGGAACGCGGTAAGTACGGCTGTTCCATTGACCTTCTCATTGAACTCTCCTACACGTTAAATGCGAGTACAGACTATCTCCTTCTTGGAAGGAATCCGGACCGCGACCAAGACAGAAAGCAGCTTCTGCAGGTCATCAGCCAGCTGTCGGACATCGCAAGAAACATGTGAAAAGACCTTTTGAGGTGTCGATATTGAACGACAAGTTCAATGACAAGCCCATCAGAATCGGATATAATAGAGCCATAGGCTCCTGCCTCAGAGCTCTGGAGAAAGAAGAATCGTCATGACAATCGCTATTGATAAAGTAAGAACAGGACAGCAGATCCGTCTGCTGATGGAGAAACGCGGGGTAACGGTAAGAGACGTGAAGAATGCGCTCTCACTGGCCTGCGTGCAGAGTGTCTATCACTGGCTGGATGGCCAGAGTATGCCCACATTGGACAATCTTTACGCCTTAAGCGATCTGCTGAAGGTGCCGATGGATATGCTGGTCTATGGAAACCGGCGTTATGATCCCAACAAGAATATTCCGGAAGGTGCGGAGCGCCTCTTCCGGTACTACAGGCTCATACAGGAATGCATGGCAGCCTGAATCAGTAAGGATCATACAGAAAGACTTATCCCCGGCCCGTCGCAGATCAGCGGTGAGCCGGGTTTTACTTTTAGAAGAATGCTTCTGTCAGGAAGAAGGGTTAAAGAATGATGCTGCCGATGATTTCAGAGAAGGAATTCTGCGAGCATATTGAGGAAGATGATTTCCCGATTCGATATGGGAACCCGGTATGTATTCACACAAATGACGGACAGCTGCTCGTCTGCATGACATATAAACTCTATGAACGACTGCTCGAGAGAAAGGAACAGGTGACATCACTATGAGCTATGACATCAGATTAAAGGATCCCGTTACAGACGAGACCTTGGACCTGCCGGTGAAACATGTTATGACCGGCGGGACATATCAGGCAGACTATGATGAACAGACACGGACATTTTCTCCCAAACCAATCAGCGAGGCATGGCTGAACGTCACGTATAACTATGGACGTTATTATTACGATGCCACAGATGGAGATCCACGTTTCGCTCACGATGAAATCTCTGCTTATTATGCTGATGGGACAACAGGTCCGGTTAAAACAGAGTATGGCATCCGCGGTATTTACGGTAAGACAGGGGTAGAAAGCATTCCGATGCTGGAGGATATGATCGAAAGAATCAAGGCGAAATACAAGCCGGATGGGGAATGGTTGATCACCAGCAGGGAACGAACAAGGTACCGGGATAAATCCGGTAAGGAAGTTGACTTCTATTATGCACTTCATCATAGGGATGAATGCAGCAGTGAGGATTATACGGAAGATATCAGCGAAGGTCCTTGTGATGATTACTGGGAAGCAACAGCCGCGAATGCCATTCGGCCGTTGTATCAGCTTATAGCGATGGCGAAGCTTCGACCGGACGGGGTCTGGGACGGGGACTGATAAAGAAGAGGTGATTTCATTGAATGATTATAAACTGGTGGCACCGGATATAGACAGCCTTCTGAATTGTTTTGAGCGGGGATTCCTGAACCCCTCTGCGCCGTCAGAAGCTTTGTGTAAAGCGATGGATCCGTTGTTTGAGATGCTGCGGGAGATGGCTCCCCTGCGGAAAAACGATGAAGCCAAAGCAATCTGGGTCACGATTCCAAGAGGATCCATTGAGGATTTTGGCTCTTATGAGGACATGCTTGAGTGGGGCGATGTAAAGAACCGTGAAGAATATGAGCAGTACTGGCTGGAGGAATACCCGGATCCTGTCTGCTGGTATGAACTGGTCATCGCGGAGGCCTTTCATAAAGACGGTTCCAGATGGTTCAGGGCGGTTCACTTTGGTGACAAACCGATCATCAATGCGCATTTTGATTATGATGATGAGAAAACCGGATTCACTAACAGGGAGGAGGCAGCCATTGCACTCTGTTCTCTCCTGACGGAAGCAGTTGGAGAATCCATGCAGAAGCTGAAGGATGGCACTTACAATGAATTTGTAAAAACCCACCTGCCTTATTCGTTCAGAACAGGCGTAATTCCCCGGGCGGTCCTTTGGGAAAGGGAACCGGAATGGAAGGATAGCGATATGGAAGGACTTCCGGCAGAGACGATCAGTGCTTTCCGTGCGCTATTAAACAGCGGCATAAACCGCAGGGATCGTATCGGAAGACTGAAAAGCATGACGGCGAACGATTTCTTCCGTGCCTGTGCGATTGGTTATAAAGCGTGCGGGTACAACGGTTCAGAGCTGCCGCCTGTCGATCAGTATTTTCTTCATGGTGACGGCAGGGATGAAGGTCTGAGCGGACGGGGACATGGACTGAATGCAGGCCCCGGGATTGATTTTGATGATCAGGCAGCCTGGGATGAATGGTATTTTCACCGGGAACAGCACGGAGGACATCCATGGGAAGTCTGCCGTGGCGGGAACAGTACGCATGTTGATCTATATGTGATGCACGACCGGCGTGACCTTGACTTTAAATACAGAGCAGGGGAAATTTCTGAAGATGAATATCAGGAGAGGATCCGTTCATCGGGCTACTTTTTTCTGATCGGCGGGAAACACCGTGCGGCTGAAGCTGTGAGATTTTATACGGCATTGTCTGCAGCCGGCCTCCCGGTGCTGCTTTCTGACGCGGAGGATATCACGACGCGGTTTGACGGCACCGGATATGTCGGCATCGTTCCTCACTCCGTTCCGACGAGATACTGTGAGGAACTGTTTCCGGAAAAATACGGAGACATCATTGATTTCATGCATGTGTACAGAGAAGAAATGGAAAAATTCGGAGATGCGATAGAGTGGCTTCCCGAAGAGGAGGCAAGGCTTCAATCTTCTGACTTTCGGGGAAATCAGGATGGCATTTGAAGTATCATCACTGAATGCGGGTCTGAAGAAATATACTATGCGGCAGGACAATCCCGCTTATGCTGACAGAGAAGCGATCTTAAAGGATCTTTTCAGGAGATACGGAAAGGATGCAGACCAGTACGTCATTTATGAGGATCTTCAGGGAATCGATCGGTCTGTGGGCACGGGGTTATGCAGAAACCATATTGAATCGCTGAAAGAACTGGCGGCTTCCATGCCAGATAAGTGGAAAGACTGCTTTACCGATACAGGCTATGACAGATGGTGGAAATTCTCTGTGGAAAGCGCTCTTCCGGCGGCAGACTGGTTAAGTGACCTTGCACTGATAAAAGTATATGTTTCGCTCCGGGATATTTCGAAGCTGTCAAAGGTGTTTTGCGAAACAGTCCGGCTGCTACTGGCGTACAGTGACAACCGCTTTCATGCAAAGGTATCGCGGGTGAAGCGGAAAGACAGTATGTGTTTCTGGGTGTCGAGGCACGCGTTTCATGTTTTAGAAAACCATTTTTCTGAATGCAGCGATGTCATCGGAGGAGCAATGCCTTTTATTGCGTACCGTGGAAGGCTCGGGATCAGCAGGGAACTGGCGACGTTTGACAGTCACAATTCAGAGCAGGCCCTGTTGATCAGCAGTTATTTCAATTCGCTTGAGAAAGAGGAAGACGTCAGCCTTAGCAGGATGTACGACCTTCTTATCAAAGCGTGGAATCAGGAGATTTCGGCGGATCATCCCGTGATGAAGGCATTTCAGTATACCCGGGCACAGACGGTCCTGATCCTGCTTGACACCATGGATGTGATCACCGGTAAAACAGTGCTTGACAATGATCATCTGTTCCTGCAGGAGAACGGAAATATCTGGAGAGCACTGGGACAGGCATCGAGCTGGGTGCAGGCAGAAAGAAATTACAATGCTCTTGAAGAGATGGAGAGCAAGTTACACTGAAGGATAAGAAGTCATGAAAGTACTTGTAATACCTGATGTCCATCTGAAGCCCTGGATGTTTCAGCGGGCATCAGAACTAATGAAAGAAATAAAACCGGACCGGACAATCTGCCTGATGGATATTGCGGACGACTGGCGGCAGCAGTTCAATCTGGATCTGTATATTCAGACCTATGATACGACAATCGATTTTGCGAAAGAATATCCGGAGACTCTGTGGTGCTATGGCAATCACGATGTCTGCTATCTGTGGAATCAGCGGGAGACAGGTTATTCCAAGATCGCACCATGGACAGTCTGCGAGAAACTGCGGGTGCTGCGGGAATCTCTGCCGGATGAGCGGCAGCTGGCTTATCTTCACCGGATCGATAATGTTCTGTTTTCTCATGGTGGTTTGGCGGATGACTTTGTCCGCCGGTATGTTCCGGCCGGCAAATATAACGACATTGATGCGGTCGTCGAAACAATCAATGGATTCGCATGCGGAGAGATGTGGCAGGATGCGTCTCCTATCTGGTACCGGCCGCAGTATTACGAAGGGCGGCTTTATAAACCAAGGAAGCTTTTGCAGGTAGTGGGGCATACACCGGTTGAAGGGATAACACGAAAAGGGAACCTCATTTCCTGTGATGTGTTTTCGACAGACAGCGTAGGGAAGCCGATCGGGACACAGGAATTCATGGTGATTGACACAGTTGCCTGGGAATACTATGGCATTCGATGACGAGAGGAGCGATATACAAATGGCAGTAAGAAGTCTGGATGAATCAAACCGGTTATTTGCAGTAGAAGTAGATATGGAGAACCGCTCTCCTTAAACGAGGGAATCAATATGTTCTCTGATGATTATATCAACAGTATTGAAGAAAGAAGTGACGAAAAGTGAAAACATATTTTATCAGTGACCTGCACCTGGGCCATGCCAACTGCATCCGGTTTGATAAAAGGCCCTGGGAAACGGCAGAGGAAATGGACATGGAGATCATCCGCCGATGGAACCGCAAGGTCCGGAAGGAGGATCACGTCTATGTGCTGGGCGATTTCGCCTACCGGAACCGCACATCGATCGCGGACTACACAAACCAGATGAACGGGCACATTCATCTGATCCGCGGCAATCACGATAAGCGCAGCGAAGCTTATGAGAATTGCTTCCATGAGGTTGCGGATTATAAGGATATGGTAATTATGGCCGATGGTGTCAAATGCCGTCTGATCCTGTGCCACTACTTTATTCCCTTCTATAATGGTGCCCGGCATATGGCATTCATGCTGCATGGGCACACGCATAAGACAGAGGAATCCGTCATGGAAGAGCGGATCAAGGAGGACATCCGCCGGAAGGGACTGCGCTGTGAAGCTTATAATGTCGGCGCTATGTGGCAGAATTATGAGCCGCAGACATTTGAAGAGATCATTGCAAGGCAGGGAAGGAAGATTCCGCTGATATAAAAAAGGGGAATACTAAGATATATATAGTTAGCCATATATTAAAATGGTGTTTGCACCACATTGCCATATGACGTTAGCCATCTGATTTTTGAAGGTTTTCGAAATGGCTAAACATCGTTAAAGCAAGGAAAATAAAGGAAAATCTAAAATTTAGATATAGACTTTTTTGCGGAAATCGGTTACATTGTAATTGCGATTAGCCATTGCAAAACCACCATTTTTCAGGAGGGCTAAACACCATGTCTGATGATATGAGAATTACAAGTATTTCAATTCATAACTTTAAATCCCTTTATGATGTAAGCTTTGAGCCAGGGAACGTTAATGTCCTGATTGGCGCGAACGGATCAGGAAAATCATCTGTTCTGGAAGCCATAGGCACATTAAGCGCAGCCATGACAGATCGTGTAAATAGCAATAGTCTGCAAAGAAAGGGAGTTCGTTTATCTGCGTCTCAGTTATATAAATCCAAGTTCCTCGATATAAAAAAAGAATCGGTGACGGTGGATTTCCAGGTGGGCTGGCAAAAAGAGGCTCATGACTATCAGTATAGCGTGCATCTGACCGTGCCGACAGATGATGATTCCTGGAAATATCATACAGAAAGTGCACTGAAGGATGGCAAATCGGTTTTTGGCAGGAGCAATCGCAGCAAGGGACAAATGAACAACAAGATCGGCTACTTTACTGTGGCTGAAGCGCTTGCTTCGGATGAGTATATCTCTGCCGGCAGGTATATCGGTAACTATGGAATATATCAACCGGATACGCTTACGCTTCGTGGTACTTTGCCGGATCCGACACAGGTGTCACCGATCGGCTTGAACGGAGGACGTCTTGCAGAAGCGATAGATGACCTGATGAGGGTGACTGACGGTGATCTGATGTTCGGAAGTCTTTACATGAGTGATGTCCTGGAGTTGATCGAATGGGCATCCGATTTCCGTGTGGGAAAACCGAAAAAAAGCACCCTTAATCCCGGTATTCCGGCAGCCAGCCGCATCATCGAATTCCAGGATCGCTATTTAAAGGATGCTGCCCTTTTTACGGGCTATGATGCCAGTGAAGGCGCTCTTTACGTTCTGTTTATGCTCTGTGTTGCTATGCATCCGAATGCACCGAAAATGTTCGGGATCGACAGTTTTGACCACGCCATGAACCCAAGGCTTGCCCGGAAAATAACACAGGTCTTCAGCAGGTTGATACTTGAAAATGGAAAGACGGTGTTCATGACAACTCACAATCCGCTCGTTCTTGACGGACTGGATCTTACCGATGACAGGGTTCGTCTGTTTGTTACGGACCGGGATGAGAATGGACATATCATCATGAATCGGATACAGGTATCAGAAGAACTTGTAGGGACCGGGCAGTCGCTTTCCCGTCTTTGGATCAATGGTTATCTGGGAGGTGTTCCGGAACTGATATGAGAAAAGTAATAGGCATTGTTGGTGAAGGCCCGATTGATCAGATGGTCCTAAAGGCAGCTATCAACAGAATAACCGGAGAAAGCCATATTTATCGGAATATTCAGCCGGAACAGGATATGTTGGGCGAATTTGGCAATGGCTGGAAGGGCGTTTATCGATGGTGTGAAACAAACGCAGAATTGATTCCTGCCCTGTTCTCGGCAATATCCCCGGCTTTAGATCTGCTGATCATCCAGATGGACGGGGATGTGGCAAGAAAAGAAAAAGAAGTACATTGCCGTTGTGAAAGCACGATTTGCCCTAAAAAGAATGAGGAGTCTCCATTGGTATGCAGACAGCTTAAAGAAGGCAATTGTCCTGTCATCATACCTTGCAGGGATCACGTTAATTCCCCAGAGGGATATCGAATACATTTGGAACAATTACTGCGTTCTCTCATTGGAGATCCTGCAAGTAAGGAAAAAATCGTAATAGTTATTCCTTGTGACAGCACAGACGCCTGGACTGTTGCGGCTTATGAAGAGGATATCGATGATATCGAGGCTGTTGTTGACCCTTGGGAGCGTATTATTTCGCTTAAAAAGGAGTATCATGGCATCCGTATCCCCGGGCACAAGAAGAATACAGCTATATACAGATTGTTCCTTCCTCAAATAATTAACTAATACTTCCCACATAGAAATCGACCTCTAAGCCTTATTCTAAGCGGGTTTTTACAATAAAATAGCGTAATCAGCACCTATGAGTGATATAATTAGTTTGCAGACAAAAAATTCACAACATAGGGAGACTACGCTATGAATAATATATCACAATCCGAAATACTGCTTCAAGACGCAACTAACGAAGTTGGTCAATTTCTTCGAAAATTCCAGGTTTCAGATATTCTGAAACAGTGTAATGGTTATAAACAGAAGGGTTTCTCTGTTATCCAACTGTTTACCTATCTTGTTGCATTGATGTTTCAGCCACTGAGTACCTACATGTCAATGCGTATTGGAGCATTCAAAGAACCGTTTTCAAAGAATACAATTCGTCGTTTTTGCAACAATACAGCCATTAACTGGCACAAATTTCTCCGTATTCTCTCCTGCAAACTTGTAACCGAGTTTATGAGACCTGCAACATCTGAAAAACGAGAAGAATTCTTCGTTATTGATGACACACCTTTTCAGAAATCAGGAAAGAAGACCGAATTGGTCAGTAAGTTCTTCAACCATGTCAATATGAAATACGAACTCGGATATCGTATCCTGACATTACTTTGGACGG
>R26__coassemble_1545_pt1 | contig 11333 bp, 15 predicted proteins | sample R26__metabat2_low_PE_037 | metagenome-assembled genome bin R26
TTGCCTCGCCAATGCCCGTGCTCTTGAACTACTGTCCTTAAGAACACAGCGCATCTGCAGTCCTCTTTTCACCGGGCACCGCAAATCGGTTCCCGGCAGGTATCAGTCGACGATATCAACGGTGACGCGTTTGCCGTCGCGCTGAGCAACGGTCTTTACAACTGTGCGAATTTCTTTTGCAATACGTCCCTGTCTTCCAATTACCTTGCCCATATCTTCCGGGGCAACGCGGAGCTCAAGAACTGTAGTGCCTGCGTCCTCTCTCTCTGTAACCGTGACTGCATCGGGGTTTGTAACGAGCTGTTTTGCCACGTAGAGCAAGAGTTCCTTCATCGTAAAACTCCTTCCGGATTAAAGGACGTTAGCCTTTTTCAGAAGAGCCTTAACGGTGTCGGTCGGCTGAGCGCCGTTCTTGATCCACTGCTGAGCTTTTTCGCTGTCGATGGTGATGGTAGCCGGCTCGGTCAAGGGGTTGTAGCTGCCGATTTCTTCGATGCAGCGGCCGTCACGAGGGCTGCGGGAGTCAGCAACAACGATGCGGTAGTAGGGAGCTTTCTTTGCGCCCATTCTTCTCAGTCTGATTTTAACCATGGGATTACCTCCATAAATTTATAGGAATTTCAAAATTCCGTATTTTTAATTTATCGTCAAACCGTTCGGTTTAATGATTAGAAATTACATACCCGGGAAACCGGGGAATCCGCCGCCCATTCTGCCGAACAGCTTTTTCTTGCCCTTGCCGTTCATTTGCTTCATCATCTGCTGCATGGATTCAAACTGCTTGAGCAGACGGTTAATATCTTCAACTTTCAAGCCGCAGCCTTGTGCAATGCGGCGTTTGCGTGAAGAGTTTAGACAGGACGGATTTTCGCGCTCATACGGCGTCATCGAAAGGATAATTGCTTCGATATGGCTGGTCGCATTATCATCGATCTGGACATTTTTCAGCGAGCCCATGCCGGGAATCATACCAATTAAATCCTGCATGGAGCCCATCTGCTTGATCTGCATGAGCTGGTCGTAGAAATCGGCAAGCGTAAACTTGTTCTGACGCAGACGCTGTTCAAGCTCGGCAGCCTTTTTCTGGTCGATTGCCTGTTCTGCTTTTTCAATCAGCGTCAGCACATCGCCCATGCCGAGAATTCTGGAAGCCATGCGTTCCGGATGGAACGGCTCGATCAGGTCGAGCTTTTCGCCGGTGCCGACAAATTTGATCGGCTTTCCGGTCACAGCCTTGACTGAAAGTGCTGCACCGCCTCTGGCATCGCCATCGAGCTTGGTCAGCATAACGCCGTCAATATCCAGCCATTCGTTAAAGGACTGCGCTGCATTGACAGCATCCTGACCGGTCATTGCATCGACGACCAACAGGATTTCGCTCGGCTGAACCTCTGCCTTAATGGATTTCAGCTCGTTCATCAGCGCCTCATCTACGTGCAGACGGCCGGCGGTATCCAAAAATACCATATCGTTGCCGTGCTGCTGTGCATGGCGGATGGCTGCTTTTGCGATCTTAACGGGATCCTCCTGCCCCATCTGGAAGACGGGAATGTCCAGCTGACTGCCGACAACCTCCAACTGCTTGATTGCAGCAGGACGGTAGATGTCGCAGGCGACCAGAAGGGGACGCTTGCCCTGCTTTTTGAACAGACCGGCAAGCTTGGCACCGTTCGTGGTCTTGCCGGCACCCTGAAGACCAACCAGCATCACCACAGTCGGCGACTTTGGAGAAATCGTAATTCTCTGATTTTCACTGCCCATCAGAGCAATCAGCTCTTCGTTGACGATTTTGACGATCATCTGGGCAGGGGTAAGACTTTCAAGTACATCGCGGCCGACGCAGCGTTCGGACACGGATTTGATAAAGTCCTTGACGACCTTAAAACTGACATCCGCTTCAAGCAGCGCAAGCTTGATCTCGCGCATTGCTTCCTTGATGTCGGATTCAGACAGTCGACCTTTGCCGCGCAGCTTCTTAAAGGCTGCATTGAGTTTGGCGGTCAAACCTTCAAATGCCATAATTTACTCCTTTAGGGACAAAACAGCGGCTTCAATACGCTCGGCATTGCGCCGCACGGTCGGATCGTTATGCTGCAAAAGTGCATCTACACTTTCGGAAATTTCTGCCATCGCAGTTCGAAGTGCCTGTGCTCTTGCAACGCAGCCGGTAGCCTTTTCTATTTCCAGTAAAATGGCTTCGGTGCGAGAAATGGTGTCGTGCACGCCCTGACGGGAAATACCCTCTTGCTCAGCAATTTCACCGAGGGAAAAATCCTGATTGTAGTAGAGATCAAAATAGCTTTTTTGCTTTTCCGTCAGCAGGCTGCCGTAATAATCAAGGAGCAAAGACATTTTGAACGCTTCCTGTTTCATTACAGACACCCCCTAATGCCTGACCATTATACGATATTCTATACTGCTTGTCAAGAGAAAAAACTTGACAGACGGTATTTATTTTATTTCCTGTTCCAAACGATCAAATTCCGGCGTTTGGAAAAATTCACCGAGGGTGAGCTCCAGCCCGTCACAAATCATTTTGATCGTGAGCAGTTTCGGATTTTCACTTTTTCCATAGAGGATATTCTTGATGCTTGACGGGGGAAGTGCACTGAGCGTAGCAAGCTTATTGATCGTGATTTTTCGCTCACCGCAAAGCTGCAAAATTCGGTTGCGTACGGCTTCAACAGTTGACATTGTTCATTCCTGCTTTCTGTTCGGATATTAACAGAATATCTGTTTCCTCTCAACAAAATAGGCTATGCGTGCTACTATTGGGCTATACATAGCCTACAGGAGAGTATCTCAGTGAACAAGTACAAACAAATTGTTTTTGCCGCATGGTTGACCTTCATGGGATGGAGATTGGAGCATACAAGGAAAAAGCTTCAAAGAGGGTATTTGCTCGGCAAGCAAAATGACAGTAAACAGATGACAAAACTGCGTAATCGTTTTAATAAACAGTGCAATCAATGGATCGTTCTTGAAAACAAAATGCGGGAAAAATCGGAGGAATGATGGCAAGCGGACGGGCATATGCTTGACCGAGGTGAGGGGAATGAAACTATTTCTGCGTCGAAATCTGCCGATGCTGATTGTCCTGTTTGTGCTCTTCAGTCTGATCAGCGTGGCGTGCATCAAGCAGGAAAATGCACTTCCGACAGGCTCGTGGGGCTTGAGCTTTCCGAATGAGGGCGAACCGTCGGTCGGCAATACAAGCAATGAGAAATTAAAGGAGTATCATGCGGCATATCTGGGAGATACCGAAAAAAAGGAGATCTATCTGACATTTGATTCCGGTTATGAGAACGGATGCACGGAAAGAATTTTGGATGTACTGAAAAAACACAATGTGCGAGCGGCATTCTTCCTTGTTGGGAATTACATTGAACAGAATCCGGATTTGGTGCGGCGAATGGTCGCGGAAGGACATATTGTCGGGAATCATACCTACCATCATCCCGATATGTCAAAGATTTCGGACATGGAGCATTTCCGGCAGGAGCTGGAATCGTTGGAGGAATTGTATACACAGACGACGGGAGAGCCGATGCAAAAGTATTACCGTCCGCCGCAGGGGGTATATTCGGAGGAAAACCTGAAAATGGCGAATGAATTAGGATATCGGACCGTTTTCTGGAGCCTTGCCTATGTGGATTGGCTGAATGATGACCAACCGACCTCGGAGGAGGCGTTCAACAAACTGATTCCGCGTATCCATAACGGCGCGGTAGTGCTCTTGCACAGCACATCGCAGACAAATGCTGCAATCTTAGATGAGCTTCTTACCCGTTGGGAGGAAATGGGGTATTCGTTTGGATCAATTGATGCGATTTTCGGACAGACAGAGGAGATGCCCTTGACAACATAAGAATCTCATGCTATAGTTTTTTGTGAGCGATAATGAGCGAAACTGACGGGAGGATGCACGAATGAAATATTGGGATCGTGAAAAAAAGGTTTTGGAGCTGCTGAACGAGCATGGAGCAGTTGCAATGGCAGAAATCTGCGAGCTTACGGGCGCATCTGTAGCAACGGTACGCCGTGATTTTGAAGAAATCCAGAAGAAAGGGCTTGCACAGCGTACACACGGCGGTTTGAAGCTGCCCGAAAAGAAACCGGAGCATAGCCGCTATGTCAACGGAACGGAAATCGTGGACGAAATTGATAAAGAAAAAATGCTGATTGCAAAAGAGGCGGCAGCGCAGGTCAATCCGGGCGAATCGATTTTTATCGGTGCAGGAAAAACGTGCAATATGTTTGCCTCCATGATTCGTGATGTTGAGCGACTGACCGTGGTAACAACATCAATTACCGCCGTTCTGGAGCTGGCGGAATCTCCCAACATTTCCGTAACCCTGCTCGGCGGCGATGTCCATACCGGAAAGAACTATATTGAAACGCTGGATGCCGATATCAATCATACCCTCCGCGGTTACTATTTTGATAAGGTGTTTCTGACGGTAGAGGGTGTCGATCTTGAACGCGGCTATACCGTGCAGGACAAAAACCGCACGGCGCTGTATACGCAGCTTTCCAGAATGACACGCAGACTTTATATGCTCCTCGACAGCGCAAAGTTCGACCGCCGCGCATTTGCGACGATGTTTCCGCCGGAAAAGGTCTGCCGCGTCATCAGCACCGTCAATATGCCGCAGAAATTTGCGGACTTCTATACCAAGCAGGGGATTTCTCATACGCTGCTTCCAACGAAATGAGCGAAAATGAGCGAAATAACGCCGAGTGCCGCAACAAACGGCATTTGGCGTTATTTATCTTTTGCACAAAAGTGACAAAGGATATAATGTACGGCTGTTCAAAATGCCAAAAAACGAAGAATAATGTATCAGCTTATTGACAAAAACGGGTTTTTATGGGAAGATAGAAGTGTATAAAAAGTAAACGATATTTTGAGCGAAAATGAGCGTTTTGGATGGAGAACTGACAGATGGAACACGAAGGCATAATTGAACTGTACCAGCCGCGCCATACCTTAATCGGGCGCGACGGTATTACCATGATCCCGCACTTTCTTCGCCGCCTGAGTGCAAAAAAGGTCTTAGTTATTACTGATAAGGGACTTGTCAAGATCGGCACGACCGGAAAAGTGACGGCGGTACTCGACGAAGCCGGCATAGAATACCTGATTTTTGACGGAGTAGAGCCGAATCCGACGACCAGAATTGTCTATCAGGCGTTGGATTTCTACACAAAGAACGATTGCGGAGCATTGATTGCGATTGGCGGCGGCTCTCCGATCGACGTTGCAAAGGCAGTCAGTATTCTTTCCGCAAACGGCGGAAAAATTGAAGACTATAACGGTGTCAATAAATCCAAGAAGCATGGTGCGCCGCTGATTGCGGTGAATACCACGGCAGGTACCGGCTCAGAATGTACTCGTGCGTATGTTGTAACGGATGAAGAGTCCAAATCCAAGATGCTGATGGTCGATACCAACTGCCTTGCGCATCTCGCGCTGGATGATCCGATGCTGATGATCGGAATGCCGCCGTCACTGACAGCGGCAACAGGCATTGATGCCTTGACCCACGCAATTGAGGCTTATATCTGCAATATCCATACCCCGTTTACGGATGCGCTTGCGCTTGAGTCCATCCGTCTGGTCAGCAAGGCGCTGCGTAATGCAGTTAAAGACGGCTCGGATATGGTTGCAAGAACGGATATGTGCTGGGCAGAATATCTGGCAGGTCTATCGTTCTCCAATGCCGGTCTCGGATTGGTGCACGGAATTGCACATCAGCTCGGCGGCTTCTATAATATTCCGCACGGTCTTGCCAATGCGATCATGCTGCCGCGCGTGCTGGAATTCAACCGTCCGTACTGCATGGGCAGACTTGCCTCTGTTGCGCAGGCGATGGGCGAAAAAGTCGACGATCTTTCCGTGGACGGTGCTTCGAAGAAAGCAATTGAAGCAGTTCGCAAGCTGTGCGCGGATGTCAAGATCCCACCGCTGTGCGAAACAAAGTTCAGCATGGATGATATTGATGTTCTGGCGCGTCATGCGCTGAAGGATACGGCAACAAAAACAAACATCGTCCGTCCGACGGTGGATGATGTAAAAACGATTATTGCAAAGACATATTATGAAGGAATTGTGATGAAGAAGGTGAATGCCAATGGATAAGGGCGCAGTACAAAGAAGTGTGCAGCTTGCTGTTTCGCAGTCGTTGTTCCGTAAGACCGGCAGAATTTTTGTTCCGGTGGCATCGTCCGCACGCCACATTCATCTGTGCAGAGCGGATGTGGAAAAGCTGTTCGGCGCAGGCTATCAGCTTCAGAAATTCCGCGACCTTTCTCAGCCGGGACAGTTTGCGTGCAAGGAGCAGCTCACGGTCATCGGTCCGAAGGGGCAGCTTCAGAAGGTTCGCGTTCTCGGTCCGGAGCGCAAGACGACACAGATCGAAATCGCATTTACCGATTCCTTTGCGTTGGGAATCCGTCCGCCGGTGCGGATGTCCGGAAAGACTGCCGGAACACCCGGCTGCAAGCTGATCGGACCTGCCGGTGAGGCAGAGGTTTCCGAGGGCGTGATCGTTGCTGCAAGGCATTTGCATCTTTCCGCAGCGCAGGCAGAGCTGTTTGGCTTGAAAGACGGACAGACCGTTTCTCTGCGCAGTGAGGGAGAGCGAGCTGTGGTATTTGAAAATGTAATCGTCCGCGCCGGAAGCGAACATGATATGGAAGTACATATTGATACCGATGAGGCCAATGCTGCAGCAATGGCAGGCAGCACGATGATGGAAGTCATACGGTAAATTTGAGATTTTTGTGTAGAGGTTTATATGAATACAGAGCTTTTACACAAGTTAATAGAGTTGATTGTCGCGGAGGTCGTGAAGCGCGTTGCAAAGCTCGAGCGCGAAAGCAGGCATCCGGAACAGGTACTGGTGCTTCTGGCGGCACCGGTCGCCTATCCAAAGCAGCTGCAGGCGCTTTTGAAAACGCAGTTCGGCGTGGGCTACACATTTATCAGCTTTCCCGAGCAAAGCGAGATCAGCGATGACGGAATGCTGTTTGCAAGCAGACTGGGCGAGGCAAAGCTGTTGGAAATGGTCACGAAGGCAAAAACCGTCATTCTCGTCGGTCCGCGGCTGGAGCTTCTGGGCAAAATCGCGCAGGGTGAGGATCGAGATTTCATCTCCTATTTAATGGTGCGCAGTATTTTATGGAAAAAGGATGTGCGGCTGTATCTGGATTTTGAGCCGCCGAAGTTCCATAGAAATACGTTCTTAGAGGGCGTTGCCGCTTCCATTGACACGCTGCATCAGATGAATGTGGCGGTGTGTCCCTATTATACCGGCGATGCGGCAGAGCGAATCGGCGCAACGCTGATTACCGAGGCAGATGTCCTGTCTGCGGCACAGAGCAAGGAAAAAACAATCCGCGCCCGTGTGGGTGCGATCATTACACCGGCAGCTCGTGATGCGCTCAATGTGCATGATGTGACGGTGCAGTATGAAGGAGAAACGGTATGCAGTTAGGCAGAGTAAAAGGAACGGTTGTCAGTACGAACAAGGCCGAGAAGCTCTACGGTCTGAAGCTGTTGATCGTAAAACCGATCGACATTGAAACATGGCAGGAAAAAGGCAACCTGATCGTCGCGATCGACACTGTCGGCGCAGGCGAGGGCGAGGTTGTCATGATTGTCGGCGGCAGCTCGTCGCGTCAGACAAATGTGACCGAAAATAAACCGGTCGATCAGAGCATCGTTGCAATTATTGATCACGTTGATCTCAACGGGACCCGTATTTTTGAAAAATTCAACAAAGAAAGTTGAGGATAGCGTATGGCATTGACAAAAGAACAGATCCGGCAAATCGCGGAACAGACTCGCAATAGCCTCGCAAGCGGAAGCTGCTGCCCGAGCGGCACGGCAAAATGCATTTTTGATGATGTGCATGAAGCCATCGACACCGCCATCCGCGCACAGCAGCGTTTGATGGATATGTCGCTGGAAGAGCGCAGCAAGCTGGTCGAAGCAATGCGTATCTGTGCCAGAGAACATGCCGAAGAACTGGCGATCCTTGCACATGAGGAAACCGGCTACGGCAAGGTCGAGCACAAGATCGCAAAGAATCTGCTTGCCGCGAACAAAACCCCCGGCGTAGAAGACCTGCATCCCACAGCATACAGCGGCGATGACGGTCTGACCCTGGTCGAAACCGCTCCCTATGGCGTTATCGGCTCCATCACTCCGTCAACAAACCCGACGGCTACCGTCATCAATAACTCCATCAGCATGATCGCGGCAGGCAATGCCGTTGTCTACAATCCGCATCCGGCAGCAAAGCGTTCTTCTCAGCGCGCAATGGAGCTGCTGAATCAGGCGATCATCGACGCAGGCGGTCCGAACGGACTGATCACTGCGCCGAAGGAGCCGACGATGGACACCTCTGCCGTCATTATGAGCCACAAGGCAATTAAGATGCTGGCAGTTACCGGCGGTGAAGCAGTTGTCGCGGTTGCCATGAAATCCGGCAAGAAGTGCGTTGCAGCCGGACCGGGCAATCCTCCGGTTATCGTTGATGAAACGGCAAATATTCCCGATGCTGCGAAGAAGATCGTCGATGGCGCGAGCTTTGAAAACAACATCCTCTGCGTTGCAGAAAAGGAATGCTTCATGGTCAGCTCCATTGCAGATGAGCTGATGAATAAGATGCAGGAGTTCGGTGCGTTCCGTGTTTACGGCGACGACATTGACAAGATCGTCCGCACCGTACTGGTTCAGAAGGACGGAAAGTACGTCATCAACCGCAAATTTGTCGGTCATGATGCAACCTACATCCTCCGCGAAAGCGGTGTGCAGTTTACCGGCAATCCCGTTCTGGTCATTGCAGAGGTCGACCGCTATCATCCCTTTGTTGAGGTTGAAATGCTGATGCCCGTTCTCGGCTGTGTCCGCGTTGCAAACTTTGACGAGGCGCTGAGTGAGGCATTCCGTGCAGAGCATGGCTGCCAGCATTCGGCACTGATCCATTCGACCAATGTGCATAATATGTCCCGTGCTGCAAGACGCATGAACACGACGATCTTCGTCAAAAATGCACCGTCGTATTCCGGTCTCGGCTTCGGCGGCGAGGGCTACACCACATTGACCATTGCAACACCGACCGGCGAAGGTCTGACCAGCGCGAAGTCCTTTACACGCGCAAGACGCTGCGTGCTCAAGGGCGACTTCCGCATTATTTAAGCCTATGGAGCTGAATAAAATCGTCTGTGACGCCGGTATTCTCGGCGCAGGCGGCGCAGGCTTCCCGACTCACGTAAAAATCAACTGCAAAGCCGAGTATGTCCTTGCAAACGGCGCAGAGTGCGAACCTCTGCTTCGCGTCGATCAGCAGGTCATGCAGTATTATGCGGCAGATGTGATCCGCGGCATCCGTGCGGTAAAGGAATTTACCGGCGCAAAACACGCGATTATCTGCCTGAAGGCACATTATAAAGATGCGGTGGCGGCACTGAAAAAGCTGCTGAAGCAGGAAGAAAACAAGGACGTGGAGCTGCATCTGCTGGAGGCTTACTATCCGGCAGGCGATGAGCAGCAGATCGTCTATGAAGTGACCGGCAGAGTGGTACCGACCGGCGGACTTCCGCTCGATGTCGGCACGGTCGTGTGCAACGTCAGCACGCTTGTTAACATTGCAAATGCAATGGACGGCAAGAAGGTGATCGAAAAATATGTCACCGTCGGCGGCGCGGTCAAAAATCCCGTGACGCTGCGTGTTCCGGTCGGCATTTCGCTCAAGGAGCTTTTGGATGCGGCAGGCGGCACGACAGAGGACTGCAAGTATATTATCGGCGGTCCGTGCATGGGACGAGTGGTAGATACGCCGGACATTCCCGTCACGAAAACGACCGGCGGCTTGCTTGCGATTCCGAAGAATCATCCGCTGCTTGAAACAAAGAATGAAAAGCTGAATCTGCGCATGATCATGGCAGTGTGCTGCCAGTGTTCCATGTGTACGCAGATGTGTCCGAGAAATGCGCTGGGACTGAACGTGCAGCCGCATAAAGCAATGCGCTCCCTTGCAAACGGCATTGATCTTCTGGGCGATTTCAACGGCATTTTCTCCTGCTGCAACTGCGGCCTGTGTACCTATTATGCCTGCAACTTCGGTCTGAAGCCGTCACAGGTGATGCAGCAGCTCAAATCCGCGATTGCATCCAAGGGAACACGCGCCCGCAAGGAGGTTTTCGGACCGGTGGACGGCGGACTGGACAACAAGAAAGTTCCGGTCACGCGTCTGGTTGCCCGTCTGGGTCTGTCGCAGTACGACGTTCCGGCACCGCTCAACGACAAGCTGATGACGACGGACTGCGTCAGAATCGCTCTGAAAATGGGTGTTGGCGCACCGAGCGTTCCGAAGGTCGCCGTGGGCGACAAGGTTCGCAAGAATCAGCTTATTGCGGATATTGCAGAAAAGAAACTGGGTATTAAGATGCACGCCAGCATTTCCGGTACGGTGACACAGATCACCGGGGATTACATTGAAATCAGGAGGTCGTCCAAATGAATGCATTGGGAATGATCGAAACCAATTCGATTCCGCTCGGTATTGATGCCGCAGATGCAATGCTCAAGGCAGCGGCGGTGGAGTTGGTTGCAGCGCAGCCGGTCTGCGCCGGTAAATACATCGTCATTGTGACCGGTGAGGTCGCAGCGGTCAAGTCCAGCGTGGAGGCAGGAAAAATCAGAGCAGGTCAGCGTCTGGTTGACAGCATGGTAATTCCCCACGTGCATGAGCAGGTGCCGAAGGCAATCAATGCCTGCAATGAAATCGGACAGGTCGCAGCGGTCGGCGTTATGGAATCGTTCAGCCTGTGCTCGGCAGTCGTGGTCGCCGATGCGGCAGTCAAGGCGGCGGATATTCGCCTGATCGATATTCGTCTCGGACGCGGTCTGGGCGGCAAGAGCTTTATCACCATGACCGGTGAGGTCGCGGCAGTCCGTGCGGCAGTCAATGCCGGCGAAAAAATGCCCGAGGCAGCAGGTATGCTTTCCGAAAGCGTTGTGATTCCCGCACCGCATCCGGATCTCATTAAATCGTTGTATTAAAAAATAAAAATAAATTACAATAAACGGAGGATTATCAAATGAAAGAAGCATTAGGCATGGTTGAAACCCGCGGCCTGATCGGCTCCATCGAAGCAGCCGATGCCATGGTCAAGGCGGCAAACGTTCATCTCATCGGCAAGACCCAGATCGGCAGCGGTCTCGTTACCGTTATGGTCCGCGGCGATGTCGGCGCAGTCAAGGCTGCGGTTGATGCAGGCGCAACCGCTGCAAAGCGTGTCGGCGAGCTGTACGGCTGCCA
>R26__coassemble_1570_pt1 | contig 11204 bp, 9 predicted proteins | sample R26__metabat2_low_PE_037 | metagenome-assembled genome bin R26
GTGTTAAAAAAGTTTAACCGATTTTGACGGTTACGGACTTTTTTGACAGTCTGAAACACCTGCAGGGAACGAAAATTCCCTGCAGGTGTATTTTTTATTCCAATTCGTCCAGATTTTTGGAAAACGGACCAAGACAATGCTCCATAAACCAGTCAAGCTCCGGCAGATGCATATTCTCCAGCGCCTGACGGGTCTGCTTTGCGGCAGATTCAAATTCCTGATTGCCGGCCTTCAGCTCCTCAATGCACTTGATATGTGCCGAGAGCTTATCGGCAGCCTTGACGATGTCCAGTACGGAAAGATCGTCCTCATGCACCAGCGGCGCATAGCTTTCCCGAAGCTCCGGCGGAAGCATGGCAAGCAGCTTATCGCCGCTGATACGCTCTACCTGCTTGTATGCCTGCTTGATATCGGGATTATAATACTTGATCGGTGTGGGAAGGTCGCCGGTGAGAATTTCCGAAGCATCGTGGAACAGTGCGGCAGTCGCACACCGCTCAGGCTCTGCCGGCATACCGAGAATATCGCGGCGGATGAGAGCAAGCGCGTGCGCCAGAACGGCGACCTGATGGCTGTGCTCCTGTATGTTTTCAGAAAAGGTATTGCGCATCAGCGCCCAGCGCGTAATATTGCGCATACGCGAAAGCAGCGCATAAAATCGGTATTCTTCCATGAGTTATTCTCCTTTTCAGACGGTCAGCGATGCGGAATTACCGCGCGGACGGCGGAGGATACATCGGTCGGCTCGTTGCGGACGGAGGTCATCAGATTATTGTACAGCGCATAAAACTCAGTCGGTGACTTCGGCGTAAAGGCAACATCGCTCAGCCATGCGCAGGGCTCAGGCTTCCAGCCGACAAAGTGCTTGCAGAAGGCTTTACCGATACCGAGACATTCGGCATAGGGGAGCATCCGATAGAAATACTGGCTGTCATTTTGCAGATTCTGCAGGGCATCCTCCTGCCCCATTTTCCGCAGATAGCGGCGCAGACCGAGCACCTGACGGACGTATTCCTCGCCGGCTTTGGTGCGTCTGCCGCCGAACTGTGTCAGAAGTACGCTCAAAAGCTGGAGAATCAGGCTGATGACCATCAGCACGATCGTATCGGCATTGATGGAGAAAATGACAAGAAGCAGCACGGACAGAAGACCGATCAGCGCTCTGAGAAGGCGGTGACGGCGATAGATACCGTCCATTGCAAGCTGTACGCCGAAGCTCAGCGCCGTGCCTAAAATGCTTGTCAGCGGCAGCAGGAACCAGCGCCATGCATTGGCAGGCAAAAGCTGGTCGAAGGTCGCCATGGAAACAAAGAACGCTGCCAACAGAACGATCGCACGCAGAAGATACGGACTGCCGGCCTTTTTGCGGTAGATGCGATGCAGCCATGCCTTGCGGAGCGTATCGGCGTTTGTGCGAGCAATGGAGCGGAAGCGCAGACTCTGCGCATCACAGGTCGGACCTCCGCGGAAAATCGTCTGAAACAGCTTACATTCAGCCGCAGAACGCTCGTTGCCCATATCCATCTGCTTGCGCAGAATGATGCGTCCCTTGCGATTGCGTTGGATGGTCAGATAGCCGAGGTTGCCCCAATGCGCCAATGTGGCTGCAATATCGGGCTTTTCGCCGAACAGCTGGCAGGGAATTTCTCCGGCTGTGGCATCGTTTGCCGGAACGGAGCGTTTCTGCGCCAGCAACAGCAGCTTGCCGCGCAGGAAAAGGGTCCAGTATACAACAGCAGCGGCGATCAGAACGAAAAATGCGATCTGGTTAAACGAAAGTGTGCGTCCTGCCTGATTGATGATGGTAAAGGTCTTGTCCGGGAAGAGAATGCTCATCCGGAGCGTTTCGTGGTCGATGATCGTCTGAACGGAATCGACATTGACCATTTTTCCCGCGACCTTGATCGTCAGAGAATTGTCGATAATATCGCCGTGGAAGGCGCTGTCCCATGTCGGCTGGACAGGCACATCAACGGGGAAGGTCATGCGCAGGGAGTATTTCAGAATGGAGTATTCCCAGCCGCCGTCGATCACATCGACAAGGAATTGCTGCAGAAATTCATCCTCCTCTTCTCCTTCAATTTTTGCAGCGGCGCACGGAAGCGAATACGAGCAGGTAAAGGTCTGGTCACCGGAAAAGCCGGCCTTGTTGGAAAAGACAGCGTAATCCACGCCGTTTTTGGAGGTGACGGAGTAGTCTGCTCCGGAAGCAGAGATGCTGCCGGCAGAGGCGTTGAGCGGGAAAGAGAACGTTGTCGGCGAGCTGGTAAAATGCACCTGCGCCGTTGCGGTGATATTGCAGCGTCCGTTTTTATCAACGCTGACTTCCATCGTCAGAGAACGGATTTCGTTGTCAACAGCGCTGACGCCGAATGTCAGGAGCAGCAGGCAAAGAAGTGCCAGTATGATCCGCCGAAAATGCTTCATCTTTCCACCTCCTTTGGCAGATTTCAACCTATATACAATATCACAATTACGCAAAAAAAGCAATAGCCGCAGTAAGCTCAAAATACGAACTTACTGCGGCTGAAACGATTTTATCAGTAGACGATGACGGTCGTCTGCCTCGGAATGGAGTTGTAAATAAATGCGGCATCAGCCGGATTCATGCGGATACAGCCGTGTGACATCGGTCTGCCCAACGCATTGTAATAGTCGGAGCCGTCATAGTTGAGCAGATAGGAATGGAACGCCATACCGCCGTTAAACAGAGTAACATTGGTGACCATGTAGGCGTTGAAGTCCCACATCCAGGTTTTGTCATAGACTGAGTAGATGCCCTCCGGTGTCGGCGTATAGACAGAGCCGGATGCGCACGGGAAGGTCTTGAGAACTTTCCAGTTTCCTTTGTAGCCCGTGTAAATGATTACCTTCTGCGTATAGCGGCTGACCCAGATCAGATAGCCGGTCGGACTGCTGTAGCCTCTGAGGTTGACAAAGCCGCATTTCGTGCCCTCGGAATAGTCGAGAGAGCCGTCATAGCTTGCGTTGTCGCCGTCAATAAAGAAGTTGTAGCGATTGACCCAGCCACGCTGACCGGAGGTTGTGGAAACATACATAAAGGAACCGGACGGCCAGTATTCATTATATACAAGAGTGCCCTTGGGAATTGTCATGATATAGCCGGAGCCGCCCTTGCTTTGGAAGAGGCTGGTGTCACGCTGAGCATAACAGGGGATTTTGTGCGTTTTTACGGTGGAAAGCGCCTCGGCATAGTCACGGCCGTATTCCTTTTCCCAAAGATCGACAGTATTGTCGCAGGCAACGGTAAAGGTGGTGGTGCTGAAGTAGGACAGCTCGCCAACGCTGCCGCTTCCGTCAATTACGGTGTTTCTGCCTTCGGCGGAGACCTTTTCCACACGGCCGTTCAGCGTCAGATGGACGTTGTTCGAGGTGATTTCGATGTTGTCCATATCCTTTTCCAAAATGACCGCGCAGCTATCGCCGATGGAGATGGCATTGACCTTGCCGTGGCAGTGCAGGTTGCATTTTGCACCGAGTGAAATGGTGTCGACATCGCCGGAAATCGTCATCCCGACGCTGCTGCCTGCCTGAATGCCTGCAGCGTTTCCACGCAGGACAAGAGCAGAACCGCTTTGCGCAGTGATATCGCCGGTGACGTTGCCGTTCATAACAAGATAAGCGTTGTCGTGCAGAATCAGCGCATCACAGCTGCCGGTGAAGGTGTTGCTGCCGCTCAGAACCGTCAGCGTTTTGGTGCTGCCGGTGAAATCCACGGAGCCGCCGATGAAGGTCGTATCAAGAGCGGAGGTCAGTGTGCCGCCTGCCGGAGCAAAAACGAGCTGTCCGGCTTTCAGCGCGGAAAAATCAGCTGTGACCTTGCTGCCGCAGCGGACGGAAAGCGTTCCGGAAATATCCCAGCCGGACGGAGAAAGCGTCCCTGCATAGGGCTGACCGATGACCAGACTGCCATCGAGCTTGAAGGGGTCGGGAAGCGCTGCCGTGCCGCGATAGAGCACGCGTCCGGATGCCGGAATGTCCTCCGGCGTGTCTGTAATGCAGTCAAACAGGTTGTAGATAAGCTGCGCGATTTCTGCACGGGTGATGTTGCTCTGCGGATGCACGCCGCCGTCTGCATAACCGGAGAGCAGCCCCTGCTTTGCCATGGCGCTGACTGCATTACGGGCATAGGATGAAATCTGCTTGGCATCGGAGAATTTGGTATAGGACGTGCGGTCGGTGTCTGCAATGCCGAATGCACGGGTCAGAACAACGACTGCCTGCTCACGGGTGAGGAAAGCGTTCGGAGCCATTTTTGAAGCACTTGTTCCGGAAAAGATTCCTGCGGCATATGCGGCAGAAAGCTCGGCATAGAACCAGTCTGCTGCGGAGACATCCTTGAAAGCGGACAGGTCTGCACTGCCGCTTGCTGCAAGCATACGGACCAGAACGGCTGCCATTTCCGCACGGGTGATATTCTTTTCGGGATTCAGTCTGTGATTCTGATCGCCGGCAAGGATGCCGTTTTCCACGGCGAAAACCATAGCCTCGCGGCTCCAGTCATCGGGATATTCGTATGTAACTGCCGGAACGGTTTCCGGCTCTGTTTTTTCTGTGTCAGGCTCTTCCGTTGCAAAAATCACACCCGAAAGAAGCACACACAGTGCAAGGCAAAGTGCAAGAATGCGCAAAAAATTCTGTTTCATTTTCCCTCTCCTTATTATCTGTCGAAGAAGGCTTCGCACAGACGGCAAAGCGCTTCCTGGTCTTTTGTGCCCATCAGCTCACGGGCAGAATGCATGGCAAGAATCGGCACACCGACATCCACGGCAGGCATGGAAAGCAGCGCGGAGGTCATGGAGCCGATGGTGCTTCCGCCGGGAAGATCGGCGCGATTCATATAGGATTGCAGCGGGATTTCATTCTCGCGGCAAAGACTTTCAATTACGGCGCAGGTTTCTGCCTCGGAAGCATAACGCGGACTGCGTTTGAGCGCAACGCCGCCGTTTAAGACAGGTCCGTTTGCAATGTCGGAAAATTCTGCGTGATTCGGATGGACCGCATGGGCAACGTCGCACGAAAGCAGCATGCCTTTGATGCAGGCGTTGAGGAAAGCGGCGCGGTCCATACCCAGAGCAAGGGTTATTTTTTCTAAAATCAGCGGCAGAAGATTGCTGTCGCCGCCGCGGCGCGTGTTGCTGCCGATCTCTTCGTTATCAAACAGCACGGCAACATTGATTCCATTTCCGGAGGCTTCCGTCAGACCGGTCAGGCAGGCGTGTACCGAGGTCAGATTATCCAGCCGCGGTGCGGAGATCAGATCGTTCTCAAAGCCGACCGTCTGCGCCTTTTCCGCGCAGTAGACGTACAGCTCAAAGGACAGGAGCTGTTCTTCTTTGACCTTAAGCTTATCTGCAAGCTTCCCGAGCAGGTAGCCGTCCTTACCCCAGCCGGATTGTACGCTGCGGCAGATCGGCAGCATATCGACATTCGGCTTGACCGCGACCCCCTTATTGACCTCACGGTTCATATGGATCGCAAGATTCGGGATCGTCATCAGCGGCTCATCCCAGCAGACGGGACATACCTGCGGATGCATCGGATCGTCTGTCTGCACCAGCGCGATGCCGGCAAGAGAAAGCGGACGATCCAGCCAGCTGCTGAAAATCGCGCCGCCGTAGGCTTCTACGCTCAGCTTGCAGCAGCCGCCGCAGATCTGCTCCGGATTCGGCTTGATGCGCATACACGGCCAGTCGGTATGTGCGGCGGCAATGCGGAAATAATCGGCATCCTGTCCGACGGTGAAGGCGGCAAGGAAGGTGCCGTTTTCAACGTAGTATTTCCCGCCCTTTTCCACCCGGAAATTTTCGCCGGGATCAAGCGCGGAAAAGCCTTCATTTTTCAAATACTCTGTAGCAAGGGCGACCGTATGATATGGGGAACGACCGCCATCGAGCCAGGAAAATAAACCACGGTTTCTATCTGTCATCTAATATTCTCCTTATAATTAAGTGGAGATATGTTGAGTATAACACAGGATTTTCCTGTTCGCAACGATAAAAACGGGAATTGCGGCGGAAAAAATGCAAAAGAAGCGTATGCATTTGTCGGGGAATACAGAAATGCAGGCGGATATTCAGTGAAAAATACCAGTAGGAAAAAAGGAATATGTATGATATAATATTATGGGTATCGCTGAAAGAGGAACTTTGCGGCGAAATCCGAAAACACATCAATATTGCATCTGCCGCAGACGGCAGATCGCTGAAAACTGAAAGGAGATATAACCATGGGACTTATTAAGGCAGGACTCGGCGCACTCGGCGGAACGCTGGCCGATCAGTGGAAGGAGTTTTTCTACTGCGAAGCGATCGACAAGGACGTTCTTGTTGTTAAGGGACAGAAGCGTATCGGCAACCGTTCCTCCAACACGAAGGGCAGCGACAACATCATTTCCAACGGCTCCGGTATTGCTGTTGCAGACGGTCAGTGCATGATCATCGTCGAGCAGGGCAAGATCGTTGAAGTCTGCGCCGAACCCGGCGAATTTACATACGATTCCTCCACCGAGCCGAGTATTTTCTCCGGCAAGCTCGGCACGAGCATTCTGGAAACCTTCAAGACCATCGGCAAGCGTTTCACCTACGGCGGTGATACCGGCAAGGATCAGCGCGTATATTATTTCAACACCAAAGAAATTCTGGATAACAAGTACGGCACAGCCAACCCCATCCCGTTCCGTGTTATCGTTGACGAAAATCTGGGCTACCGTCTGTCGGTAGACCTGCGCTGCAACGGCGTATATTCTTACAAGATCGTCGATCCGCTGCTGTTCTATACGAACGTCTGCGGCAACGTCAGCAGCGAATACCGCCGCAGTGAAATCGACGGTATGCTCAAGGGCGAGCTGCTGAACGCTCTGCAGCCGGCACTGGCAAAGATTGCTGCGCAGAAGATCAGCTATTCCGAAATTCCTGCACACACCAAGGAAATCTCCGCTGCTCTGAACGAGGAGCTGAGTGTTGACTGGCGTCAGAAGCGCGGTCTGGAGGTCGTTTCCTTCACCGTCAATTCCGTCACCATTCCCGAGGATCAGCGCAAGAAGATCACCGAGTGGGAAGAAACCGCAATGTCTACCAATGTTACTACCGCTGCTGCCCGTATGGCAGGCGCACAGAGCGATGCAATGAGAGCAGCTGCTTCCAATCCCAACGGCGCAATGATGGGCTTCATGGGCATGGGCATGGCACAGCAGGCAGGCGGTATGAATGCACAGAGCCTGTTCGCTATGGGTCAGCAGCAACAGGCACAGCAGGCAGCCGCTGCTCCGGCAAACGGCTGGAAGTGCTCCTGCGGTGCAGTAAGCACCGGCAAATTCTGCTTGGAATGCGGCAAGCCGAAGCCTGCACCTGCCGATAGCTGGACCTGCGCCTGCGGCACCGTCAACACCGGCAAGTTCTGCTTAGAGTGCGGCAAGCCGAAGCCTGCTGCAGCCGATGGCTGGACCTGCTCCTGCGGCGCAGTCAACAAGGGCAAGTTCTGCGCAGAGTGCGGCAAGCCGAAGCCTGCAGGCACTCCGACCTACAAGTGCGACAAGTGCGGCTGGGAGCCGAAGGATCCGGCGCATCCGCCGAAGTTCTGCCCGGAATGCGGTGACATCTTTGACGACAGCGACATCAAGTAATTAAGAGGTCATTTTTATGGCAACGGTTTTAGAATATAAATGTCCGTGCTGCGGCGGCAAGATCGAATTTGACAGCGGTCTGCAGCAGATGAAATGTCCCTACTGCGATACAACGTTCGATGTTTCCACGCTGAAGGATTTTGACGATGTATTGCAGCAGGATGCGCAGGCACCGGACGAAATGCAATGGGAAACGCAGGCAGGCTCCGAATGGGGACAGGGCGAGACCGATCAGATGGGTGTCTTTACCTGTAATTCCTGCGGCGGCGAGCTGGTTGCAGATGCCAATACGGCGGCGACCAGCTGCCCCTTCTGCGGCAATCCGGTCGTGCTGACGGGAAGACTGGCAGGCGATCTCAAACCGGACTATGTCATTCCCTTCAAGCTCGATAAGGAAGCGGCAAAGGCAGCCCTGCGAAAGCATATGAGCGGCAAAAAGCTCCTGCCGAAGCTGTTTAAGAGCGAAAACCACCTTGATGAGATCAAGGGCATCTACGTTCCGTTCTGGCTGTTCGATGCCGATGCCGATGCAAGCATCCGCTATCATGCCACACGGCTGCGTACATGGAGTGATTCCAACTATAACTATACCGAAACCAGCCATTTTGCGCTTCTGCGTGCCGGCTCCATCAGCTTTGACCATGTTCCGGTGGACGGCTCGAGCAAAATGGAGGACGATCTGATGGAATCGATCGAGCCGTTTGATTTTAACGATGCAGTCGATTTCCAGACGGCATATCTTTCCGGCTATCTGGCAGACCGCTATGACGTTTCGGCAGAGCAGAGCATTGAGCGTGCAAACAGCCGCGTCAAAAAGAGCACCGAGGCTGCGTTTGCAGCTACGGCGACCGGCTATGCTACGGTTACGCCCGAGAGCAGCAACATCCGTCTTTACAACGGCAAGGCAAAGTATGCCCTCTATCCGGTCTGGCTCCTGCAAACGAGCTGGAACGGTCAGAATTTCCTCTTTGCCATGAACGGTCAGACCGGAAAGATGGTCGGCGACCTGCCGATGGATAAGGGCGCCTACTGGCGCTGGTTTGGTATCTGGTCGGCAATTTTGAGCGTCGGCTCCTTTGGCGTGCTGTTCCTGCTGCGCCTGCTCGGCATTATTTAAGGAGGGGAATGCGATGAAAAAATATCTGATTTCTCTTCTTCTGATCGCCTGTATGTGTGCATCGCTTTTTTTGCCTGTCAGCGCTTCTCAGGAAGGCTATGTTTTCGACCTGCGCGATGTGTTTGATGAGGACGAGATCACCAGCCTCAATCAGGAAGCCGAGGCGATCTATCAGGTCACCGGAATTGCTCCGTATTTTATCATTACGGAGAATCAGGAAGGTCTGGAATGTGAGGACTATGTAGAGCAGTTTGCACAGGCACACGGCTTCTGCAGCGATGCGATCGTTGTGCTTGACGGCGAGGAATACTATTATATTATTGCTTTTGGCGCGGCGAAGGATGCCGTAACGCAGGATGAACTGACAACCATACGAGAAGCGTATTCTGAATCGGAAACCTATGCCGGCGGTGTGGCAGACTATTTCAATACGATGTTCATCCATTTCGGAACATCCAATACATTTGAAAGCGAAACAGTCGAGGACAGCGGTGCAGAGCTGCCGACGGTTGATGCGCCTGTTATTGCCCCTGCGCCGGAAACTGACGATACGGCAGAGCATTCCAACCGGCTGGTCGATAATGGCAATCTCCTCACTGCAGATGAGGAAGTAAAAATTGCCGCGCTGCTCGATCAGGTCAGCGCAGCGCATGAGATGGATGCCGTTATCGTGACAGAAAGCACGCTCGGCGGCAAGGATAAGGTCGCTTTTGCAGATGACTATTATGACTACAACGGCTATGCCAAGGACGGCATTTTGCTGCTGTACTGCCCGAATGAGGGTGTCCGCTATATCAGCACCACCGGCAAGGCGATCGACTGGTTTGCAGACGACAATTTTTCCGAGCTGACCGGTGCGATCATTCCGTATTTTGACCGCGGCGATATCAGCGGCGCATTTTCGGAATTTGCAAAGAGCTGTGACAGTATCATTGCGGACGAAACCGGCTTCCCGTGGGGACTTGTGGTGCTGGCAGTCATTGCCGGTATCGTGCTGTCCTTCCTGATTCCGATGAGTGTACTCAAGGGAGAGCTGAAGTCTGTGCGCGCAAAGGCGGCGGCTTCTGACTATGTCCGTGCAGGCAGCATGAATCTGACGCAGGATAAGGATATCTTCCTTTACCATACCGTCACCCGTACGGCAAAACCGAAAAACAACAGCTCAGGCGGCACACATACCGGCTCCTCCGGCACAAGTCATGGCGGCGGAAGCTTCTGATCATTCATTTGGAAGGAAACTGAGAACATGAAAAAAATCCTGTGCGTTCTTCTGATTATATCGCTGCTGCTGTGCGTCACTGCCTGCAGTAAAAAGCCTGAGGGACGCTACAATATCGAAAGCATGCGTATGGGGGAAACCTCCATTACTGCGGATGAGCTGAAGGAAAGCGGTATGGAAATGTACATCGTCTTCAATAGTGACGGTACAGGCACGCTTGGAGTTGCTGCCGGAGAGGATTCCGACGGGCAGAGCTTTACCTGGACGGAAAACAAGCTGACCACAGAAGACGGTGAAGAAATTGCTTTCACCTTCGACGGTACTTCCGTAACGATTTCGGAAGCGGGAAACACAATTGTTTTCAAATAAACCAAGATAAAAATCAGGCTGTCGGGAAAGATAATACCCGACAGCCTGATTTTTTATGGGAAATGCGGAGAAACAGGAAAATTAAGCCTTGACATTCGATGTCCTATATGATAATATTTTATGGCTGATGCTGAACCTGAATTTGCGGGTGTAGTATAACGGCTAGTACAACAGCCTTCCAAGCTGTGGGCGTGGGTTCGATTCCCATCACTCGCTCCATATGCGCCAGTAGCTCATCCGGATAGAGCAACTGCCTTCTAAGCAGTAGGTGGGGGGTTCGAGTCCCTTCTGGCGTACCAACCTGATTCAATTCAGGAATCAGATTCTGTGTCAGTACGCCACCAATCGGACATCGCCTCCGGCTCGTCCTCTTGGGAAGGGACTTGCGGCGCAGAAAAAATGCCACCGGCATCTTTTCTGCTTGCAACTTCTGGCGTACCACCCTGATTCAATTCAGGAATCGGGTTCCGTGTCAGTACGCCACCAATCGGACATCGCCTCCGGCTCGTCCTCTTGGGAAGGGACTTGCGGCGCAGAAAAAATGCCACCGGCATCTTTTCTGCTTGCAACTTCTGGCGTACCATAGGTTCAGTCGTCAGTTAAGTGCAGACTTCAAATCGAAGAAAGTACAAAACTGCTGGATAAAACCGGTACGCCTGCCAATCAGGCATCGCCGAAAGGCTCGCCTTCTTGGGAAGTAACTTCTGGCGTACCAGCACATCAGCGCAAGAGCACAGCCACATAAGTGCTTTTGTATCGGGAAGAAATATGGTGGGTGTAGCGTAGTTGGTTAACGCGTCAGATTGTGGCTCTGAAGACCGTGGGTTCGAGTCCCATCACTCACCCCATTTCCC
>R26__coassemble_1597_pt1 | contig 11100 bp, 11 predicted proteins | sample R26__metabat2_low_PE_037 | metagenome-assembled genome bin R26
AATTGAGATTGTCATGTAACGACATCTTTAACAAGAACAATAACTTCTATCAAACAACAAATGAGATATACAGAAGAGAAGTTACCACCAATGTTCTTAAGCGTTATGCCCTTCTAACATTTACGTATAATTTTAATAAACAACAAAAATAACATCATGAAGATCTTTAGGACTCTTTTAGTTTGCATATACTTGACCCTCAATATGTCAAGTTGTATTGCATCAACGCGTTTGGGCGAGAAGACGCCAACGTATGCAGATAGGGAAATTGAACATGATGGCAAAGAAGTAAAAGACACTTTGCAGATGTTTATCGACTCCAACCCTTATGCAGTAAAAGTCAATATCCTTTCCGAAGGAACAGTAGCTTACCTTTGTGCAGATGATGACAATTTGTTTATACGTCTCTCTGTGGGTAATCCCCAACTGTTCATGAGGATGTTGATGCAAGGACTAACTATTTACATAGATCCAACAGGAGGGAAGAAAGAGAAATATGCCATACTTTTCCCATCGGCTGCAGATGTACAAACTTCAATGGCAAACTTTCAGCCTACTAGAAATACAGGATTTGGAAATTCTGAACAGTCTAGACCTGACATTTCTCCTTTAATAAAAGAAATGAATAAGGTAGGTGTTGTCTTCGACATAAATGGAAAAGTACGAAAAATGGGCGAGTCCCGTTCGATAATTGAGCTTGAGACAGAAAATGAGACTTTAAATTTTTATGCTTTAATACCAAAGACACAGATGATGACAGAAAAGAAATTGTCATCAAAGTGGTCAATTGGCATATATCTGGATACCCCTTCAGGAAACTTGGAGGGACCACGAAATGATATGAGCATAAGGGATCAAAGACCTCCTATGAGAAATGGAAGTAGTGGAAGATTTCCACAAATGCAATCCGGTCAATCTGAAGTGAATAAAATCATGCGTAAGAAAATTAATGCATGGAGTCAATTTTCAATAGACGATGTAAACAACGTAAATTTAGAAAAAGAATATGAAGAATAGTGTATATAGATTGTGTGCGTTCGCACTATTATTACTTTTCGCATCAACATCAAATGCGCAAGGACATTATAAGAGTTATCCTCTAAAAAGTAATATGTTCGGTGTAATGGGAGGTGTATTCCTTACTAGTAACCCTGATATGTCTGGTTATGACGTTAAGAAGAGTTTCGTCGATGGTGGTGGCGGATTTGTATATGATTACAGAAACGATGTGACCGAAAACTATACGTTCGAGATTATATCTTCTTTGATGTTATCTTCATGTAGTACATCCAAGACAGAAGATGGCGAAGACAAACTAAAAGTAATATTTCCATTAGAAGGACGCTGGTACCTCGGTAATAAAGACTTTAAGATTTTTATTGGAGCCGGTCTCCAATACAATTTCATATGGTCCTTAAAAAGTGTAGAAACAGACGGACATTATGATACCTATTATGATCCATATTACGGATATTATTGGGACGAGTATCACCAAGGAGAATCTGATGTTGATATGGGCACAGGTGCGCATCAATTAAGTGGAAATGGTTCTATTGGATTTAGCATACTAGGAATGGACTATCCTGTACATTTCTTGCTAGGCGCAAAATTCCATTTCCCAATAATCAACAATGCAGAAGGTATAGGATATTCTAAAAGTGGTCGAATAGATTTCTCCAAAGATAAAACATGTGTTACGGCTACAGGCGGTGTGTCATTCAACTTAGGCGAAAAATGCGTAATGATGCTAAATTATGACTATCCGCTTGGGGGAAATAAACAGACTGAGGTTAATGGGAATTTCTTTGAGATGAACTCACAAAGCATTACTATGAGCTTAATGTGGAGACTTTAATAATGAAACTTAGATTTTCTATTCTTACTGTACTTTGTTTGTTGTGTGGATGTTGTAACGCACAACAAACAAAGTCTTTATCAGATAGTCTTGCGTTAAGCTCAAAAATACTACAAGATTCTCTACGTCTTGATATTAAAACCGATAATCCGAAATTTCAAATGTCTTTCTTGATGCAAGGTTTAACTATTACCATGTATGATTCAAGAAAACAAGACAGCATGAAAATTGTATTTCCGAATGCAAGAATGGTAAAACATAAAGTTCAGCGACATCCTAATGAGGTAAAAGCAATGACGAATGGAAGTGGTTCAGAAAAACGACCTGACCTGCAACCATTAATATCTGCATTAAATGATACAACTATTATTGTTTCTTACGGCAAAGATAATATTCTTTTACTACCTACAGGTATTATGTTGGATAGAGAAAGAGAGACTTTGGAATTTTCCGTATGTATTCCTAACCTTATAAACTTGCGTAAAGACGATATAGTATGTGTTATTGTTGAAACCTCTCAGTTTGAACAATTTATGAAGCCGGAATTTGACGGTAAACGTTTAAGCAAAGAAAATAAAATGCCACCAGGAGGATTAGGTCAAATCTCAAATATGCATAATGACTCTAATCGTAATTTTAAAATAACAAAAACGATAAAAATTCAATAGACTTGTTGTAATGAATAGATCTGAAGTAATTCGACGTTATTTAATATATACATTAGGATTGTTTGTATTCTCTTTAGGTATAGCACTTGTCGCACGCTCGACATTAGGGGCTACTCCTGTTTCTAGTTGGGCTTATTCGATGAGTAGGCACACAGAATTATCATATGGTACATATTCATTCTTGATACATTTGGCTATGATTGCATATCAAATAGTCATATTGTATAGACATGGTTTGAAGAAGGAATGGTTCAATGTTTTTCTCCAATTACCATTCTCGTTCCTTTTTGGCGCGTTTTTGGACCTAAACATGTATCTTACAAGTTCTGTTGTTCCGTCAACTACTTTTGAGCGCTACATTTTCCTTGCTATAGCATGTTTAATTCATGCTTTTGGAGTATTCATGCAGGTTTGTGCAAAAGTAACAATGATGAGTGCCGAGGCTTTTGTTTATTATACTTGTAATCGTTGGAAACTAAGATTCTGGAAAACGAAAATCAAATTTGATTTGTCTATGGTAATGTTAGCCATTACTACATCATTGCTATTTGACTTTAGTTGGCAAAGTGTTGTTATGTCTGTACGAGAGGGCACAGCCATCGATGCTGTATTAGTAGGACGAATATATAAGTTTTATGCCAAACACATCCAACTTTTGAACAAATTTATAAAGTGGAATAAAAGTATTGAGACTGAGAACGTATTATAGTAATTCTATAAAAAATAAAAGGCGCATCACTACAGTGGTGCGCTAATTTTTATAGATAATGGCAAGTATTTGGTCATTTCCTTATTTACTTATAGTAATGATAATTACGAAGTAAATGCATATACCCAGTCCGATTAAGAAGAAAAACATAAAGAAGTACTGAGCGATATGACCTAACCAAATACCATCATAGTCCTCATACTGCTGACGAGCATTCTTACGTTGCTTCTCGAACTCTTGAATCTGGTCACTTGTTGCCTTTGAAACGATACCATTGATTTTGTTAATAAAAGCAGCGAATTTCTTATTTATCTCTGTCATATCGCTATCCTTGACACCGACAGGCACAGTTGATTGCTCTGCTTTGACGATAGCATTGGTGATACCACCAACGATATTGTCAACACTACCTACAGCAGCATCCAAAGCCTTCTTTGCATCAACCAACTTCTGGTAAGTAGTGTTAAGTTCTGTCTTTGCTTTCTGTAGTTCTCCCTTGGTAGTAACCAGTTCTTTCTTGGCAGAGTTAAGGGCATCAATGGCAGTATGTAGTTCTGTACCAGCCTTTTCCAAGGCTACAATAGAGTTGTTGTTTTCTTCCTCCTGAGAGGCAGCAGCTAGCATTAAGTCTAAATTTCTCGACATATTATAATATGTTTATAGAGTGATACAATAATAGCATGATATACTGATATGGTGATAACATGATAGCATAATAGCAAGATAGCATGATATAACGATATATGTATATCGGCTATATACGTGATATACACGATGTATGTGATATATGCGATATAACCGATATACGTTATATACAGATCTATCGTCCCTTTCTCTTGTAGGAAGAACGACTTGGAGCTGGTGCCTGACTCTGAGTATGACTTTGCATCTTGGCAGGTTTCCTTGCCATCGACTGAGCCTCACGAGCGCAACGCTGTATATAGCGTTTCCAATCCTCATCGTCATCCTTGTCTCGCCAACCGCCAGTGTCACCACCACCGCCACCACCATAAGACTGAGCAAATGTAGTGGCAGCATCAACGTAACCCATGAAGAGAAGGGAAGCAGTGTGCAGAACCTGAATGAATGTTCCGGCACAGTCATCACCAATTTCAATACTGTTCGCAAGAGCATTGTACTGGCTATTGGTTATGGCAATAGGATATGTCTTGTCATTAACCTTGATGTTCTTGACTCGAACAGGTTCTCCGTTCATGCTACGATCTGTTGTTCCATTCGCCACAGCTCTGTTGCCCCATGTGCCAGTATTCTGTTTGCCCAAAGGTTTAAGAACATGCTGACCAGTGGCGGTACGTCCAGAAGTACCCTGCATCTGCAATTCATCAGCATGAAGCTTCTTCCAAGTGCTTTCAAGCATCTTCACGGTGAGAACACGCTTGTAGCCTTTCTCCTGAAACTCGCCAAGTTCCGAAGCCTTGTAATGCTTGTCCGTAGTGCCAGGCTGTTTGAACGAATAACCATGTACGACACCCTTAGAGTCTGGAGGACAACGCAGTTCGTGTCCACGCTGGCGGAGTCTGTTGAAGTAGTCATCGAGTGAGAATCTCGGCATCTCTTTGAGTACAGTCATGCACTCATTGAAGTAGAAGTTAAGATGCTCCTTCCTAATCTCCATTGCATCCTTCCATCCACGCTGACGGTTCATCTCCTGGGCAGCAGCAACAAGACGCTCCCCGAAGTGGTGAAGATCGTTGAGTTTTCCGTCCTTGTCAAGACGGTTGGTCAGCCCATGAAGGTGAAGATGCCCCGACTTGGAATCACGGTGCAGTCCGGCAAACAACTGAGTGTTGGAGAAGTTCGTCTTCTTCAGATGACGCTTCTTTCCCTTGGTATTCGTGAAGTCCGTCATGTTGTCCAGAATAAACAGGAAGTCAATGATGAACTTCTGCCAGTCAGTATCTGTCCAATCCTTGCACTCCTCAGCAGAAGGTGACAGTTCAAAGCGAACAGCAGGAGTCGTAACCTGACGATTTCCGAACTGCGCCTTGTATCGATTGAAGTGGATCTGCATCTCGTTCCACATGGCGAACGGAGTAGTTCCTTTGTTAAGGAGATTGGTGTGGATGATGTCCGCACGCTCATTCTTTGTGATGTAGTTGGTGAGTTCAGCACCATACGAACATCCTTTACCCTTCGCTATCATCCTGCTGAGTAATGGTTAAGTTAGAGAAATAATGCTCGATGTCTCGCCACTTCACAACAAGGGAGTTAATACCGTTGATCCAGGCTTTCATGAAGTACTCGTTCTTGAAATACTTCTTACGCACCTCCTGAGGTTGTCCGTGAAGAGCATTGGAGATGTTCTGAAGGTCAGCCCTCGCATCACCCAAAGCCATTAGAGCATTGGTCTGATCATCAGTCATGAGATAGCAAGGAAGGTGACCAGTGACACAACTCTGCGCATAGTCAGTCTTCTTTCTTCCGCATTCAGCAGCCTTCTCCAGAATATAATCATACTCTGTTGGAGTGAAGCGAAGAGTCATGCGCTTGGTGCGCTTCTCCTCAACCTTCTCTTCTCCATCAGGAGTGACAGAAGTATTCCTCGGCTTGTTATTTACTTGGCTATTGCCGTTATCAATGGCAGTGCCGTTATCAGGGTTGGACACCATGTTTTGAGCCTCAGGTGTGCCATTCGGCTGTTTGTTTTTTTTCTTATGATGACGACTCATAATAAAGATTTCTTTAATGGTTAAATAATAAATAACAGGTTGGCATGAAATGCCTGTAGAACAGTTGAATACCCATTGTAAGCCTGCGAACGATGCAAGAAGCCTATGGTCGGTTTTGGGGTTGCAAATCCCAAAGTCGGACATTGGCACTTCTTGTTTAAAGACCCCAGAAAAAAAACACGAAATCTCATGAAAATGTCCGACTTTGTCTTTAGTCCCAGAGTCATTAGAGGATGTAGGCTTTGCAGAAAACTTCTTCCTCTTTTCCGTAGGCAAGGCTGCCTTGTAAGTAGTCTGTGGCATAGTGCGCGCCGCTGTGCCTCTGACTGCTTCAAGACCCTACGCAAGGTAGTTCAACTGACTGACAGGAATAATGCCGTAAGCTAAGTGAATAATTCCATCTGGACAGCTTTAGCTCCCTTCGATGATGAAGGAGCGGAGTTTGAACGCTTTGCCCTCATCTGAGCGAAGTACTCGCTGGCGATCTCGTCCTGAGTTGCCACAAGAGAACCATCATCTGTTTTCCATACATCATTAGAATAGTCAATGTAGAACTCGTCCGTGAGGTAAGGCTTGTATGCCTCATAAAGCTGACCAAACCTCTCTTCTGGAGATTCCGACTGCTCGCTGTCGAAGGACTGTTCAGAAGACTGCTCGGGCATAGAAGAATCATTAACCTCTAGTGCCTCTGCATTGTCCTTCTGAGTGTCATTCGTGTTCTCCGAAGCATCAGTTGATGGAGGGCACTGGTCAGCATTATTGCTATCAGAAGCATCATTAGAATGACCATTAGGGCACACAGATTCTGACTGAGAAGAAGACGAATTAAGGGAAGAAGAATACTCGTTTTCTGCTGTTGATGCTGGGGAGTCAGTAGCCTTTTCCTCGACTTTTGCCTGTTGTTCAACAGTATCAGTCACCTCGTCAGAGTCGTGAGATTTTCCCTCGGAATCGTCTTTTGTGCTGTCCAGTACTTTTGGCTTCTTAGGCTTGATACCCTTGGTAGCCTGACAGGATGGATTGCGAGAAAAGAAGGGATTTCTCAAAGGATCCTCTTCATCATCGACAAGCCAATATTCCAAAGCCTGGTTGATATGGATGGTTCCACGATTGCCACATGTTGACCTGATAGCACCCACCATATTCAGCTCATGTATAATCTCCTGGACTGTCTTTCTGTTGATGTCAAGATCCTTTTCTATTTGAGTGTTGGGGTAGAGGCATTCACCTCTGTTTATCGTGAGGTGGATTCCTCTCTTGACTATATCGTATGGCTCGATTGTTGTCTTCTCGCAGATGGCTCTATAGACATTCAGACGGTTGTAAACACCCGGTCTGCTTAGAAGGTCAAGCTGCTCCTTGGACAGCAAAAAGCCGTATTTTACGTTTGGTTTTTCCATAACGGTTTTCTTGGAAATAAAGGAAGTGGGGCAAGACGTTCCCCACCATCCCATTAGAAAAAAGGTTAATAACTAGCGACGGTGACGACGGAAGCTGCGTCTTTCAACTCCATCAGTCGCGATCTGAATAAGAGCATCATGAAGGTGCTTTTCCTCTAACTTTGTCAGAGCATGGATGGCACAAACATCGATTCGTGTCACAGCTGCTCGTCTGCCGTTAAGGATAGCTTCAGCATCGTTATTGATTGCATGATTGGCACCAGTTGCCTCGATGTAATCATTGACGATGTCCTTCATGTTCTCATAGCCAACACCTGACTTTGCCCAGGCGATGGCAGCATTGGTAGCGTTCTGCTCCAATGTCTTGATGTTGCTGTCCATTCCCATAGTGAAAACTGTTGGTCTAAATGGTGATTACTTGTTTGCCAGTTCCTGCAACTTCTGTTGTGTCTTTTCGCCAATCTCTGTACTAGACGAGATACGGTTCTGTCTCATCCAGTTGAGAAGTTCGGTCTTCTCAAAGTATATGAGCTTGCCGTTTGGCTTGTAGTGTGGGATGACCTGTCTGTGAGTCAGCTTGTAGAGCGAACTCTTTGACATGCCAGTGAACAGTGCAGCCTCCTCTAAGTTCATTACGTCCTTGGCTACATTAAGAACGTTCTCCAGATCGGTCACCCTCTTCTGGAGCAGCTCCACCTTTTCATCGGTGGAAAGATTTACTGTGTTTCCTGAAATCATTGCTTTACAGATTAAAATTTAGTGTTTATGTTGCAAAATTACTATATATACTATGGTCGTACAATCGTGCCTGATTCTGCCACCTGTTTTTAACGCTTTTTTACCGAGTGTTTCGGTTTTCTGCCGAAATGAAACACTTTTGTGCTTTCCGATTGTGAATTTCGTATCGCATCTGTGTTGTGACACGATTTCCATATCTGATAAGCATCGCATTTCGCAAGTGGTTTATCGTTGCCTTTGTTGACCAAAGCGAGTGCAAAATTATAGACTTTTTTCTCTTGCTCCAAATTTCAGACAAAAATATATTTTACTGAAAAACAGCGTTTTATTGGTGGTATTCCTCACATCAGAACTGTCGGATTTGTGGTCAGCAAAGTGGCAAATGAACTGTACAATTAAGTGGCAAATGAAGTGTAGAATTTGTTATCTGTGGAACTGGTGAATCTCCTCAGAAGGAATGTTTGTAACGAATTAAGAATGTACCCATAACAAAAAAGTGAACTGGTGAATCTCCCCACACAAGAAGTGTCGAATTAAGTGGCAACTCAACTGTACAATCAAGTGGTAACTGATCTGGTCATCAAGTGTAGGATTGGTTGTCTCTCAAAGTGGTGACATCCAGCAGATAACGGCAAAAATGGCATTAAGAATGTTTAAGTTTCGATTACAAATTTATTCCATAAATGCGATACATTTGAGCATTTTTCATGCAATTTGTCTATGCCGTAAGGTGAATCTGTCAGAGTTAGTAGTTATCCAGAATAATGGTGAAGTGTTAAATTTTCGATGCGAGTTATATTTTTTAGACAAACTTTTGTGTATGTCAGGGAATTTTAGTACCTTTGCATTACGAAAACGAAGGAGAAACGTTTTTCGGTAATTTTGTTTCTCGTTTGTTCCTCGACAAGAAACACCGCTTCTAAAGTGTTGATTTTCAAGGAACCACAATAAATCAAAATCTCTCTTGCAGAAATTGTCCAGTATAACTGTAAGCACACTTTGCCACCTCTTCAGGTGTGCCTGTCACCACCACATTACCGCCTGCCTGTCCGCCTTCGGGGCCGAGGTCGATGATGTGGTCGGCACACTTGATGATGTCCATGTTGTGTTCGATGATGATGAGGGTGTGGCCACGGGCAATCAGGGCATTGAAGGCATCGAGGAGTTTCTGGATGTCGTGGAAATGGAGTCCCGTGGTCGGTTCGTCAAAGATGAACATCGTGGGAGTGCTCCGTTCTTGAGCCAGATACGAAGCCAGTTTAATGCGTTGGTTTTCACCGCCAGACAGGGTGGAAGAGGGCTGCCCCAGTTTGATGTAGCCTAATCCCACGTCTTGCAGGGGTTTCATCTTCTCCACAATCTTTTCCTGCTTATGCTTGGTGAAGAACTCAATTGCTTGATTGATGGTCATTTCCATGATGTCGTAGGCATTCACTCCCTGATACTTCACTTCTAAGATGTCGCTCTTGAAACGCTTGCCGTGACAGGCTTCACATTCCAGCGTCAGGTCGTTCATGAACTGCATCTCCACCGTCACCGTTCCCTCACCCTTGCATTCTTCGCATCGACCTCCTTCTGTGTTGAAAGAGAAGTAGGCAGGCGTGTAACCCATCTGCTTCGCCAACTGTTGATTGGCAAGGAGTTTGCGTATCTCGTCCCATGCGCCGATGTAGGTCACAGGGTTGGAGCGTGAAGAGGTGCCAATGGGGTTCTGATTGACGAAATCCACATGCTTGATGAGGCTCGTATCACCTTCCAGTTTCGAGAAAAGCCCTGGTTTGTCAGCACTTTCGTTTAGGTGCCGCTTCATGGCGAGGTAGAGGATGTCCCTTACCAACGATGATTTTCCGCTGCCCGACACACCTGTCACGCACGTCATCACGTTCAATGGAAACTTTACGTCGATGCCTTTCAGGTTGTTGGCACGGGCATTCTTCACCATGATGTAGTTGTTCCATGGTCGGCGACTTTCGGGGATGGCAATCGTTTCGCGCCCTGTCAGATAGTCGAGCGTGTGCGATTGCACCTCTTTCATCTGCTTCGGGTCAGGGTTGGGAGGACCTGCATACATGATTTGTCCACCCAATCGGCCTGCATCAGGACCGATGTCGATGATGTAGTCGGCTGCCCGCATGATTTCCTCGTCATGCTCCACCACGATGACCGTGTTGCCCAACTGCTGCAATTGCCTGAGCACATGGATGAGTCGTTGCGTGTCCCTCGAATGAAGTCCGATACTGGGTTCATCCAGTATGTACATGCTGCCCACCAGCGAAGAACCGAGGCTTGTGGCGAGATTGATGCGTTGACTTTCACCGCCAGAGAGTGAATTGCTCAATCGGGATAAAGTCAGGTAACTGAGACCTACGTCCACCAAAAACTGGAGTCGGCTCTTGATTTCCACCAATAGTCGTTTTGCAATCTTTGCTTCTTGCGATGTCACCTTCAAGGTGCGGAAGAACTCGTTCAGTTCGTCAATCGACAATTCGCACAGGTCGGTGATGCTCTTGCCGCCCACCTTCACATACTCCGCCTCCTTCTTCAGTCGCCGTCCGTGGCAAGTGGGGCAGACGGTTTTCCCTATAACGAGCCAGCATCACACGGTATTGAATTTTATACTGATTCTCTCGCAACATGCGGAAAAACTCGTCAATGCAGATGGAGTGGTTGCCCCATTCGTTTTCCTCATACACGCCATGCCACAGCACCTCTTTCTGCCGCTCGGTCAGTTGGCTATAAGGCGTGAAGACAGGAAAGTTTTCGTACTTTTCAGCCCTCCTCACGAACTCCTTCTTCCATTCCGACATTTTCTCTCCCTTCCAGCAAGCCACACAGCCATCATACACCGACAGTTCGGGGTCGGGAATGACTAAACTTTCGTCTATGCCGATAATTCTGCCATACCCCTCACACTCAGGGCAGGCACCCACAGGAGAGTTGAACGAAAACAGTTGGTCAGTCGGTTCTCCAAACTCGATGCCATCGGCCTCAAACTTCAGCGAGAACGCCTTCGCATCCCCGTTCTCAAACTTCAGCACAC
>R26__coassemble_1624_pt1 | contig 10996 bp, 7 predicted proteins | sample R26__metabat2_low_PE_037 | metagenome-assembled genome bin R26
ATGCGCTTGTAGAAAATGCAGATATGAAATCCGAGCTCCGCGATCACGAGCTGATCAAAAAAGAACTCACACCGGAAGAATTTGAAAATGTTCTTACTGTAGCTAAGGACAGAGAAGCAGCAAAGAATGCAGTCCGACACGCTCGCCATCATAGGCCTGAGCACGAAGGGCGATAAAAAAGTGTGCCTGCAAAAGCAGAAACGAAGGGAGGTAACGAACCCGTATGAATTGACACCGCCGCACAAGCATGGTAATCTATTGGTAGATACGTTCTGTGTGGCAGAGAAAGGAGTTTATTTTTTATATGTCATGCAGAAAAAACACAAGCAAACGAAGCGTTTACGGACGCGGCAGCATCAGGGCACGATCCTATAAGAGAAAAGATGGTTCGGAACGGGTTTATTGGGAGGCCCGATTCTCTGATGGTTACGATCCCAACACCGGCAAACCAATTCAGCGCACAATCACCGGTCCAACGCAAAAAGAGGTTCGGGAAAAACTGAACAAGGCGCTTTATGAGCAAGCAGAAAAGACCTATATTCCACCGAGCAATCAGACGGTTGCACAATGGTTGGAAACTTGGACAAAGGACTATCTGCTGGGCATTAAGGAGTCCACTGCTTCGCTTTATCGCCAGTCGATTCGACTTTATATTCTTCCGCATGTCGGGAATGTTAAGTTGGATAAGCTGACAAGTCCAATGGTGCAGAGGTTTTACAATGAGCTTGTTCGGCCGACAGATCCTGAGCGTTCTCCAATTAGCGCAAAATCTGTGAAGAATGTTCACGGCATCTTTCATCGGGCATTACAGCAGGCGGTACGAATCGGTCTTCTGAGGCTCAATCCAACGGAAGGCTGCATTCTTCCCAGAATCGTCAAAAAGGAAATTCATCCGCTGACCTCTGAACAGATTGCGGCACTTCTGCAGCTTCTTCCCGGACATCCTCACGAATATCTGTATCAGATTGCATTGTTCACGGGAATGCGGGAAGGAGAACTTTTGGGACTTCCATGGGATTGCGTGGACTTTGATCATGGCACGATTCTTGTCAAGCAGCAGCTCAACGGAGCAGGCATAAAGAGCGGAAAAACAAAGCTCGCTCCACCGAAGAATGACAAAAAACGCATTATTCCAATGGCGGCCAGCGTTGCAGAGCTGTTTCGATTGCAGAAACAGAAGCAAGACGAAATGCGGACGCTGCTTGGAGACAAATGGATCGAAACCGGACTGGTATTCAGCGGTCCCTTTGGCGGATATTTGTCACATCGAACAGTATATGATTGCTTCAAGAGATTGGTTGCCAAAATCGGTATCCCGGAGGCCAGAGTTCATGACTTGCGCCATACCTACGCAGTTGCCTGCTTGGAAAGCGGTGTGGACATCAAGACCCTGCAGGAAAACCTCGGACATGCCACGGTAACATTTACGCTGGATGTCTACGGTCATGTAAGCGAGAAAATGCGGCGACAGAGTGCGGAGAAACTAGAAGGATTCATTCAGTCGGTGAATGCCAAAGCCAGACAATCGGAAACGCAGCAATCCGTACCGCCGATAATACAGATTGCAGAAACCGTCACAGCACCTATCTCTGCATAGGGGTGTACCCATATCAAAAGGGAAAAATCAGGTAATTCTGGGTTGGAATCTGGGTAAAATGGGAAAAGACCGGGTTTTCAAGCATAAAAAAGAGCCATTATTCATTTGAATGACGGATCTCGAAACTGTTATTTTTTTCAGAAGAATCAAGGGGTTTCTGCCATAAGATAGGAAAACCCCCTGACCCTTTGCAGGATCAGGGGGTAGATGGTGGACGATATAGGACTCGAACCTATGACCTTCCGCACGTCAAGCGGATGCTCTAGCCAGCTGAGCTAATCGTCCGTAGCAGGGACTATTATAGCGAACAGTCCCGCTTTTGTCAAGCAAAAATTTCCGGAATCTGAAATTTTTATTGATTATTCGTAAATCGGATACTTCGCAGTCAGCTCCATGACGGTCTGACGGACCTGCTCCTGCGTGCCCTCGAAATCGGAGGCGGTATCGTAGATGCATTTTGCAATGATCTTCATATCCTCTTCCTTCATGCCGCGGGTGGTGGCAGCCGGCGTGCCGATGCGGACGCCGCTGGTAACGAAGGGCTTTTCCGGGTCATTGGGGATGGCGTTCTTGTTGACGGTGATATAGTTGTCATCCAGACGAAGCTGCAGCTCCTTGCCGGTGATGTGCAGGGGGCGCAGATCGGCGAGCATCAGGTGATTGTCGGTACCGCCGGAGACCAGATCGAAGCCGTGGCTCAGAAGTGCCTGCGCCAGTGCCTTGGAATTCTTCACGACCTGCTCGGCGTATGCCTTGAATTCCGGCTGCATGGCTTCCTTGAAGCAGATCGCCTTTGCAGCGATCACGTGCATCAGAGGACCGCCCTGCGTTCCGGGGAAGACGGCGGAGTTGAGCTTTTTTGCAAACTCTTCCTTGCCCATGATGATGCCGCCGCGCGGACCGCGGAGGGTCTTATGGGTGGTGGTTGTGACGATGTCGGCATACGGCACGGGGCTCATATGCTGACCGCCTGCGACGAGACCTGCAATGTGCGCCATATCGACCATCAGCAGAGCGCCGTTTGCATGGGCGATATCGGCAAATTTCTTAAAGTCGATGGCACGCGGATATGCGGAAGCACCTGCAACGATGAGCTTCGGCTTATGGATTTCAGCCAGACGGGCGACTTCGTCGTAGTCGATGCGGCCGGTTTCGGGGTTGACATCATAGGAAACGGCATTGTAGAGCTTGCCGGACTGGTTTGCGGTGGAGCCGTGGGAGAGGTGACCGCCGTTAGCAAGGCTCATGCCGAGGAAGGTATCGCCGGGCTGCAGGAAAGCAGCGTAGGCGTCGAGATTTGCCTGCGCGCCGCTGTGGGGCTGGACGTTGACAAATTCCGCACCGAACAGCTCTTTTGCTCTTGAAATGGCGAGGTTTTCGATTTCATCGACCACTTCGCAGCCGCCGTAGTAGCGCTTTGCGGGCAGACCTTCGGCGTACTTGTTGGTCAGGATGGTACCCATGCAGGCGATGACGGCGGGGGAAGCGATATTTTCCGAAGCGATCAGCTCGATGTTGCGGCGCTGACGGAACATTTCCTTTCCCATCAGGTCGGCGACTTCGCTGTCGAAGCGGCTGACGTATTCGATTGTGGGTGCGATTTCACGGATGTTGCTCATGGTTTTCTCCTTTCGATGTGCCGCACAAAAAGAAAATGAGTGCGGCCATCTCCGGCGACACTCATCAAAGATATTCTGCGCTAAGCGGAATATGACTCTGTCCTTTTGCCTGAGAGATTCGGCTGACGCCTTGCACCTTCGGCACTCATACATGATGAGATTCTCCAGAGATTCCCTCTTCAGCTCGGTCTGTTTTCCTGAGAGCATTACTCCTTCGGAGGGCATTTGAAGCCGCTTTCCCGAGCTGTTTCGACGGGTTCTTTATTTATAGAAAATATTATAACGGTTTCCGAACAAATTGCAATCGGCACATTGACAGATTATGCGCGATTGCGGCAAAATGTTTCTGTGCATTGTGCAACAAAACGCGGTTAGAAATAACACATATGGAAAAAACAGGCAGAAAAATCTGCCTGTTTTGTCTGTTTATGTATTATTTTTTCGCGCGGTAGGTCAGACCCTTCGGATAGAAGAAGCGGATGGACTGCGGTGCGATTTCAAAGTCGATATCCTTGCCCATCAGCAGCTCGCCGTCAAGATTGATCTCGCTTTCGCAGTCGCAGCGGATGGAAACCTTCTTGCAGCGGAAATGCTGGATGATGTCGGGCAGCTCCTGATATTTACCGGCTTTGTATTTACCGATCACGTTCGCAACGGTCAGACGGGAAACACCCTTGACCAGCAGGACATCGAGCAGACCGTCATCAGGCTCGGCGTCGGGGACGGGATAGAAGCCACCGCCGTACCAGCGACCGTTTGCAACGCAGATGAGGGTTTTGTCGCCCCGGTATTCGGTGCCGTCGATTTCCACGGTATAGTGGCGGTAAATGCCCTTGACAAGGTTGATGCCGGTGGAGAGGATGTATGCGCCGGAGCCGGAGACGAGCGGCAGGCGCTTATATTTTCCGACGCCGGTGCCGATACGCGCATCGAAGCCGACCGAGCAGATATTCAGCGCGTAGTTGTCTTTCTGGCAGCGGATGAGGTCGAGCGTTGCGACTTCACTGTCGAGCAGGCGGTTCAGATCCTTAAATGCATCCGGTTCGGAGAAAAGCTTGATAAAGTCGTTGCCGGAGCCGCCGGGAAAGTGGGTAACGGCAGCGTTCATATGTCCTGCAACGCCGTTGACGATTTCGTTGAGCGTACCGTCGCCGCCGCAGGCATAGATGCGGATCGGATCACCGGTCGCAGCAGCAGACTGTGCAATTTTCGTGCAATCGCCGGGCGCTCTGGAGACCAGAATCTCATAAGCAAGGCAGCGCTTGTCGCAAGCCTCACGGATGCGCTGGGTAAATTCGCCGGTCTTGTCATATTTTCCGGCGGCAGGATTGATGATAAATAAATGCTTCATGGTCGGTCCGTCCTCTCAAAAATACATATAGACGTTGCATTGGAGTCTGCCGTTGTACAGCTTGCGTTTTTTTGTTGCCTGCTTGCCGAAGAAGTGTTCAAATTCCTGCTCGGAGGAGATGATATATTTTTTCCAGCCGTCGGCGAATTTCAGGTGTTTGCCGAAGGCACGCATGAGCTGCTGCGCACTGCGCTGCTCCATCATTCTCTCGCCGTAGGGGGGATTGCAGACGATCACGCCGCTGTCGCAGGGGAGGGAGAGCTTGGTGGCATCGGCCTCACGGAATTCGATATACTTGGAAACGCCGGCTTTTTTGGCGTTGGCGATGGCGATGGAAAGACTGTTCGGATCAATGTCCGTACCTAAGATCCGGTATTCGCCGCGATATTCCAGATCCCTTGCTTCCGCCTTTGCGGCTTCCCAGATGGCTTCGGGAACGCAGGACCATTGCTGTGCGCCGAAGCTGCGGTTGAGACCGGGAGCGCGGTTCAGAGCGGTCAGTGCAGCTTCGATCACGATCGTGCCGGAGCCGCAGAACGGGTCCCAGAAGAAGTCGCGTCCGCGGTAACGGGAAAGGTTGACCAGAGCGGCAGCCATCGTTTCGTGCAGCGGTGCTTCGTTGCCGATGGCGCGGTAGCCGCGCTTGTGCAGGCTCACGCCGGAGGTATCAAGGAAGACCTCGCAGATGTCCTTCATAATGGAGAAACGGATCTGGTAGGTTTCACCGGTTTCAGGCAGCCATGACAGACCGTATTTTGCGCCCAGACGGTCCACGGCGGCTTTTTTTGCAATCGCCTGACAGTCAGGAACGCTGTGCAGCTGAGAATCCAGGCTGTAACCCTTGACGGGGAAAGCGCCCTCCTTCGGAATAAAGCGTTCAAGCGGAATTGCTTTCACGCCCTGATAAAGCTCTTCAAAGCTCCTTGCCGGAAAACGCGCCAGCAAAATCATTACGCGTTCGCCCATTCGCAGGCGGACATTTGCCCGAGCCATTGCTTCAAAATCGCCCTCAAAAAAGACGCGGCGATCTTCCACGCGGACATTTTCCATTTGCATCCGGCGAAGCTCGTCGCCGACCAGTCCTTCCAGACCGAACAGACAGGGAACTGCCATCGTCAATCGTTCCATAGATACCTCGATAAATCAGAATACTATTTTAATATTATATCCGACAAACGGTATGATTGCAACGAAAAATACGCTTGTTCGACAAAAAAGCCATTATGTCATTCTGAGGAGCACGGAGTGCGACGAAGAATCTTTTGATTTCTCGAATGCGAAGAATGACAATGAGGGCTGGTTTTGACGAAGCCGGACTGCAATTTGCAGTCCGGCTCAAGAATTATTTTGTTAAATAGCGGCAGAGGATGGTTGCGATTTCCGCACGGGTGGCGTTATCCTTCGGATTGAGCCTGCCGTTGCTGCCGGCAATGATTCCTTCGCTGACAGCCCATGTAACGGCATCGTATGCATATTGGCTGACCGAGTATACATCGGAGAATTTCAGCAGACTGCCGTTGACCGGTGCAGAGCCTGCATAGCGGTAAAGGATCGCTGCGATCTGTTCGCGTGTGATCGGTGTATCCGGTGCGAAGGAGGATTCGCTGATACCGTTTACAATGCCTTCGCTTGCCGCCCAGACAACGGCCTGCGTGTACCATGTGCCGTCCTTGACGTCATCAAACGGATTGACGGCATCTGTCACTTCGGGCATTTGCTCCATGCGGTAGAGAATCGTAACGAGCATTGCTCTTGTCAGACTGCCGTTCGGATCGAACTTCCGATTTCCGACACCGTTCATCAAACCGCCGGAAAGCGCAAAATCAATGCCCTCATGGTACCACTTTGCTGCATCAAGATCGGAATAGAGTTTTGACGGGCAATTTATTCCGCCGTTGCAGACAGGCGGCTTGTAATTCGGATCCTTTTCGCCGCAGAGGGTGCATTTTCCGCTTTGATAGTCATGACCGAGCGCCTCGGTAAACGAATCGGTGTAGCTGTCGCCGCAGCGCGAACAGGTATGCAGACAGTAGCCGCCATCCGTACAGGTTGCAGCAGTGACTTTGGCATCATAACTGTGACCGAGGGGGCTGATTATGGTTTCGGAAAGAAGAGCGCCGCAATCGTAGCAGAGAATACGGTGATAGCCGGAATCGGTGCAGGTTGCATCCTTGTGCTCCTGCACGGTGTGTGCGTGGACACAAGCATCTTCGCCAAGTGCCGGGATGATTTCTGTTCTTGTTGTACCGCAGCGTGTACAGGTATAGGTCCGGATGCCGGTTGTTGTGCTGCCGGGCGGTACGGTAATTCTTCCGCTGTCCCATGCATGACCGAGGGCGTTTGTGAAGTTTCCTTTGTCGGTCATGCCGCAGCGGCTGCAGGTATAAAGGGTATAGCCCTTTTCCGTACAGGTCGGGGCAATGACTTTTTCCGTGTAGTCATGTCCGAGCTTGTGTTCTACTTTTTCATAAACGACTTCGCCGCAGATGCCGCAAACGCTGCGGATATATCCGTCTTCGGTGCAGGTAGCATCCTGAGCTTCCGTCTGTAATTGCTGATTATGCTTGCAGGGGACGATATGGGAGGGTGTGGGCATATCATCAGGAATTTCCTGACTGAACATAAACCATGCAAGCTCCGGATAGTCGATAAAGACATTGCGGTTGCCCTGTACATTTTCCGCCTGATCGTTGCGGCACATTTCCCATTCATCCACCGGATCCTTTTCCATCCACTCTAAAAGCGTGCCCAGATTTTCAATTACGCGGATACCGGTGTTCTGAGAATCGTTCTTATCCATCGGAGGAAGCATAGATGCTGCCACATCAGAATAGAGATTCGGCTGCTTCCAGCGGACATAGACGTACAGGAGGATGCGGGCAACATCGCCCTTGATATTGTCGCGGACCTCCAGCGTACCGCCGACACCGTTTTTGGAGCCGGTCCAGATGACATCCTGACCGTTGATTTTGCAGGCGGTATAGGAGGTATCTGTTCCGACGAGATCGGCAAAGGCATAGTTGCTTTTTGCCATGTTGACGCTGCTGATCGACGGACGCAGATGGTGCAGATCGGAGCCGCCGCCGGTCTGATAGAAGGAGGCACGGCTTTTCGGCCAGATGTGCTCGCGGTTCATCGTAAACGTGTTGCTTTTCGGAATATCGGTATAAAAATAAAGGTATGTTCCGGAGCCTTTTGCAGCGTCGGTTTTTTCCCAGTAGGTTGCCAGAGCGTTGGAAGAATAGCCGCTGTAGGTAACGTTCTGATTGGTATGCGTGCTGCTCATAAGTGCGTTGAGAGCAGTATAGAGCGGATTGTTCTGCATGGCGGCGTAAGAGGTCGATGTATCTTCTGCGCCGTGCATCAAAAGCAGCTTGGTGTAGGTATAACTGCCGGTGTAGTATGCAACAGCCTGCTTGGACAGCGCCGTGCACAGCTTATGGCGTTCGGCGGTGTTTGCCGTGAGCTTGCCGGTCGTGGCAAATATTTCGGGAAGAACTGCGCAGACGATGGCAAGAATCAGCAAAAGGGCGATCGTGCGGCGAACAAATTGCTTCATAAAAACCTCCCCATGCAGCAGGATTTACGCGATGCAGCTACATTGATGCTATTTTATCATTGTATTTTATAAGGTGTCAATGTCGGCAATGCGAAAAATGTCGAAGAAAATTTACAAATTCTTCTTGACTTTCCGGGAGAATTGGTTATTATATACATGTTAGCACTCTGAGGCTTTGAGTGCTAAAATCGTAAGTAAGACGTAAGAACGTCCGATATATTGTTTGGAGGTAATGTATTATGAAACTGACACCCCTTGCAGACCGTGTGCTGCTCAAGAGCGTTGAGGCAGAGGAAACAACCGCATCCGGCATTATCCTGTCTACCGCGAACAAGGAAAAGCCCGTAATTTCCGAAGTGGTTGCAGTCGGTCCCGGCGGCATGGTTGACGGCAGCGAAGTCAAGATGGTCGTAAAGGTCGGCGACAAGGTCGTTATTGCAAAATATGCAGGCACAGAGGTCAAGCTCGACGATCAGGAGTATTCCATTGTCCGTCAGTCTGACATTCTTGCAATCGTAGAATAATTCAGGAGGAATTTGATTATGGCAAAAATGATTGCTTTCGGCGAAGATGCCCGTAAAAAGCTCCAGTCCGGTATCGACCAGCTGGCAGATACCGTTAAAGTCACCCTCGGCCCGAAGGGTCGCAACGTCGTTCTCGGCAAGAAATACGGCGCTCCGCTGATCACCAACGACGGTGTTACCATCGCCAAGGAGATCGAGCTGGAGGACGCATTTGAGAACATGGGCGCACAGCTCGTGCGCGAAGTCGCTACCAAGACCAACGATGTCGCAGGTGACGGCACCACGACTGCTACCGTTCTTGCACAGGCGATCGTCCGCGAAGGTCTGAAGAACCTCAGCGCAGGCGCAAATCCGATGGTCATGCGTAAGGGTATGCAGAAGGCTGTAAAGGTTGCCATCGACAGCATCAAGGAAAATTCCCAGGCTGTGAGCGGCAGCGAGGACATCGCAAGAGTCGGCACCGTTTCCTCCGGCGATGAGGAAGTCGGCAAGCTGATTGCAGAGGCAATGGAAAAGGTCACCGCCTCCGGCGTTATCACCATCGAAGAATCCAAGACTGCAGAAACCGGTCTGGAGGTCGTCGAGGGTATGCAGTTCGACCGTGGCTATATCTCCCCCTACATGGTCACCGATACCGACAAGATGGAAGCTGTCATTGATGATCCGTTCATCCTCATCACTGATAAGAAGATTTCTTCCATTCAGGATATTCTGCCCATTCTGGAGCAGATCGTCAAGGGCGGACAGAAGCTCGTTATCATCGCAGAGGATGTCGAAGGTGACGCACTTTCCACCCTGCTTGTCAACCGTCTGCGCGGCAGCTTCAACTGCGTCTGCGTCAAGGCACCCGGCTTTGGTGACCGCCGCAAGGAAATGCTCCGCGACATCGCCATTCTCACCGGCGGCACCTATGCAGCTTCCGAGCTGAACATGAACCTGCAGGATCTGCAGATTTCCGATCTCGGTCGTGCGCGTCAGATCAAGGTCAATAAGGACAACACCGTTATCGTAGACGGCTGCGGTGATCCCGAAGCCATCCAGGCACGCATCCATGAGATCAAGGCTGCCATCAAGGTCACGACCTCCGATTATGACCGCGAAAAGCTGCAGGAGCGTCTGGCAAAGCTGTCCGGCGGCGTAGCAGTCATCCGTGTCGGCGCACAGACCGAAATCGCCATGAAGGAACAGAAGCTCCGCGTGGAGGATGCTCTCAATGCAACGCGTGCTGCTGTTGAGGAAGGCATCGTAGCAGGCGGCGGCACCGCTTATGTCAATGCCATTCCGGCAGTGGAAAAGCTGGTTGCAAAGCTGAGCGGCGACGAAAAGACCGGCGCAGCTATCATTGCAAAGGCATTGCAGGCTCCGATCCGTCAGATCGCGGAGAATGCCGGCGTGGACGGCTCTGTCGTCTTTGAAAAAATCAAGAACAGCAAGAAGGTCGGCTATGGCTACAATGCATATTCCGGCGCTTACTGCGATATGATCCCCAGCGGCATCGTCGATCCGACCAAGGTCAACCGCTGCGCACTGGAAAATGCAGTTTCCATCTGTGCCTGCGTCCTGACCACGGAATCTCTGGTTGCCGATAAGCCCGATCCCGCAGCAGATGCGGCAGCAGCAGCGGCTGCAGCCGGTGCAGGCGGCATGGGCGGCATGTATTGATAACATCAATTCTGCGGCGCACTGCTTTCGTAGTGCGCCGCAGCCTGTCAAAAAAGCCCGCAGCCGTCAAAATCGGAACGATTTACCTTCTGTGTCATTGCGAGCCGCTGTAGGCGGCGTGGCAATCTGTCTTTCAATTTCTGCATTGCCTGTTCAATCCGGAAAGATTCCCACGGCTGACTCCGTCAGCCTCGGAATGACAAAAAAGAGAGTTCGTTGCAAAACCGATACGGAAGGATTCCCACGGTCACTGCGTGACCTCGGAATGACAAAACTGCTTGCTTTGCAAGGATTTTTAGGATCAAAATGTTTGAAAAAGCTCTAAATACGGAATGCCGTATAATTATTGCTTTGTGCCAAAAAAGTTTAACTGATTTTGACGGTTGCGGACTTTTTTTGACAGCCTGAAAAGGGGCTGTAATTATCAGCCCCTTTTTTGGCTTACTCCTGCCTTTTGCCGTAATAACAATCTTCTGTCGTTGCGGTGCGAGTAAACCCACACCCTACGGATTATGCTTCCGCTCCATGTCATTCTGAGGAGCGCGGTGTGCGATGAAGAATCCTTTGGGTTTGGAAATGCAAAGATTCTTCGCTTCGCTCAGAATGACATCGTTGCAATCAAAAATGAAGGGGCTGTAAAAAAACAGTCCCAAAAAATGACGGTGAGTCTCAATTCGAGGCTCA
>R26__coassemble_1647_pt1 | contig 10935 bp, 10 predicted proteins | sample R26__metabat2_low_PE_037 | metagenome-assembled genome bin R26
GTGTATTATATAGATACGCTATAATGAATAAAGTTTTTTGTTATAGCAGTTACATTAACTGGGCAATGCCCAAATATTTTAGGAGGAACTAAAATGAAAAAGATTTTGGCGCTCATTTTGGCCATCGCCATGATCGCATGCCTGTTCGCAGCATGTGGCGAATCCGATGTCAGCGACGAAACTGCAGCTCCTGACGGCTCCGAAGAAGTTGTCACTCCTGTAGATTCCGATGCTAAGATCGGTGTCGTTCTCGTCGGTGACGAAAACGAAGGCTACACCCTCGCACACATCCTTGGTATCAAGGCTGCTTGCGCAAACCTCGGCCTGTCCGATGTTGACAACGTCGTATGGAAGTACGCAATCGGCGAAGACGAGACCTGCAAGACCGCTATCGAAGACTGCATCGATCAGGGCTGCACCCTCGTTTTCACCAACTCTTATGGTCATCAGGACTATGCAAAGCTCGCAGCTGAGCAGAATCCCGACATCCAGATCGTTGCTATGACCGGCGACACCGCTAAGGCTTCCGGCCTCGAGAACTTCCACAATGCTTTCACCGGCATCTACGAAGCTCGTTATGCAGCAGGTGTTGTTGCTGGCATGAAGATCAATGAACTCGAAGCAAACGGCGAACTCACCGATGCTAACAAGGACGCTGACGGCAATGTCAAGGTCGGCTATGTCGGTGCTTATCCGTACGCAGAAGTCGTTTCCGGCTACACTGCATTCTATCTCGGCATCAAGTCCGTATGCGAGAACGTTGTTATGAGCGTTCTGTACACCAGCTCCTGGTTCGACATCACTGCTGAAAAGGCAGCTGCAGAACAGCTGATCGGCGACGGCTGCGTCATCATTGGCCAGCACGCTGACTCCACCGGTGCTCCTTCCGCTTGTGAAGCAGCTCTGAACGCAGGCAAGGTTGTCTACTCTGTTGGTTACAACATCGACATGCTGACTGCTGCTCCGAACGCTGCTCTGGTCTCCCCGACTAACGAATGGGGTGTCTACTACACCTACGCAATCGGCGCACACATCAACGGCGAGAAGTTCGACACCAACTGGTGCGAAGGCTTCGCTTCCGATGCTGTTGCTCTGACTCCGCTTGGACCGAACGTTGCTGAAGGCACTGCAGAAGCTGTTGAAGCTGTTATCGCTGGCCTGAAGGACGGCTCCATCCATCCGTTCGACACCAAGACCTTCACCGTTGGCGGCGAGGAAGTTACTTCCGCATTCGCAACCGACTCCGACGGCGACTGGACTCCCGATTCCGACGAAGCTATCATCGACGGTTACTATCATGAGTCCTACTTCCAGTCCGCTCCGTCCTTCCAGCTGAGAATCGACGGCATCACCGAACTGAACTAATTCTCATATCTTTGAGGGAGCTGCAACGCAGCTCCCTCTTTTTTTATATTTACTCGGAACAATTTACAATTATCTTCTATCGGCGTTTATTAGAACGTATTTTCATCGTATATATATGAATAACGCATATTATTTTCGACTCCTCCATCGCTGCGGCTATTATTCATTAACGCATTTATGCAACATGCTCCGCGTTAAACGAGCGATTTAAAATATAAAGTGCATAATTTATCATTTTCGGCTACCTAAAAAATTTTTTGATAGCTAAGAAATTTTGTACGAAAGTTGGCTTTTGTTTTTGTGCATTTTGCACTTTTTAAATTTTTTATATTTATTTCCCGTAAAAGTCCACCATTTATTGACAATTTTTCAATTTTTTATTAAAAAATAATATTTCCACATTCCATATATTTTTGTTTTACTTTTCTTTCTATTTATGATATGATTGTGTTGTAATATGTAGAAGATATGCATTATTACAGTTTGCATACTTTTTTAAAGAAAGGATGACAGCCTTGGTAACAGACAACGTCAAAACCAACGAAGCTGCCAATGCCCAGACAACTGGTTCTGAGAACGCGATTGAACTTCGCAACATTACGAAACGGTTTGGCTCTGTTGTTGCAAACAACGGTATTAACCTCTCCCTCCGTAAGGGCGAAATTCTCTCCCTCCTCGGCGAAAACGGCAGCGGCAAAACCACGCTGATGAACATGCTCGGCGGCATTTATTTCCCTGATGAAGGGCAGATTTTTGTCGATGGAAAGCCTGTATCCATCACGTCCCCGAAAGACTCTTTCCAGTATGGCATCGGTATGATCCACCAGCATTTTAAGCTGGTTGATGTCTTCACCGCTGCTGAAAACATCGTCCTCGGCCTTGAAGGTGAAAAAGGCAAGCTGGACAAAGCCTCCATCCGCAAAGCGGTCAAGGATATTGCAGACCGTTACGGATTTGAAATCGATCCCGATCAGAAGGTTTATAACATGTCCGTTTCTCAGAAGCAGACAGTTGAAATCGTTAAGGTCCTCTATCGTGGTGCAGATGTTCTGATCCTTGACGAGCCGACTGCAGTTCTGACTCCGCAGGAAACTGATAAGCTGTTTGCTGTTATGCGCAACATGAAGGCTGACGGCAAGGCAATTATCATCATCACCCATAAACTTCACGAAGTGCTTGCGGTTTCTGACCGTGTTGCTGTTCTTCGTAAGGGTCAGTATATCGGCTGCGTAGACACAGCTCAGGCAACACAGCAGTCTCTGACCGATATGATGGTCGGCAGAAGCGTTTCGCTGAACATTGACCGTCCGAAGAATCCGGATCTTCGCGACCGTATTGCCGTTAAGAACCTGACCGTTAAGGATAAGGAAGGCGTTAAGAAGCTCGATAACGTTACCTTTACCGCTCTCGGCGGTGAGATCCTCGGTATCGCCGGTGTTGCCGGTTCGGGTCAGAAAGAGCTCCTGGAATCGATCGCCGGCATGCAGAAATTGGAAGACGGCAGCGAAATCCATTATATTGATCCCGATGGCAGTGATATCCTGCTGAACGGTATGGATCCTCTGGATATCATCAATAAGGGTGTCCTGCTTTCCTTCGTTCCGGAAGACCGCTTCGGCATGGGTCTTGTCGGCACCATGAATATTACCGATAACATTAAGCTCCGTACCTTCCGCAACGGCAAGGGTCCCTTCACTGACCGTGAAAAGCCCACAAAGCTGGCTGAGAAGATCGTTTCGGATCTTGAAGTTGTCACTCCCGACATCAACCGCACACCGATTCGCCGACTCTCCGGCGGTAATGTCCAGAAGGTTCTCGTCGGTCGTGAAATCGCTTCAAACCCGACCGCTCTGATGACTGCATATGCAGTTCGCGGACTTGACATTAACACTTCCTACACCATTTACAACTTACTTACTGAGCAGAAGATGAAGGGCGTTGCCGTTATCTATGTCGGCGAAGACCTTGACGTTTTGCTTGAACTGTGCGACCGTATTCTTGTTCTCTGCGGCGGTCAGGTCAGCGGAATCGTTGATGCTGCAACCACGACAAAGGAAGAAATCGGCTTGCTCATGACCCAGTTCAGAAGGGAGGACAAATAAATGAAAGCTCCTCTTATCCGAATTTCTAAAAGAGACGGTATCAGTACACCGAAATCCTTTATGATTCGTGTTATTGCTGTTGCTATTTCTCTGTTCCTCTGTATTATCCTGTCCTTCGCTTTTACCGGCAGATCTCCTTTGGAAGTTCTTTCACAGATGGTCGCCGGTAACTTCGCAACCAACAAGCGTCTATGGGAATTCCTGCAGCGTACCATGCTTCTTACCTGTATCGCTGTCGGTCTTGCTCCTGCATTCAAGATGCGATTTTGGAACGTCGGTGCTGAAGGTCAGATCCTGATGGGCGGTCTTGCAGCTGTCATTCTGATGAAGTTCTGCTATCAGATCCCCTCTATTCTCCTTCTTGTCCTGATGGCTCTCCTTGCAATCGTTTTCGGTGCAATCTGGGGCATGATTCCGGGCTTCTTCAAGGCAAAGTGGAACGCAAACGAAACGCTGTTCACCCTGATGATGAACTATATTGCAACCAAAATCGTTCTTTATTTCTGTACGATTTGGGAAGGTACCGTCGGTACCGTCAAGATCGGCACCATCAATGCTGACAGCAAGGTTCCCGAAGCTCTGCATAAGGGCTGGATCGGTGAAATGTTCACAGGCAACTTCAACGATAAGGATTATATGTGGCTTGTCCTGATTGTCCTTGTGGTAGTTGTTCTGATGTGGGCTTATCTCCGCTATACCAAGCAGGGTTATGAAATTGCTGTTGTCGGTGACTCCGAAAACACTGCAAAATATGCAGGCATTCGTGTCAACAACATTTATGTCCGTACAATGGCTATCTCCGGTGCGGTTTGCGGCTTTGCAGGATTCCTTGCAGTTTCCGCAGTTTCCCGTACCCTGACTGAGAGCACCGCTGACGGTCGTGGCTTCACCGCAATCATCATCGCATGGCTCTCCCATACGAACCCCTATCTGATGATCGTATTCTCCGCAATCTACACATTCATGGAACTCGCAGGCAAGCAGATGGCATCTGCATTCCAGATGAACGACTACTTTGCAAAGATCCTGACCGGTATCGTTCTGTTCTTTGTCCTTGGTTGTGAGTTCTTCACGAATTACAATGTTAAATTTAGACACTCGAAAAAGGAGGTAAGCAAGAAATGAGCGGCATTCTGAATTTCCTTGGTCAGTTATCCACCACGCTTTCCTTCTCTATTACATTCGGTACCGTTATTCTTTTCGGTGCTCTTGGTGAAATTCTTACCGAAAAAGGCGGCAACCTGAATCTGGGTGTTCCCGGTATCATGTATATCGGTGCTATCGCAAGCCTTGCAGGTTCTCTGAAGTTTGAAAGCCTCGTGGCTAACCCCAATCCGATCCTTTGCATCCTTGTATGTCTGGTTTGTGCATTCGTTGCATCCGCAATCGGCGGTCTGCTCTATGCATTCATGACCATCAGCCTTCGTACCAACCAGAACGTTACCGGTCTGACGCTGACCATTTTCGGCACCGGCATCGGCAACTATTTTGGCGGCAGCCTCGGCAGTGTCGGTACTGTCTGTGCTGAAAACACCAGCCACGCTGTTAAGGCATACATCAACAGCCTTGTTGTCAGCCTTGATAATGTGACCGGCAACCTGAAGATCGGTTCTCTGATCTTCCACCATGGCTTCATGGTTTATCTCGCAATCGTTCTTGCAATCGTTCTTTGGTTCTTCCTGACGAAGACCCGTACCGGTCTGTGCCTCCGCTCTGTCGGTGAAAACGCCGCTACTGCAGACGCTGCCGGTATCAACGTCACCAAGTATAAGTACCTGTCCACCTGCATCGGTGCCGGTATCTCCGGTCTTGGCGGCTGCTTCTACGTCATGGAATACATCGACGGTCTTTGGGAAACCAGTGCTACGATCGAAGCTCTCGGCTGGCTGGCTGTTGCGCTTGTTATCTTTGCAACCTGGAAGCCCATCCGTACCGTCTGGGGTGCTTACCTCTTCGGTCTGCTGTCCTGGTTCTATTTCCTGATCCCCGGTCTGTTCAAGGGCTCGGATAAGATCTTCCAGATGCTTCCCTATCTGTTCACGCTGTTGGTCCTCATTATGGTCTCTCTGCGTCGCAGAAAGGAAGATCAGCCGCCCGCACATCTGGGCATCCCCTACTTCCGCGAAGAAAGATAAATATCAATTCGGGACAGGAGTTTTCTCCTGTCCCGTTTCTGATTATTCTGATTTAACGGTGATATCATGAACAGTATTTTGAAAAAAGCACGCCGCGATTACAGTTTGACAGGACTGACTCTCGCCGGAGTCTTCCTTCTGACGCAAGGCTCTATTTATCTGCTGTATTTTCTATTTGACGGATCTTTTTCATCCATCTTCGGCGGATTACTCTCTGAAAGTGAAGCATCCATCCTTCTTTCCAGCCTTATCATGTATTTGATTTTCACCCCGCTTGCCCTGCTGCTTTTCCGCATTGCGCCGTCTTCGCAATTACAGCAGCAGTCAATGGGAAAGGATTTTCTTCCATGGCTTTTGATCTGCTTTCCGGTTATGAACGCAGGCGCACTGATTGGCAATATTCTATCCTCGCTTCTTTCCTTCGGTGGAGCAAAAAATCCCGTTGAAGCAGTTGGCTCTATGCATCTCTGGCTGGAAATTCTCTGCACTGTGATTTTAGCTCCGATTTTTGAAGAGCTGTTATTTCGCCGCGCAATTATCAAGCGCTGTGTAAAATACGGTGAAATTCCCGCTATTATCTTCTCCGCAGTCGCGTTTGGACTGTTTCACGGGAATTTATACCAGTTTTTCTATGCTTTCGGTATCGGCCTTGTTTTTGGCTACGTTTATGCCCGCACCGGCAAGATCCGCTATACGATTCTGATGCACGCAATTATCAATTTCTGGGGCTCTATCGCCGCCAAGTATGTAATTGATTATCAGTCAATTATTATAGCTTTTGAGTCAGGCTCCTATCTGTATGGCAGCTTCAGAGTCTTCCTGACGCTGAATTATATGATGATTCAAGTTACTGCCATTGTATTTGGTATCATCTTCTTGGTTCGTCGTATTCGCAAGCTGTATTTTCAGCCTGTTCCGTCTATTGTTCCAACAGGCTCTGTGCTTCGTAATTCGTTTATCAATGTCGGCGTGATTATCTTTTCCGTACTCTTTACGGCAGAAATCGTTCTTCACCTTGTTCCGTAATGGTTTGCAGTTATTTCAAACTTTGTTCACAACTTTTCCCGAAACATATGCTAAGATACAAACAGAGATCAGGTTTTCCTCCCTTTCCTGATTTCTGCTGTCGGTTTCGCGGAAATCTCTGCGGATTTGCAGACGACAGCCGCATATTGGTTCTTCAAATAAAATCCCTGACACGGCTGCCGTGTCAGGGATTTCCCTTTTTGATCAAAATAAGCCGGGCAGAAATTCTGCCCGGCTTTCCAGACTGTCAAAAAAGTCCGTAACCGTCAAAATCGGTTAAACTTTTTTAACACAAAGCGTTGATTTTTATAATTTGCAAATTCAAAGTTTTTCAAACTATTCAGCCTAATAAATGCTTGTTTTACAAGGATTTTGACTTACTGCGCAACTCACGCCCTACCGTACCTATGTACGCCGACGGGCGTGAGTTGCTTGTCTTCCGAACTTTTTGGCAGCCTGTCAGCGTGCCGAAAAGGGTTTTTCGACACGCTGATAAGCCGGGCAGAAATTCTGCCCGGCTTTCGTGCTATCAGTCAATATTTTCAATCAAGCCGTAGCCGCCATCATTTCTCTTGTAGACTACCGCAAATGCCTGATTGTTTTCTTCATCCTTGAAAGCGAAGAAATTGTGCTCCAACAGATTCATCTGAAGGATCGCCTCTTCTCGTGTCATCGGCTTCATCGGGAACTCCTTTACACGAACGATCTCGAAGTTGCTTTCTTCTGCTTCAGGAGCAAAGGAGGTAACCTCGGCAGTGCGTACAAAGGCATCCTGGCGAAGGCGACGGGCAAGGCGTGTCTTGTTCTTGCGGATCTGACGCTCAATGGTCGAAACCGCCGCATCGATGGATGCAAACATATCAGACGTTGCCTCGCTTGCACGGAAGAAGGTGTTTGCGGCATGGACCGTAATTTCAACTTTATTACGATCCTTCTCTACAGAAAAGGCGACGAGAGCCTCCGCATCATCCTTGAAGAACCGTTCCAGCTTCATAACCTTTTTTTCGGCATAAGCGTGAACATTGGAAGGCAGGCTGACTTTTTTTTCTGTAAACTGGAATTTCATAATAGTCGCTCCTTTCGTGTGTTGGATCTTTGCTGTCTTTATTATACCATATTTTCAGAAGATTTCAAGTATCTTCCTTCTTCTCAGATAGGAGCTGCTCCATAATCATTCGATAAATGCTTTCCGCATTTTCAGAAAACGCATTCGCCAGCCGATAGGCATGCTTCTGTGTCGGAGCCATCAGCTCCATCTTCAATAAATCACTGACCTCATCATTCAGGCTGAGCTTAACGGAATAGTCTCCGCTCTCACGCTGAGAAACCGTTGTTTTTACAAAGCTGCTGCGACGGACTGCACGGTTGAATTTATCGATCGCCGCCTGCGCACGCTGCATAACGGGATAAGCCACCGCATCCTCTGTTACCGCACAGGCTTCGCGGCCTTTCTCGGTAATGATGTAGCATTTCCCCTCGATTTCCTCCAAATGACCTGATTCCACCATTTGCGGCACGGCCTGTGCAAGATCAAAATAGCTCAGGCAATCATCCTGAAATGCCAGCTCATATATTTTCTGAATGTCAACCGGATACATAACACGCGCCATAATATAAAGCACCAGAAGCTTTACATCCAGCATATCGTGAATAAAACCGCGTTCTTCCATTCGTCTGCACCTCATTTCTACAGTTTTATTATAACGCAAGCTGCAGACAATGACAACTGTTTTCTTTTCACCGATCGCATGAAAAGTGCATATTGTAGGAAGAAAGGATGTGAAATGAGGTGAGCCAAACCGTATGGGTCATCGGCGGCGACACGCGTTCTTATTGGACAGCGCAGACGCTGAAGGCAAGTCGCTTTTCCGTAGCAACACACGACGTACCCGAAGAAAAAATGGATGCACTTCCCGAAGATATTGCCATTGCAGTTCTCCCCTTTCCCTCTTTTCAGGGTGCATTGATACGCGGGCATAATGCAGTACCGGTTGCCGATCTTCTGAATCGGCTGCAGCGTGAGGCATTTGTATTCGGAGGTCTGTTCGGTGACTGGAAGGGTGCATTTGCCGATCGCGGAGCAAAGGTTTTTGATCTTTACGGCACAGAGCCGATGACGACCTCCAATGCCCGCCTGACTGCCGAAGGCGCGATACAGCTTGCAATGGAGCGCTCACCCATTTCCCTCCATAACGCAAACTGCCTTGTAATCGGCTACGGACACATCGGAAAATGTCTTTCCCATATGCTGCACGGACTTTGTGCGAATGTAACCGTAGCAGCGCGTAAAAGTGCAGACTGCGCACTGGCAGAAGCGATGGGCTGTCAAACCGACCGGACAGGTATTTATGTTCACGGATTAAAAACCTATGATTTTATTTTCAATACCGTACCGGCACAGATTTTTAATGACCGGCAACTGGAGCTGATTTCGCCCGATTGTCTGCTGATGGACCTTGCATCCAGGCCGGGCGGCTTTTCTCCGGCGCGGTGTCAGGAGCTGAAGCTGAAAACCTGTATTGCGCCGGGTCTTCCCGGAAAATGCAGCCCGAAATCTGCCGGAATATTATATGCGCAATGCATCATGACCATTCTCAATCAGGAGGGAGTTTGATGAAACCAACTGTCGGAATCGCATTCAGCGGTTCTTTCTGCACGTTTCGTAAAGCATTGGATGCCATCAGTCCTCTTTCCGCTGATTATCATCTGATTCCGATTTTTTCAGATGCATCCTTTCAAACAGACAGCCGCTTTGGCGATGCATCTGATTTCCGAAAGCAGCTTGAAGAAATTACCGGAAATCCGATTCTTCACACGTTAACCGATGTAGAACCGATCGGACCGAAAAAGCTTTTAGATTTACTTGTCATTGCCCCTTGTACGGGAAATACACTCGGAAAGCTTGCAAACGGCATAGCCGATTCTCCGGTTTCCTTTGCCTGCAAAGCGCATCTGCGCGGAGGGCGTCCCGTTCTTCTTGCGATTTCCACAAATGACGGTCTTGCCGGGAGCGCAGAGAATATCGGCAGGCTTCTGAACCGTAAAAACTACTATTTTGTCCCCTTTGGGCAGGACGATCCGGTCAAAAAGCCTTATAGTCTGGTCGCTGATTTCAGCCAACTGTCAAACGCGATCGCCGAAGCATTAAACGGACGTCAATTGCAGCCGATTCTTATTGCAAATACCGCAAAATAAAGGTATAATATAAGTATAAAGATACAAAAGGAGTATGCGCCATGCCAACCTTTTCCTTGATTGTCCCGATTTATAAAGTGGAAGCGTATCTGCCCAAATGTATTGACTCTGTTCTTGCGCAAACCTGCAAGGATTATGAGCTTCTCCTTGTGGATGACGGCTCTCCCGATAACAGCGGAAAAATCTGCGATGAATATGCCGCCAGATATCCGGAGCGGATTCGTGCGATTCATCAACCGAATGGCGGTGCCGGTGCAGCGAGAAATCACGGCATTTCCGTTTCTACCGGCGAATATATCCTGTTCCTTGACGGAGATGACTATCTTGCAGACAATCTCCTGTCAGATTTGAAAAAAGCCATGTCCGAAACGGCTGCTGATCTCTATCTGTTCGGCGCAATCGTTGAAAAGGACGGTAAGGAAGTCGGTCAGCTCCATGAACTGATACCGTACGATCAGCTTTGCACCGCAAAAGCGCATCCGGAGCTGTTTTTCGGCGTTATGGCACCGTGGAATCGCGCCTACAGGCGCACGCTCTTTACCGATCATCAAATTGAATTTGCTTCCAAGGTCTGGTACGAGGATATTCGCGTCGTTACCAAAATTCACACCGTTGCCGCTTCCGCTTATCGCCTCCCCGGTGCATATTACCACTATCTGCAGCGCGAAGGCAGCGCAATGAACAACAAAAATGTGGAAAGAAATGTTGAGATCATCTATGCTTTTGATGATCTGTGCCAGTGGTTTGACGGGCATAAGGACTGCGCGGATTACAGAAAAGAACTGGAATTTCTTGCAATTCAGCATCTTCTGATTGCCGCATCGGTCCGCGTTGCGCAAATTGACCGCAAGCATCACCTGCTCGCAGATTTTCAGAAGTATATGCAGCAGCATTTCCCCGATTTCCGCAACAATCCCTACCTTCCCACACTCGATAGCAATAAAAGCCTGATTTATCGTCTTCTGCTTAAAAAGCGCTATAAGACAGTCCGCGTGATATTCAAAATCAAATCTCTTTTGGGTAAATAAGCAAAACGCACAAGTCGGATGACTTGTGCGTTCAGCGTGTCGAAAAACCCTTTTCGACACGCTGACAGGCTGCCAAAAAGTTCG
>R26__coassemble_1661_pt1 | contig 10854 bp, 11 predicted proteins | sample R26__metabat2_low_PE_037 | metagenome-assembled genome bin R26
CTTTATTCTCGCAATTCATGCGTCCGCCTGGGTGGCCGGCGCTTTGATTGGTTTAATTCTAATCATGTTTAACCTCGCAATTCATGCCTCCGCATGGGTTGCCCCTGATAGGTCTCTCGCAAATATTTATCATCGTCAACTCGCAATTCATGCCTCCGCATGGGTTGCCCCGCTTCTCCATTGCTAAACCTTGCAACACATACAACTCGCAATTCATGCCTCCGCATGGGTTGCCCCGGCATTTTTGCACAAACGTCATACGAATGAAAAGGCATTTTTTGTATAGGCACGATAATGTAAGCAATTCCTACTCCGTGCTGCACCGTCTATGCGGCACATACACTACCGGATTCTTACATCTTTTTTGTGCGAACCTGCTGAGTTTTTCTGTCAGCTTCTACTTCGCACGGGACGGGTTGCGCCTCCGTCCGTTTGCTATATTCAGTTTATTTTCATATAAGATGTTTATTTTCGGTTTGTTTACTTAGTCTGCGAAAACAGTGGAGATTCCTTTGGCAAAATACAAAATATTGCGAGCTGCGTTGATGTCTCTGTCGTGGAATGTTCCGCATTCCGGACAATTCCATTTGCGGATTGCGAGAGTCCATGGTCTAAGGTGATAATGGTCGTGATTGCTGTAAATATAGCCGCAGACGGAACATCGTTTGCTCGATGGCGTCCAAGCTCCAATTTCCTGCAAGGATCTTCCATGCCATGCGGCCTTATATTTTATATACTCGAGCAACTTTCCAAAGGCCGCATCTGTCAGTGCATAGGAGAGGTGTTTGTTGCGAATCATTCCACTGATGTTCAGTGATTCTACGGCAATCATTCCGTTATCTTTTACAATTTTGCGGCTGATTTCATGATTCCACAGTTCGCGCTTTCGGGATATTCGACGATTTAGCTTTGCGTGTTGTTTCCGTGTTTTCTGATAGCGTTTGGAGGGGAGAATCAGCTGTGGAATTTCCTCGTTTGTCTGTTCTTCTAAATTATCGAAAAAACGCTTACGTTCAGCACGGTTTTCTTTAGCGGCGGCTCGATACTTCTCGTTACTTGGACCCCATCTGCGTGAAAGTCTGCGGTTTAGCGCACGCTGATGCTTTTTCTCAGACTTTTTATACTTTCGGTTTTCGAATTTTTCTCCGTCTGAACAGATGGCTATGTCCTTAATGCCCACATCTATGCCGACTTCTTTTTCAGAGAGTTCGGGAAAGGGTTTAAGACATTTTTTAATCTTAAAGACAAGGTAATAATCACCCACAAGGTCTTTACTCACGGTAACAGTCACGATCTCCTTCGGGTGAGCAAGTGCCCATGCTACAAAGTTTGTATCTGTATCACCAAAGCGCAGCTTTTGGTTCCAACCGCGTATCTTAACTTCCCCAATCATTGCAAGATTTACAAATAATACCTTACAATTCTTGCTGGGATGAATCTTATTTAGCGATTCCTGATAGCTATAGGAAAGTCTGGGATGAAGTTCATTGTAATATCGGGGTTTTTGGTATTCAATCGGTCTCTTTCTGTCCAGTTCTTTCTGAATATCCGCTTTAAGGCCAACATTTGTTGTGAGCGCACCCTGCGGGCATTCCTTAATGATTGGATGCTCTTCGATTAACTTGTTTTTGTATTCTGCTGAAAATGCAGTTTTCAAACTAACAAAGTGTACTACTTCCCCTGTGGTAGAGCCTTTTTTCGGTTTCTGTATGCAGTGAAGCCCACGGTTCCAAATATCATACATCAAACAATTGTGAAATACCCTGACTGCTGTCAGTGCATTTTCAATTTTCTTTGCTTGCTCCTTGGAAGGATAAAGTCTGCATTTTATAGAATAGTTTTCAACAGTGTCATAATGCATTTTCGTTCCTCCTTCCTTTTGTTTTGTATTATATCATATATTATTTATACACGCAAGGCTCATTCAGAAATGATAAAAAAGAAGCAAATATAGTGGAAGACCCACCACATTTTTTCCGAGCTGTTTTTTATAGTCCCCTTTTTATATATCAAAAACACCTAATATTACAATACCGACTACCACCAGTGCGATCATCGCGTAGTGCTTCCACGAAAGCTTTTCCTTTAAGAACAGACGGCTCCACAGCACCGATGCCACGCAGTAAGCGGAAATGATCGGCGCAGAAAACATCACATGGTCCTCATCGGCAAGGGCATAGATGTAAAAAAGCTGTCCGACGGTTTCAAAACAGGCACCGACATACTTCGGCGCTTCCTGCCGGACAAAAAACTTTTCCCGACGAATCAGAAGATATGTAAGGCAGCCGATACCGGCAGCCAGAAACGTCAGTTCATAGGCAACATTGGCAGAGTCCTCATTCAGCGTTTCCAGTACAATGGAATCTGCGAACGTGCCGGCAGCATCTAACAGGCAGTAGGCAATCGGCAGGCACAGCGCCAGCCAGCTTTTTGCATATTTGCGGTTTGCATGCTCCTGACGGCGTGCGCGAAGCTCCTCATCCTCACGCGCTTCCACAATGCCCAGTCCGATCACGCCGATGCAGACCAGCGCAACCGCGGACAGGACAAGAACGGGATTCGCCTCCAGATCGGAAATGCCGAACACTGCAATGGTCGTAACCGCAACCAGCGCGCCGGAGGAATTGCAGATCGGTGAAGAAACGGAAAGCTCAATATAGCGTAAGCCGACATAGCCGAGCGCCATGGAAAGGATATAGAGCAGCGATACGGGGAGATAACGGAGCATGATCTCCCATGTGATTACGACACCGTTGAAAAATACCATATACGCCGCGTGCAGTCCCATAACGACACCGACGGCAACGATCATTTTCAGGTGCGCGGTGCGGTCCTTTTCGCCGCAGCAGCCGATTTTTGAAAACAAATCCGAGCCGCTCCAGCACAAAAGCGCTATGATCGAAAACCAAAACCAGTTCATTTTATTCCTCCGGCAGCCTTGCAAGTCCTGCGTCCATCATTTTCTGCACAGACAGCAAAATACCGAGCTTTGCATGATACCATGTCAGACCGCCCTGGAAATAGACGGCGTAGGGCGGACGGATCGGACCGTCGGCAGACAGCTCAATGGAAGAGCCCTGCACGAAAGCGCCGGCTGCCATAATGACCTCATCGTCATAGCCGGGCATTGCCCACGGAATCGGGTCTGCATAGCTGTCCACCGGAGCGGCAGACTGAATACCCTTGCAGAAAGCTACCATCGCCTCACGGCTGCCCAGCTCCACAGCCTGAATAATATCGTGACGGCTGCAGGTGCTGTCGGGAATGCAGCGGAAGCCCATACGTTCATAGAGATTTGCCGCAAAAATCGCACCCTTGAGCGCACCGGAAACCACTGTCGGCGCAAGGAAAAAACCCTGATACATTGACGGCAGCAGACCGAGATTTGCGCCGACCTCCTGCCCCAGTCCGGGTGCGGAAAGACGGTAGGCACAGCGCTCTACCAGATCTTTTCTGCCGCAGATATAGCCGCCGATGGGTGCAAGACCGCCGCCGGGATTCTTGATCAGGCTGCCGACCACCAGATCCGCGCCCACATCACTCGGCTCGATCGTTTCGACAAATTCACCGTAGCAGTTATCCACCATGCAGATAATATCCGGCTTGACGGATTTTAAGAATGCGACCAGCTCCCCGATCTGGCTGACGGAGAAGGTCGGGCGGGTGGCATAGCCCTTGCTTCGCTGAATGGTCGCAAGCTTGGTTTTCGGCGTGATTGCAGCGCGGATGGCATCGTAATCAAAGCTGCCGTCTGCCTTCAGGTCTGCCTGACGGTAGCTCACGCCGTATTCCCTGAGAGAGCAGGATGACGGGCGGATACCGATGACCTCCTCAAGCGTATCATACGGACGACCCACCGGAGAAAGCAGCTCATCGCCGGGCAGCAGATTTGCAGACAGCGCAACCGTCAGTGCGTGCGTTCCGCAGGTAATCTGCGGACGGACCAGTGCCGCTTCCGTATGGAAGGTATCTGCATACACGCGCTCTAAAATATCGCGTCCCATATCGTCATAGCCGTAGCCGGTGGTCGCGGCAAAGCAGTTCGCGCCAACACGGTTTTTCTGCATTGCCGCCAGAACCTTGCCCTGATTGTATTCGGCAACAGCGTCAATTTGCGCAAAGCGTTCACGCAGATGCGCCATCATTTTTTCGCCGTAGGTATATACCGGCTCGGAAACGCCCAGACGGGCATACATTTCTTTCATTTTTCTTTCTCCTCTTCCATTGTGCTGAAAATTTTGCGCGCAATTTCGCTCAATACCTCCGGACGCGTTACAATAAGACCGTTTTTTTCATCGCCCAGTACCAAAAGCGTGTCTCCCGGCTGAATATGGAACATTTCGCGCGCATCCTTGGGAATAACGATCTGTCCGCGCTCGCCGACCTTCGCTGTTCCGAAGATGTGCTTGCCGTGCGGCATTCCCAACAGGTGCTTTCCTCCTGCCATTTCATCCTCCCAAAATCATACTTTTCATACTTATATGCTACATTTTATCTTCTGAGGAGAATTTTGTCAAGAAGAAAGAGTCTGCAAACACAGACTTTCACATTCTTTCCGCCATTGTCATTCTGCGCACAGCGAAGAATCCTCGCAGTCTGAAAAGCGAATAGATTCTTCGGTCGCTCTGCTCCCTCAGAATGACAGGAAAAAGGAGCCTGCATTTGCAGACTCCTCAGATGATAAAAAACTCAGTCCCTGCGGCGGTTGACCAGCAGGAACAGGCGCAAAAGCTGTGCAAGGGAGGTCGCAAGCGCAGCAACGTAGGTCATTGCAGCAGCGGAAAGCACCTTCTTTGCCGCTTTTCTGTCGTTATCATCCAACAGATTGCCGCCCTCGATTGCCCTCAAAGCACGGCGGCTGGCATTAAACTCCGTGGGCAGCGTGACGAGCTGAAAAACCACGCACAAGCCATAGAGCAGCACGCCGAAAATCGCAACGTAATAGAAGAACTCGCTGTATCGTGAAAGGCTCCGGATTGACATCATCAGAATGCCGATAATAATCAGCGGAAGTGACAGCTTTGAGCCGATATTCGTCACGTTGACAATGGCGCTGCGGATTTTGATCGGCGCATAATTCTGCGCGTACTGGACTGCATGACCGGCTTCATGCGCCGCTACCCCGACTGCCGCCGGTGTAGCCACGTCGTATACGCCGTCTGACAGCCGAATGACATTCGATTTCGGATCGTAATGGTCGGTCAGATTGCCCGAAATACGTTCAATTCGGACATCGGTAACCCCGTTGGCACGCAGGACAGCATATGCTGCCTGTGCACCGGTCAGACCGCGGCTGTTGCGTACCTGACTGTACTTTTTGAAGGTGCTGTTTACATGGGCGCTCGCCCAAAGAGCAAAGAAAATCGTCGGCAAAACGAGAACGATGTAGGTCCAGTCAATGCCGTAAAAATAAAACATCTGTTTCCCTCCGTATTACAGGAGCTGAGGCTCCATTGCCTCATGAAGCTCCCGTGTGATCGCGCCGCGGAATGTCCGATCGGCGTGCGTATGGATGGTATTGAGTGCAGCGGTGGTATGTGGCAGCTCGACCTTGCCGTTCATAAAGAAATCGTTATCGAGAATGAACTTGATTTCCTTGTCCTCAACATTGTTGCGCTTGACCATACCGGGACCGCAATGCAGCTTGAGGTTGCAGCCGCCGGGCAGACGCATCTCGACCTCCTGCATCACACGCTGGAAGGACTGTTCCTGCACATCCTCTTCTGCCATCAAGCCAAGATAACCCGGCTCAATGAGGTCAGAAAACGGCGTTCCCTCCAAATCGAGGGACTTGCGGGAAATGGCATTGATATAGCGCAGACCGATACGCTCAAAGAACGCCGGATGATAGACGCTGATAAACTGCGCCAGGATTTCATCAAGCTTTGCTGCAAAATCCTCCCACTGCGTATAGGCAGGGGTCGCAAGCGCAACAAAGCCGTTGGTCATATTGACCTTCCACTTTCCGTCACCGGAGAGGAACTGATAGTTGATCACATCCGGCTGCTCCTGCAGCTTCATATTGCCGGGCTGACCCATGACCTTCGGCGGCAGCTTTTCCACCGTTCTGGAATAGCGCGGAAAATCTCTGCGGATGAGCTCCTGAAATTCCGCCGGCTCTTTTGCGCTGATAGATAAAATGGTCGGGAAACGCAGCTGGCAGATGACCTCCAAAAGCTGCGGCTTTGCATATATCACACGATCTGTTTCAAAAAACATGATAGATCTCCTTTCATTTCTCTTTAGAAGATTATACCACAGAGCGTTTCCGGATTGCAAGGGGATTCACAAAACCGTTACAACTCCCCTTTTCAAAAACCCGGAATTGTGTTATACTGATATAGATTAAGATGAAGGAGGCACCTGCCATGTCGCTGCTGTACTGGCTGGAATCCATCCGGAATCCAGTTCTGGATTCCGTCATGAGCGTGATTACCGAGATCGGCGGAGAAGCCGTGTTTATGATTGTCGCTCTGGCAATTTACTGGTGTATCAGCAAAAAAGAAGGCTACTATATCCTGATTTTCGGCTTCGTCGCCACAATTGTCACTAATTTATATAAGCATTTTTTCCAGATTCCGCCTCCGTTGGTCAAGGATCCGAAATTTACCACGGTAGGCTCTGCAAGAGAAGGGGCAACCGGCTACTCCTTCCCGTCCGGTCATACGCAGAACGTGGTCGGCACGTTTGGCGGTGTTGCCCGCTGGCAGAAGCACGGCTGGCTACGAATCGTCTGCATCGTGCTGATCGTCCTGACCGCCTTTTCCCGCATGTATCTGGGCGTTCACACTCCGATGGATGTCGGCTTTTCTTTCCTGATTACCGCAGCTTTGGTATTTCTTTTGTATCCGATTGTAAAAAAGGTGGCGGACAATCCTAAGGGAATGTACCTCCTGCTCGGCGTGATGAGCGTTTTTTCTCTTGCCTTTATCCTCTATGCCGGTCTGAACGACTTTCATCCCATCAGCACCGATGCAAAGGGAATTGAAGAAGAGCTCGCCTGCATTTCGGAGGGCTTGAAAAACGGCTATTCCATGCTCGGCGCTCTGCTCGGCTTTGCTGTCGGCTATACGATTGACCTAAAATACATCCGCTTCGAGGAAAAGGCCGTCTGGTGGATGCAGATTGTCAAGGTTGTCGTCGGCATGGGGCTTCTCCTCGGTATCAAGGAAGGTCTGAAGGCCGTTTTCAATGCTGTCGGCTTTACATGGCTCGGCTCAAATATCTTCCGTTATTTTGCCATTGTTCTCTTTGCCTCTGCTATCTGGCCGATGATTTTCTCCCGCTTTATAAAAGGGAGGAAAACACATTGACTGTGCTTTGGGTCGTCTTAATCGTCCTCGGCGCTCTTCTGCTCATCTTATATATCGGCTCTCTGATTGCCGCATATGTCGCACTTCGCAGAAACGATTATGTGCAGAACAATCTGGAGCGTGCGCTGGATGTTTCCGCCTATAAACACTACAAAAAAGAAATTCTGGAAGCGCGTGACTGGCTGCTGGCGCAAAATCCGGAAGAGGTCACGACCTTTTCCTATGACAATCTGCGTCTGGTCGGCGATTTCCTGCCTACTGCAGATGCACGCGGCACGCTGCTGCTGTTTCACGGCTGGCGCGGCGGCACAGTCGCGGATTTCGGCGTTTCTCTGAAATACTATCTGAGCATCGGATTAAATGTCCTGCTCGTCCACGAACGGGCGCAGGGAAAATCCGCAGGTCGCTTTATGACCTTCGGCATCAAGGAACGGCACGATGTTCACACATGGGTCACTTGGCACAATGAACGCTTCGGCGCGGAAACGCCCGTCATTATCGGCGGACTTTCCATGGGCGCCGCCACCGTTCTGATGTCCTGCGGCGAGCCGTTTCCGAAAAATGTGAAGGGTATCATTGCCGACTGCGGCTATACCTCTCCGCACGATATTATTTCCGCTGTCGGACGCTCTATTCATATGCCGACAGCCTTGCTTGTTCCGCTGGTCGGTCTGCACGCAAGAACCTTTGCAGGCTTCCGTCTGCGGGAATACTCCACACTGGACGCCATGAAAAAAATGGAGCTGCCGATTCTGTTCATTCACGGCGAAGCCGACTTGTTCGTTCCGTGCGAAATGACAAAGCGCAATTATGAAGTCTGTGCAAGCAAGGACAAAACCATGCTGCTCGTTCCGGATGCCGGTCACGGTCAGAGCTATCCCAAGCAGCCGGAGCGTTACCGTGCCGCTGTCAACGAATTTGTTGATCGCGTGCTTGCCCGATAAAAAAATACGGAGGCATTTATGCAGAAGATAAAAGTAAAGAAATTAAAAGAAAATGCAAAGCTGCCGATTTACGGAACGGAGTTTTCCGCCGGTGCTGATCTGTTTGCCTGTCTGGATGCACCGGTCACCATTGCACCCGGCGAAACGAAGCTGATTTCTCTCGGTATCAGCCTGGAAATCCCCGTCGGCTATGCAGGTCTGGTCTATGCCCGCAGCGGTCTTGCCACCAAGCGCGATCTTGCGCCTGCGAACAAGGTCGGCGTGATCGACTCGGACTACCGCGGTGAATTTTTCGTGCCGCTGCACAACCACGGTGCTGCTGCGCAGACGGTTGAAAACGGTGAGCGCATTGCACAGCTCATCATCACGCCCTACCTGACAGCAAGCTTTATTGAAGCCGACACGCTTTCCGAAACCGTCCGCGGTGCAGGCGGATTCGGCTCCACGGGAAACAAATGATGGGCGATTTTCTTCCCGTCAGCCGAAAAGAGATGGAAAGGCTCGGCTGGACGCAGCCTGATTTTGTCTATGTGATCGGTGATGCCTATGTCGATCATCCGTCCTTCGGACACGCCATCATCAGCCGCGTGTTGGAAAATGCCGGCTATAAAGTTGCCATCTGCTCTCAGCCGGATTGGAAAAATCCGAACTCTGTCAATGAATTCGGCACGCCCCGTCTGGGCTATCTGGTCTCAGCCGGCAATATGGACTCCATGGTCAACCACTACTCCGTGGGCAAGCACCGCCGCAAAACCGATGCCTACACCCCCGGCGGCATGATCGGCAAACGCCCGGACTATGCCGCCGTGGTCTACTGCAATCTGATTCGCCAGACCCATAAGGACATTCCCATCATCCTCGGCGGCATTGAAGCAAGCCTTCGCCGCCTTGCCCACTATGATTACTGGTCGGACAAGTTCAAGCGTTCTGTCCTTCTGGATTCACAAGCTGATCTGATCTCCTACGGCATGGGCGAGCGCAGCATCGTGGAAATCGCCGATGCGCTCAGCAGCGGTCTTTCCGTACGCGACCTGACATTTATCGACGGAACGGTCTATAAAACGACCGCGCCCGATTTTGACAGTGCAATTACCCTGCCATCCTATGATGCCATGCGTGAGGATAAGAAAAAATACGCCGAGAGCTTTTATCGGCAGTATACCAATACCGATCCGTTCACGGCAAAACGCCTGATCGAGCCGTACGGCAGAGAATTTGTCGTGCAAAATCCGCCGCAGAAGCCGCTTTCCACGGAGGAAATGGACGCCGTTTATGCGCTTCCCTATCAGAATGCGCCGCATCCATCATATAAGCAGGAAGTACCTGCCATCAAAGAGGTGCTTTTCAGTCTGGTCTCCAACCGCGGCTGTTTCGGTGGCTGCTCCTTCTGCGCTCTGACCTTCCATCAGGGACGCATTGTGCAAACAAGAAGCCACGAGTCGATTCTATCAGAAGCCGAGACCATGACAAAGCATCCCGATTTCAAGGGCTATATCCACGATGTCGGCGGTCCGACAGCCAATTTCCGCCACCCTGCCTGCGAAAAGCAGTTAAAGCACGGTGTCTGCCCGAATAAGCAATGCCTGTTCCCCACTCCGTGCAAAAATCTCCGTGCAGACCACGAAGATTATGTAAACCTGCTCCGAAAGCTGCGCAGCCTTCCGAAGGTCAAAAAGGTCTTTATCCGCAGCGGCATCCGCTTTGACTATCTGCTGGCTGACGAGGACAATACCTTCCTTCGGGAGCTGGTCGAGCATCATGTTTCCGGTCAGCTTAAGGTCGCGCCGGAGCACGTTTCCGATCAGGTGCTCAAATACATGGGCAAGCCGCGCCATGCAGTCTATCAGAAATTCTGCCATAAATATGAAAAGCTCAACGAGAAGCTGGGCAAAAAACAGTATCTTGTTCCCTATCTGATGAGCTCCCATCCCGGCTGTTCCTTAAAAGAAGCCGTGGAGCTTGCCGAATACGTCCGCGATCTGGGCTATATGCCCGAGCAGGTGCAGGATTTTTACCCGACGCCCTCCACGCTTTCCACCCTCATGTACTATACCGGTCTGGATCCGCGCACGATGGAAAAGGTCTATGTCCCGACCGATCCGCACGAAAAAGCGATGCAGCGCGCACTGATTCAATATCGCGACCCGAAAAACTATGCGTTGATTCACGAGGCATTGGAAAAAGCAGGCCGTACCGATCTGATCGGCTATGACAAAAACTGCCTGATTCGTCCGCGTAAGGGCGAAAAGATTGCCCCTGCTCCCGAAAAAGCAAAGGCGCAGAAAAAGTCCGTTTCGGGCAGACCGTCTAAGCGCAAGCCGCAGCAAAAACGCTCTGCCGCGCCTGTTAAAAGCAAAGCGAAGCGCAGCATTGCACCGCCGACCGCCGCACAGCTTGCCGCCGCGGAACGTTATCTGAAAAAGCGCAAGAAAAAGTGAACATCCAACAAAAAAACCGGTGCCGATTCGCCACGGATGCATAAGGAAGTATTTTCGAAATGTGGATTTTGTACGGCAAAATCCGATGCTCGATAAAGATATGGACAAATGAGTAGGCAGTTATCCGAAGCGGCGCACGGAAAAAGCGCAAATAGGACG
>R26__coassemble_1679_pt1 | contig 10752 bp, 8 predicted proteins | sample R26__metabat2_low_PE_037 | metagenome-assembled genome bin R26
TTTACCTACCTGTGATTTCTTCGTTTTTTATGGACGATCGATTTCTTTTTTGGAGAAAACAGGCTGACATACAGCCGGTCACATAGCTTCCTGAGCGCTTCCTCACCCTTTGCGCAAAACAGCTCCACTCTGCACAGGCGGAAAAGCTGCGCCCGAAGCCAATCAAGCAGGGAACAGACGAGGTAGATTGCGAGCGCAGTTCCGAGTGTTGCCGGAATAATCAGAAGCTTCGGGAAAGAGGCAAAGAATGTAAAACGATTTTTCAGAGAGACCCAGAAAAGCGGATGTAAATGGATCAGATAGACGGAAAAAGTCAGCGGAGCAAAAAAAGCCACCAGCTTTTGCGGGAAAGAACGCTGAAAGCGCAGACGTGCGAAAAGCTCCAGCAGACAAATCGAGAGAATGACAGCGAACGGATTGAGAAAACTGGTGATTTGCTTTTTAGTTGCTTTCAGTACGGAGGGGAGCGGAAGCACCATCCACACGAGGTCCAGAATCAGACAGACGGCGATCGTGATGAGCAGATCGCTTTTTTTAGCACGGCTCAGGAAATCGGTCTTTTTCAGACAGGCGCCGATTGTATACAGGACGGTAAGCCAGAGAACGGTGTAGCCACCGCTGAGACCGAAGGCGTATTTTGCGATGACTATGCCAAGCATACTGCCGATACTGAACAGGAAAAACAGCGCGAAGGCAAGAATAATGGCGGCCTTACGTGACAGCGCGCGGATTCCGCGGTTGAGAATCGGCGTCAGCAGGAACATACCTGCATAAGCAGAAAAGTACCAGTATTCGTTCTGCGTGACCGGCAGAAGCGCACGCAGCCAGTCCGTTTTGGTGATTGCCTCGGAGTCGAGCGCTTTACCAACGGCACACAGCACCACGCCGATGAAGAAAACACGAAGCCACAGAGAGAAAAAGCGTCTCGGTTTGAAGCTGCTGCCGAACATCGTGTAGCCGGAAATAAGAGCATAAATGTTGACTGCGGAAAGGGAAAACACTAAAATCATACGGCTTGCGTAGTAGAGGGGAGAGTGGGGATATGCTGCGGAAACAGCGGAGTCCACGCCTGCTTGATTGTTCATATGAATCACGACAATCATGAACATTGCCAAACAGCGAAGCAGATCTACTCCGTAATTTCTTTCCTTCGATAATGCGCCCTTTTTGACCTCGGAGGTCATAACTGCCTGTTCCATTTTTTTCACATCCCATCAGGAAAGGTCTGCCAGATCGAGATACTGGCTGCCGTTTTCGGCAATGTAGTCCTTACGACCGGCGAGATTGTCGCCCAGAAGCAGGTCAAAATAGAGGGAGGTCTTTTCGGCATCCTCCGGCATGACCTTGATCATACGGCGCGTTGCAGGATTCATGGTGGTCAGCGCCATCATTTCCGGATCGTTTTCACCGAGACCCTTCGAGCGCGAAACAGTGACCTTCTGATCCCCGATTTTGTTCAGGATTTCCGCTTTTTCCGTTTCACTGTAGGCAAACCATGTTTTGTCCTTTGTGTTGATCTCGAACAGCGGTGATTCTGCGATGTAGACATAGCCTTCACGGATGAGGGTGGGAACGAGCCGGTAAAGCATGGTCAGAATCAGGGTGCGGATCTGATAGCCGTCCACGTCGGCATCGGTACAGATGACGATTTTGTTCCAGCGAAGATTGCCGATGTCAAATTCCGACAGGTCCTTTACGCGCTTGTCCTTCACTTCCACGCCGCAGCCGATCACGCGCAGAAGGTCGGTGATGATGTCGCTCTTGAAAATTCTGCCGTAGTCTGCCTTCAGACAGTTGAGGATTTTGCCGCGCACGGGCATAATGCCCTGAAATTCCGCATCACGGGACATTTTGACGCTGCCCATAGCCGAATCACCCTCCACGATGTACAATTCGCGGATGGAGGCATCGCGGCTGCGGCAATCGACGAATTTCTGCACGCGGTTGGAAATATCCAAAGAGCCGGAGAGCTTTTTCTTGACTGTGATTCGTGCTTTTTCCGCACTTTCACGGCTGCGCTTGTTGATCAGCACCTGATCGGCAATCTTGTCAGCTTCGGTTTTGTTTTCAATAAAATAAACCTGCAGGCGGCTGCGGAGAAATTCCGTCATTGCCTCCTGAATGAAACGGTTGTTGATGGATTTTTTCGTCTGATTTTCGTAGGAGGTCTGTGTAGAGAAGCAGTTTGTCACGAGAACAAGGCAGTCGGCAACATCCTGGAAGGTGATTTTTGATTCGTTTTTGGTATATTTTCCTGCCTGCTTCAGATAAGCGTCAATGGCATAGACGAAGGCATTGCGTACTGCCTTGTCAGGGGAGCCGCCATGCTCCAGCCACGAGGAATTGTGGTAGTATTCCAGCTGATTCATCGTGCGCGAGAAGCAGCAGGCAGCGCTGATGCGGACCTTGTAATCGGGCTTGTCCTCACGGTCACGACCCTTGCGTTCACATTCCCAAAGCTGCGGCATGGTGAAGGAGTTTCCTTCGGTAATTTCGGTAATATAGTCCAGAATACCCTTTTCGTAGCAGAATTCCGTTGTTTCGAATTTGCTTCCGACCTGATTGCGGAAGCGGAAGGTCACACCGGCGTTGACAACAGCCTGACGTTTCAGAATGTCCAGATAGTATTCCACAGGGATGTTGATGTCGGTAAAGACATCCAGATCGGGCTTCCAGCGGAACATCGAGCCGGTCTTTTTGCGGTCAGCAGGCTCTTTTTTCATCTGCCCGACGATTTCGCCCTTTTCAAAATGCAGGGTGTATTTGAAGCCGTCGCGGTAAATACGGGCGTCAAAAAAATCGGAGGCGTACTGCGTTGCGCAGGTGCCAAGACCGTTCAGACCGAGGGAGTATTCGTAGTTGTCGCCGGCAATGTTGTTGTATTTGCCGCCTGCGTACATCTCGCAGAAAACCAGCTCCCAGTTATAGCGCTGTTCCTTTTCATTCCAGTCGACCGGACAGCCGCGGCCAAAGTCCTCGACCTCGATGCTTCTGTCCTCATAGCGTGTTACGATGATCAGATCGCCATGCCCCTCACGCGCTTCGTCAATAGCGTTGGAAAGGATTTCAAAGACGGCGTGCTGGCAGCCGATCAGGTCATCGGAGCCGAAAATAACGGCAGGGCGCTTGCGGACACGGTCGGCGCCTTTGAGCGTTGTAATGCTTTCATTTCCGTAAACTTGCTTTTTTGCCATAGTATCCCTCACACATTTTGTGCATAATATCGCATAATAATCCACTATATATAGTATATCCCCGAATGCAAAAAAAGTCAAGGCTGGCACGGATCCGACAATTTTCGGTGGGGGACTTGTATTTTTCCGCCGATTCCGTTAAAATAAACAAAAGATAAAAAATGCTGGGGGATCAGACATGAGCAGAAAGTCGAGCCCAAAGAAAAAAAGATCTGCGAATACAGTCGGCAGAAGAATAGCGATCATCCTGTTTGCGGTAGTTGTCATAGCAGTTGCTGCGATCGTATTTCTTGCGGTGCGTTCCGGTGTAGGCGCTTTGGAATCTACAACAGGAATCGTACAGCCGGATGAGGAAAAAATCCGTGCATTTGAGGAATCGTCAGCGCAGGCAGAAACGGAAGCACCGGAGGAATTGACGGATCCGAATCTGGAAGCGGCGCAGAAAACGCTGGATACAATGACGTTGGAAGAAAAGGTCTACCAGCTCTTCGTCACCTCGCCGGACGAGCTGACGGGGAGAAGGGGAACAGAGAATGCAGAAGGTGCGCTGCAGGAGCAGCTGCAGGCAATGCCGGTCGGCGGTCTGATCCTCTATGAGGCAAATGTCTATACTGCCGATCAGGTACAGGGCATGCTGCACGGTGTAAAGGAAACTGCAAAAATCCCGATGCTTCTCGGAATTGACGGCGAGCCGGGAAATGATGAGGGATTAAATGAGTTCGGCATTGCAGAAGAAGCCTACGAAACGGCTTCGGTTTACGGTGAAAATGCCGATGCCGAAGGCGTGCGTGCAATGGGAAAAAAGCTCGGCGCAGATATGAAACAGGTCGGATTTAATGTAGATTTTGCTCCGACAGCCGATGTGCTGGTGGAGCCTGCAAACACAGAAATCGGAAATCGGTCTTTCGGCACAGACCCTCTGTTGGTTTCCACGCTGGTCGGAGAAATGATCGGCGGTCTGCATGAGTCCGGTATGATGACCTGTGCAAAACACTTCCCGGGTCTTGCAAGCACTACAAATAATACGAATTATACAGCAGTCACCTCCAATCGTACGATGGACGAGCTTCGGCAGACAGAGCTGATTCCCTTCAGCACGGCGATCGATATGGGAACAGATATGATTATGGTTGCGCATTTGCGCTTGCCGTCTGTTGTCGAAGGAGATCTGCCGGTATCTCTTTCTCCGATTTTTATTCAGCAAATCCTGCGCGGAGAGATGGGCTATCAGGGCGTTGTGATTACGGATTCTCTCCAGAAGAGAGCCATAACAGGTACATATTCTTCGGCAGAAGCGTCTGTGTTGGCAATTCAGGCGGGCTGCGATATGATCCTGCTGCCGGATGATCTTCCCGATGCGGCGCAGGGTATACTGACTGCGATCGAGAACGGCGATCTCAGTGAGGAACGCATCAACGAAAGCGTCCTGCGCATTCTGGAGCTGAAGAGCAGATACGGATTGCTGCAGAAATAAAAATCAAAAAACAGTATGACAATCGCTGAAATGCACCCCATTTGTTAGACAGTATGATATACTGTAAACAAGTGGGGTGCATTTCATTTTCAGGTGGGCGTTTAGACTGTCAAAATCCTCTGTGTCATTGCGAGCCGGTTGCAAAACCGGCGTGGCACAGTAAAAAACTATTTCAGCAGCTGTGCGGCGAGGGTACCGTTTTCGGCGGCAAGACCGCGCAGACGAAGCAGGCTGATCGTTGCGAAGGATTCTTCTGCCAGCGCCGTATCGATCAGATCGTCCAGCGAAGCGGCAGTCACTTCCTGCAGCGGCAGGTACAGCTCCTGCTCCAGATAGTCCAAAAAGCCGCTGACCTTGGGGTCGTATACCACGCCGACCATCGGGACGTTCTGTCCGGAGGCGAAAATCAGCGTGTGCAGACGCATGGAAACGACCAGAGACATTCTCTGAATCAGGGAGAGAACTTCGCCGCCGTTGATGCCGGCATTGAGCGTCAGATACGGGCAGTGAAGCTTGGCAGCAACTGCTTTTGCGGCAGCCTCATCCTTTGAAGGCTCCATCGCATAGAGGATGGGAATCAGACCGTAGGCGCGGTAGGCGTATTCGGCGGCTGCGGCAAAGGCATGGATTTTTTCCTCAAAGCCCGGCCACGGACGCACGGAAAGCATCATGTAGCGCTTATCCTCTTCAATGCCGCAGCGGTGCAGATAGGCATAGGGATTGCCGATTTTGTACGGGTCAATCAGCAGAGCAGGGTCTGCATTTAGGTGGATTTCCGGCTTCGTGACCTCCAATTCGCGGAGCGTGTCCTGCGAATAGATGTCACGGACGGAGATAACATCTGCATAGCGATTGAGCGTTTTCTTTGTGCGTTCCTGATTTTTCGGACGGGAGATCGGACCGACGCCGCAGCCGTAGAGCATGACGCGGCAGCCGTTTTTGGATGCCTGACGGATGCTGTAGAGATAATACAGCAGGGAGCGCGTACTGGTAGCATCCTGCATCAATGTGCCGCCGCCGCTGATATAGAGCTTGCTGCGGCGCATCAGCCGTCCGATTTTCAGCATATTAAACGTATAAACGGCATTGATATGGGCGCATTGACGGGTTTCTCTGGTGTCACGGCTGAGCGCGGTGATGGGAAGATCGGGGTCGATGTTGTGAAGCTGCTCAACAATGGCATTTAAGATGGCATTATCGCCGCAGTTTCCCTTGCCGTAAGCGCCGCAGATCACCACGCCGTCGCGTGCCTTTTTCGGTCGCTGATAGCGGCGGATGATCGTTTCATAAATCGTCTTCTGCTTGGCGATCATGGCATCGAGCGAAAATTCCTTTTTCGTTTTTTCGTACAGCGCTTCTCCCATGGCAATGCGCTGTTCGGGATTCTGCGCCATAAAAATCATATGGGAGGCGAGCTTCTGCACGTCGCGTGCCTCAAAAAGCAGACCGTTGAGCTCATCGTCGATCAGATAGGGAACGCCGCCGACCTCTGAAGCGATGGTCGCGCAGTGCATTCTGGCGCCCTCGGTCAGAGCGTAGGGGAAGGTTTCCGACAGCGAGGTCAGTACATTGACGTCGAGTGCGTGATAGAAATTATCCACATCGCTGACCCAGCCTGCAAAGCAGACCGTGCCTTCGGGGCAAAGCTCGGCAGCAAGCGCACGGATCTCAGCTTCCTGTTCACCTTCACCGGCGATTGCAAGGCGGATATTCGGGCACTGCTTCACCGCCTCTGCAAAGGCGCGGATCAGCGTGACCATATCCTTGACCGGAGAGATTCGGGCGGCAATGCCGAAAACAACGGTATCAGGCTCGACCTTCAGTCCGATGGATTCGAGGTATTCCTCCCGGCTGACCGTAACAGCATCATCGGAAAAATCAACGCCGTTATAAATCGTGTAAATACGCTGCGGATCAAAGCCACGGGAGATCAGAAGGTCAGTCATGCCGCCGGAAACGCCGATCCATGCGTTGAAATGGCGCAGCGCGACTTTGTTGATGTTGCCGTAGGTTGCGGCAGCGAGCCGCCTTCCCAGATAGTCCAGACGGTAGTCGCTGTGGACGGTAGAGATGAACGGAACATTGGCTTTCTTGCGCAGCAGCATACCGATCATATTTGCACGGGCGCCGTGGCAATGGATGACCTGATAACCGTCGTGGACGATCATCGAGAGGATCCGTCTGCCGATGCGAACAAGGTTGCTGCCTGCAATGACGGTGGTCGGAATGCCCAGTTTTCGGGCATCTTCGGCAAATTCGCCCTCAGTAAAGCAGATCAGATGAACGGTTTCCGTGCGGTTCAGCCCCGACAAAAGGGATAAAACGTGGGTTTTTGCACCACCGACGTCACCGCCGGAAATCAGATGAAGAATTTTCATGGAATAGAGCCCTCGGTTTCAAAACCTCTTGAATTTTGCATAGAAATCCAGTATAATCAATCAGTATTATAATATAGAAATCGAAAATTAGCAACTGCAATCCGCAATTTTCGATAGGAGGTATTATGAAAAAAGGAAAACTGTTCGGAAAGCTGAATATTATTGATATTCTTGTCCTGATTGTGCTGATTGCGGCAGTCGGTCTGTTTGCCTATCGGATGTTCCGTCCGGTGGCAAAGGAAACGATCGGCAGCGAGATCAGCGTTTCTGAGCCGAACCTGAAATTCTCCGTTCTGTGCGATGATGTGCCGCGCGAGCTGGCAGAGAACATCAAGGCGAGCGTACAGGGCGAAGAACGCGATCTTGACGGAGAGATCGTATCGCCGCGCCGCATTTATAACAGCGGCAAGCTGATGGATGCAGAGATCGTGGACTGCACGATCATCGAAACGGAAAATAAAGACCTTGTGCAGATTCGTTTTGACCTGCAGGCATATGCACAGCTTAATTCCGGCGCATATGCGATCGGCTGGCAGGAAATCCGTCTTGCAAATGTGTATTCCGTAAAAACAGTTGACATCGAAATTGAAGGACCTGTGGTCGCAATGGAGAAAATTTCATGATTGGACTTCTGAAAGACAGCCTGCTTTGGCACATCATTTCCGCAATCGCGGCATGGTGCGGCAGGCCGCCGTTTGCAAAAGCCTTTGCTGCGCTGAAACGGTGCTGGTGCGAAAGCTTTTTGTATCAGAGCATCGCCCGTTTGCTGCGCAGGCAGACGGCAACAGAGCGTTCCGGCTTGCGTGCATTTTTTGACCGCATCAACGAACGCCTGAGCAGCAGCGGATATGGCGACTATGTGCGAAGCGGCATTGCATACCGTGTGTACGGTGCTCTGATGCAGAAGGTGCGTGAAAGCTACCTGTTCGGCACCGTGCTCTCCGGCGGCTTTACGACCGTTCTGCTGATCATGTTTGCGGCATACTGGCCGATGGATTATCTGCTGCGTGATATTCTGCAGATGGTCACGGTAGCCAGCCTGTGGGATGAGGCACTGTTCCTTGTCAGCTTCCTGTGGCTGGTCCATAAGCGCCTGAGTGCGGGAAATCCGATTCAGAGCCGCCTGAATTCCGTAGACCTGCTTCTCGGATTTTATATTGCAGTCGGCCTTGTCCTGTTCGCCTTTACCAGATCGCATGTGTCGATCAATGTGACGGGCTTCCGCGCCAGTATGCAGTATCTGCTGGCATTCTTCCTCGTTATCCGCCTGATTCGGGACGAAAAGGATTTCAAGCTGATGTATAATGTGATGATCCTGTTTGCAACGGCGTTCGCGATCCACGGAATCTATCAGTATGTCATCGGCGTACCGATCCCCTCGAACTGGACGGACCGTGCGGAAACGGAAGTACGCACCCGCGTATTTTCCATTTTCAGCAACCCGAATATCATGGGCGCCTATATGGTTCTGTTTGCGCCGTTTGCGATCGGTCAGGCGTATGCCTCCGAAACCGTGCCGAAGAAGATCCTTTACTGGTTCTGCGGACTTTGTATGTGCGGCGCCTGCCTGTTTACCATGTCACGCGGTGCATGGCTTGCACTTGCGGTTGCAGCGGTCTTCTTTGTGCTGATCGTCGACAGAAGACTGTTCCTTGTGATGCTTGTTTTGGGAATTGTCGCTTGCTTCCTGCCATTTGTGCAGTCAAGAATTTCCTACCTGTTCACAACGAATTTCCAGGAATCGAACAACCGTGCCGGACGCGCAAAGCGCTGGTCAACGGCGCTGAGCTATGTTGACCATGATCATGCATGGGCAGGCGGTCTGGGCTACGGCATCTACGGCGGCGCAGTAGCGGTGCAGAATAAGATCAATCAGAATTATGATTATATGTATGTAGATAACTACTATGTCAAAATTCTGGCTGAAAACGGAATTATCGGATTGGCGACGCTGCTGTTTTCCATGCTGGGACTGACGTGGAACGGTTTTAAGGCGATCAGCCGCGCAAAGGGCAGAAAAAAGCCGCTTTGTGTCGGATTGCTGGCAGGCTTGCTCGGCATTCTGGTCCAGAGTATTTTTGAAAGCATCTGGGAAGAGCCGTATATGATGGCGCTGTTCTTCGTGGTAGCTGCCATGCTGATTTTTGAAGGCTTTTTCAGCGAGAAGGCAGAGCAGTAAGGAGAAATAACCTATGGTTTGCAAAAACTGCGGCACCGAAAATGCCGATACCACCCGATTTTGCGTTGGCTGCGGTGCGCCGCTTGCAGAAAAAAGAACGACCGTCAGACCGCGAACACCTGCTGCGAAAGAGCCGGAAATCGGATACTGCGGACAGCCGATCCCTCCGAAGAAGGGAAAGCGCACATGGCTGATCGCCGGTGCTGTTGTTGCCGTAATCGTGCTGATTTTAGTTATCGTTCTGGCTTCCTCCGGCACTGACAGCTGCGAAGAGGTTGCAGAGAAATTTGTTGTTGCATATCTGACAAACGATCTTGATACGCTCGAACAGGTAACGGAAAAAAATCTGCTGCGCTATCTGCGCACGGATGCAAAGCTGGCAAATGCGGTGCAGACGTGTGAAGCGGATGCCGTCCGCTGCGAAAAATGCACGGAAGACGAAATGGACGATCTGCGCGAGCTGTATTCCTATCTCGGCGCAAAGGGTAATTTCACCAACGCGCATATGGTCGATGTGGAATACACGGCTACAACGTCGGACACAGAGGCAGCTGCCAGAATCGCTAAGGTCGCACTCAGCGAAATTGACGGCATCTGGTATGTGGTTTATATCGGATAAAATCAAAATCCCACGGGAAAAACCGTGGGATTTTTTTGGGTTGAAATGCCTGTTATTCAGCACATTTTTTGTCATTCTGAGGGAGCAGAGCAACCGAGAATCTTTCCCTTTTTCGATACCGTGAAGATTCTTTGTTTCGCTGATTATACAGAGCCAAAGTTATTCCTGCATGGCGGCGATTACTTCGTCGATCGTGCTGTAGACGCGGTTGTTTGCCAGTCCGCCGACAAAATTGTTCAGGCGGAAGGTTTCGTTGTAGTAATTGCGCACATCGCTCTTGTAAAGCACCAGCTTTTTGCCCAGTCCGTAGCCCAGACCGATCTCTGCAGCAGTGCCGGAGTCGATTTCAATGCCGTTGCAGTTGACGACAAGATAGGTAGAAAGGCGAATTGCCTTCAAATCCATGTAGAAGCAGGCGGCCTTCACAAGCACGGAGCTTTTGTTGGTGATAACGACCTCCTGCGGCAGGAAAGTCGTGTAGCCCAATGCACGCAGACGGTCGGAGTTGTTCTGATTGGTGTAGCGGTCGCCCTCGTTGAAAAGAGGACCTGCCATGTAGACTGCGACCTTGCCGTCCTCATACGGATGCATATATTTGTTCAGGGCGGAAATCGTTTCTTCGTCGGTGATTTCCTCCAGCGCGGCGCTGAACGGGAAGCCATCGGTGCCGTATTTTTCTGCAAAGACCGGATAGCATACGCCGTCTTTTTCATAAACCGCGAACAGCGGATCGGTGTTGTTTCCAAGATAAAATCTCATGACAAAGCTCCTTTTCAAAGGTGTTTGGTACACTTCTGATATAACATAGATGATATAGGATGTCAAGGGGAGTGCCGCTCTGTTAGACATTTGGGGATAAAGGGAGTCGTTTGCATTTTCTGCCGGTGGCAGAAAATTAAGGTTGCATC
>R26__coassemble_1724_pt1 | contig 10568 bp, 12 predicted proteins | sample R26__metabat2_low_PE_037 | metagenome-assembled genome bin R26
ATTATCTCATAGTCTACGGTCGGTTTCTATCCGCCGTCAGATTTGACGCTTACATATAACAGTATTTTTTCTGGCTTCACGAACAAGCTTGTAAAGCTCCTCGGCAGCAAGGCGTGTTTTTGCAACAATATCACCCGGCACCTTCGGGAAACAGTAATAAAGCATGTCTGCCTTGCCGATGCAGATCATATCACCGATTTCATACCAGTAGAAATCAGAGTAAAGGCTGTAAGAGTTGATGGGATTCTGCCGGTAATCCAAGGCACCGTTGCAGCCTATCAGATGAAAACCGGAAATATCGTGGGTAAGCCTTCCACTGCCAACATCATAAATGGCTTTTGTGCCTTTCAGAACACGAATATCGACCGGAATATCTAAACTGTATGTACCGTCTTTCAGTTCATTTCGGACACATTCGCGCTCCCAGCAATACCAATCGGGAATATGGGAAAACTCTGTATCGCCATCTGTAGCTTTGAGTTCACCTAATTCTGTCAGCTCGTAGGTTTTTCCGCATTTTGAACAGGTAATTGTTGTTCCTTCTCCGTGCATCGTATCTTCGGATAAACAGTGCGGACATTTATAAAGTACACGGTTTAAGCAATCTGCACGAAATGGCTCTTTGACAGAGATGTTGTTTTCTTTTTGCCACTGAAAGTTATCAAAAGAAAAGCGATCCTTTAATATGCTGTTGATTTCATTTGCGGATAGATCGGCAAGCTGTGCAGGCGAGAAAAGATATTCAACCGTTGCGGAAATATCAACATCACGAAGCTGCAGATTGTTGTAGAGCGGGTCATGCTGAAAAGCACCGAATGTTTGAACGAAAATGACCGGAATATTCAGGATTTTCAAACATTTTGCAACGCCGTCCGGCAGGGGAGTTGCCGTACCGTCAAAGGAATAACTGGCTTCCGGGTACATTAAAATAGAGCTTTTCAGATCAGAAACAGCGTGAATCATATCTCTGACCAAGGCATAATCGGTTGCAAATTTCACAGTGGGAATACAGCCGAGATTGCGCATTAGCCACTTTTTGCCGACAATGCCGTCAGAGGTGCAGACAATACTGAGCGGACGCGGATAAAAAATCTTGGATGCAATCATTAAATCGGTAAAGCAGGAATGATTCATCAGGATAATACAAGGCTCATGCTTTCCGAGTTTTTCCATCCCGATTTCCGTAAATTTAAAATTTGATTTTTTCAGATTGGATTCGGATAAAACGCGCACAAGTGTGCGAAAAAAGAGATTCGGTCGTTTCGGCTTTATGCGTTTTTCTTCGGGAAGTGCTAAAACATCCTCGTAGCGCATTGAGACGGTTTTTATTTTCATAGCGGCCTCCAACATCTTTCTGTATTATTCTATTATATCATAGTGGAAATGCAGATACAAGAGCATAAACAGGCGGAAAATTTTGCTTGCAATTTACGGAAACTGTGTTATAATATCTGTGCTATGGAGGCTTAGCTCAGCTGGTTAGAGCGCCTGCTTCACACGCAGGAGGTCGATGGTTCGAGTCCATTAGTCTCCACCAAAAAAATACTCACGCCGTGTGGCGTGGGTATTTTTTTACAGTGGGACTGGACTCGAACAGGGCGGCACTGCGCACAGTGCAAAAACAGTCCGGTGGACTGTTTTTAGCCCGCGGCTCGCGAGTCCATTAGTCTCCACCAAAAAAATACTCACGCCGTGTGGCGTGGGTATTTTTTTACAGTGGGACTGGACTCGAACAGGGCGGCACTGCGCACAGTGCAAAAACAGTCCGGTGGACTGTTTTTAGCCCGCGGCTCGCGAGTCCATTAGTCTCCACCAAAAAAATACTCACGCCGTGTGGCGTGGCTATTTTTTATCTGTTAGCGCGGATATTTTTTGTGTTTCTTGCTTTGTAGTCATTTCCGTGCTAATATGTTTACAGAAAATACATAAGCAAACGAGGATGTCGTTTATGAAAAGCAAACTGATCATCATTCTTTTGATATTTTTTATTTTGATGTTTCTCGTCTCAGGTTATGTAGTCGTATCAACTTTGATTACCGACGAAATTGAACAGGATGCATTTAACGGTTTGGCAGAGATGGTAGCGCAGGAAAAACACGAAGAAACTGCGTTTTATGAGACCACTCAGCCTACCGAGACTTCGCAGACATTTCCCAATAACACTGATATAGTTGAAAGTACAGAAATTACGGATGAGGATTTTTCTGCTGTTCTCCCTGAATATAAAAAAATATTCCAATTAAATAATGACCTGTTCGGATGGATTCGGATTGAAAACACCGTAATAAGCTATCCGGTCATGTACACTCCGAATGACCCGGAGTATTATCTCAGACGCGCTTTTGATAAGAGCGATTCGGAAAGCGGAACGCCGTTTGTGGATGCTTCCTGTTATGATAAAGGCGGGATATATCTTGTTTACGGTCATAATATGAAAAATGGCTCGATGTTTGCTGAGCTAACAAAGTATGCTGAGAAAAAATACCGAGATGAGCACCCGATTATTCACTTTGATACAATTTATGAGCGAGGACAATTTGAAGTAATCGCAGCATTCTATAGCAAAGTTTTCACCGGTGATGAACAGGGATTTTGCTATTATCAGTATACGGATCTTGCTGCTCCGGCAGTATTTATTGAGTATATCGAGCAGGTTAAGGCGGCAGCGCTTTATGATACAGGTGCTACTGCAGAGTACGGAGACCAGCTTCTGACGCTTTCAACCTGTGATTATCATGAAGAAAACGGCAGATTTGTTGTGGTAGCGAAAAGAGTATCTTAAATCATAAAAAAGAGGCCAAATTATGGCCCCTTTTTCAAATTAAATCCGGGAATTCGTGTAATACTGTAAATAATTTTTCGCGTTTTTCCTTGTTCATTATCGTCAATGGAAGTCGGGACTCTTCGCTGCAAATTTTCATCCTTGCAAGTGCGGCTTTTACCGGAATCGGGTTAACTTCGGAGAAAAGCGCTTCCATCAGCGGTAGATAGTGCAGCTGCAATTTTGCTGCCTCCGGATAGTTTCCGGAGAGACACAACTGTACCATTTTCTGCACTGCACGTGGACGAATATTGGATAGGACAGAAATAACCCCTTTTCCGCCCAGTGACATGACCGGAACGATCTGGTCATCATTACCGGACCAAATGACTGCGCCGTTTGCGCTTTTATAAATACTTTTTGCTATCTGTGACATATTTCCGCTTGCTTCCTTTAACCCGACAATATTCGGATAAGCGGACAACTGTGCCCATGTTTCGGGTAATAAGTTTAATCCGGTCCGGGACGGAACGTTATAAACAATCAAAGGCAGCTCCGTCGCGTCGGAAATGGCTGAATAATGCGAAATCAAGCCATCCTGCGTACACTTATTATAATACGGAGTGACGGCTAAAAGCGCATCGACTCCGCACTGCTCCGCAAGCTTTGCAAGTACGACGGATTTACTTGTATCATTTGTTCCGATTCCGGCAATGATTTTTGCGCGTCCGGATACATATTTGACTGAATGCTCGAAAAGATTGATTTTTTCGTCGGCAGTGAGAGTGGACGCTTCGCCTGTTGTTCCGCAGACAACAAGTGCAGGGATATGCGCATCTAATTGGTAATCGGTCAGACGGTCAAATGCATCGTAATCAACAGCCTGATTTTGAAAAGGAGTTGCCAGAGCGGTTGCAACTCCGAGAAACACCGGAGTTTTCATAATTTACACCTCCGATTCATTCTATTCTGCGACAGAAAATCAGGTGCGATATTGCTGTTGAAAAAACGTGTTTTATCAGGTATAATAGACAAAGATTTTGAAAGAAAAGAGCGAAGAACTTGAAAACAAGTGATTTTTACTATGACTTACCGCAGGTGCTGATTGCTCAGACACCGCTTGCGCAGAGAGATAGCTCACGCCTGCTTGTTCTGGACAAGGAGAACGGTTCTTTTGAGCACCGTCATTTTTATGATATTCTGGACTTCCTTCATGAAGGTGATTGCCTTGTGATGAATGATTCGCGTGTTATCCCTGCAAGGCTGCTTGGAAAGCGTGTACCCTCCGGCGGCGCGGTGGAGGTCCTGCTTCTGACCGATAAGGGCGACGGCGTTTGGGAATGCCTTGTAAAGCCCGGCAGAAAGCTTCATGAAGGTGCGGAAATTTCATTCGGAGACGGCGCTTTAACAGCGACGGTCAAAGAAGTTTTGGAAACCGGAAACCGTCTTGTTCAGTTCCATTATGAGGGTATTTTTCTTGAAATACTGGAACGGCTCGGGAAAATGCCGCTGCCGCCTTATATCAAGGAAGAACTGCAGGACGGGGAGCGCTATCAGACCGTATATTCCAAAATAAACGGCTCGGCAGCGGCACCGACGGCAGGACTTCATTTTACAAAAGAACTGCTTGAGAAAATCGCGGAAAAAGGTATAAAACTTGCCTATGTGACGCTTCATGTCGGACTTGGAACCTTCCGACCGGTAAAAGCTGAAGAAATCACGGATCATCATATGCACAGTGAATTCTGCATGAATTCAAAAGAAACAGCAGAAATTCTGAATGAGACAAAGGAAAACCACGGAAGAATTATCTGTGTCGGTACAACATCCTGCAGAACGCTTGAATCCCTTGCCGATGAGAATGGCAGGTTTTCCGAAAAGTCCGCATGGACGGATATTTTCATTTATCCGGGCTATCGTTTTAAGGCAATGAACGCGTTGATTACCAATTTCCACTTACCGGAAAGTACTCTGATCATGCTGGTATCTGCGTTTGCAGGATATGACCATGTGATGAACGCTTATCGGGAAGCGGTCAAGGAGCGATATCGTTTCTTCTCCTTTGGCGATGCGATGTTTATAAAGTGAGGTTTGTATGTTTGAGTTATTAAAAACAGAGGGGACTGCACGGCGCGGCGTGTTTACCTGTGCGCACGGAACTGTTCAGACGCCGGTGTTTATGAATGTCGGAACGCAGGGAGCAATCAAGGGTGCGTTAAGTGCAGCGGATTTGAAGAATATCGGCTGTCAGGTCGAGCTTTCCAATACGTATCATATGCACCTTCGTCCGGGCGACAAGATCGTGCATGATATGGGCGGACTGCATAAGTTTATGACCTGGGATGGTCCGATTCTGACAGATTCCGGCGGATTTCAGGTGTTTTCACTTGCAAAGCTTCGGAAAATAAAAGAGGAAGGCGTTTATTTTGCTTCCCATTTAGACGGTCATAAAATCTTTATGGGTCCGGAAGAAAGTATGCAGATTCAATCCAACCTCGGTTCGGATATTTGCATGGCATTTGACGAATGTGTGGAAAATCCGTCGCCTTACCAGTATGTAAAGGATTCTGTTGCGCGTACCTATCGCTGGCTGGTACGCTGCAAAGCAGAAAACGCACGGCTAAACCAGCTTGAAACTACGGTAAATCCGCAGCAGATGCTTTGGGGTATCAATCAGGGAGGCACCTACGCTGACCTTCGAATTGAGCATATGAAGATGATCTCTGATCTCGATTTACCCGGCTATGCTATCGGCGGTCTGGCAGTCGGCGAAAGCACCGAAACGATGTACGAAATCATCGAAGCAATTGAGCCGTATATGCCGAAGAATAAAACGCGGTACCTGATGGGTGTCGGTACGCCGAGCAATATTATTGAAGGTGTTGCCAGAGGTGTTGACTTCTTCGATTGTGTTATGCCGGCAAGAAATGCACGCCATGCAAAGCTCTTTACATGGAGCGGAACAAGAAATATGAAAAACGCGAAGTACGAGAGAGATGAAAGACCAATCGACTTGGAATGTGACTGTCCGGTCTGCCGCAGATATTCGCGTGCGTATATTCATCATCTGTTCAAAGCAGAAGAAATGCTTGCTATGCGCTTGGCGGTTATGCACAACCTCTATTTCTACAATAAACTGACAGCGCGTATCCGAGAAGCTTTGGATAACGGAACGTTTGCACAATTCCGTGAAAAATACTCCGTTTTGTTATCCCAACGTGCAGAAGACTGATTTTTAGTAAAAATTTCATTTTTATCCTTGCAATACTGTCAACATGCCTGTATAATATACAGTATAAAAAATCAGGAGGATTCTATGGGAAATTATAGTTTTATCATTATTCTTGTCGCAATGGTCGCGGTTTTCTATTTTATGATCATCCGCCCCGAAAAGAAAAAGAAGAAGGAAGAAGAAGCACTTCGCAGTTCTTTGAAGGAAGGCGACAAGATTACAACGATTGGCGGCATCGTGGGCAAGATCGTTGATATTAAGGACGAAAACATCGTAATTGAAACCAGCGCTGACCGTGTTCGTATGGAGCTTGCTAAGTGGTCCGTTATGACGAATAACACCGCACAGGAAGCTGCACAGAAGGCTCGTGCAGAAGCGCAGGCTGCTGCAAAAGAACGTGCAGCAAAGAGAAAAGCTGAAAAAGAAGCAAAGAAAAAGAATAAGTGATATCTCGTAATCAAATCGTGTACAACCGGCTGCGGTTGTACACGATTTTTTTATCATAGTGTATGCAGGACAGCCATAGTCTGTATAAAAGAAAGGGGAGGGGAGAATGAAAAAGGAAACATCAGCAAAAGGAATTATGATTGCGATATTGATTGCAATGCCGGTTTTAACACTCCTGCTGTCATTGGCGTGTAGCAAAATGATTCTGTCGGAGATCCTGCCTGAAAATGCTGCAAACTGGATTCCGTGGATAATCACCGGAATTGTGTCTGCAATTCTATCGTTGTTCGCAGCAATCAAAATGAAACAGAAAAAATTATTGTGGGGAATCGGAACGGCTTGCGCATATTTTCTTCTGTTATTGATTTCTAATTTATTGTTTTTTGGAGAAGCATTTAAGGGAATCCTTCCGATTGCAGGTACGGTAATCGGATGCGGAATTCTCGGAAGTCTGATCGGAGCCGGAAAACGTCGTAAATATGCATAAATCGGTTTTGGATAAATGCAGGAAATCCTGCATGGCGGTTTCACCAACATTTTGTGTAAACGAAGCACCCGACCTCAAAATATAGGGGTTGGGTGCTTCGTTGGTTACAATCTGTAATTTTTGGTTCACTGGTTTACATAACGAAGTTAACATAATATCTGTGCATAATGAACAAATTTTTACAAAATTATGAATTTGTATTGAAATTCAACGGATTTTGAGGTATAGTTACAAATACGATGGTCAAAAAATTGGTATAAATAATATTTACAGCATAATTTGTATAGATTACATTCTGTAACCACTATATCTTGTTTTTGATCTCATTTTTACGAAAGGTGATTGTGTGATGGTTGATCTTGTGACCGTTTATGAAAACTATCTTCTGAATATCAAACATGCATCTGCCAACACGGTTGCCTCTTATATGCGGGATATTAGACAGTTTTCGGGCTATGTTTCCGAGTTGGAGGGCATTTCTGTTGCTGACTGTGATCGCAATTGTATTTGCCGCTATACACAACATTTAACGAACAACGGAAAATCTCCGGCTACGGTTGCCCGCTGCATTGCTTCTCTTAAAAGCTTTTATGTTTATTGTGTTTCGGAATCTTTTGTAAAAGAAAATCCTGTCTACGAAATTCCGACACAAAAAGCGGAGAAGAAACTTCCACAGATTTTAACCGGTAGGGAAGTTGAGCTTTTGCTTGAGCAGCCAAAATGCACTGATTTCAAAGGATTCCGAGATAAAGCAATGCTTGAAACGCTTTATGCGACAGGTATGCGTGTCAGCGAAATGATTTCTCTGAATGTATCCGATGTCAGCCTCGGAGGTTCCTTTATTAAGTGCGAAGGTGCAGGAAAATTCCGTATCATTCCGCTTTATCCTGCTGCCGTAAAGGCGTTATCTGTTTATCTTACCGATATTCGTCCGAAAATGATTTCTAATCCCGATGAGGATTCCCTGTTTGTCAATGTTAACGGTGAGCGAATGACGCGTCAGGGTTTTTGGAAAATTATTAAGCACTATCAGGAAACGGCTCAGATCAGCAAAGACATTACGCCGCATACCTTACGACATAGCTTTGCAGCGCATCTTTTAGAAAACGGTGCGGACTTACATTCTCTGCAGGAAATGCTCGGTCATAGCGATATTTCCTCAACACAGATTTATACGCAGGTTGTGAAACAGAATCTGAAATCTGTGTATAATAAGTATCATCCGAGAGCTTGATTTGAATTATTTACGGGACAGACTTGTTTGCGTCTGTCCCGTTTTTTATTTCATTATTTATTCTTCAGATTTTCCAGCTCATAATGCAGACCGATACCGGCGATGCATCCATAATATTCTGCAATTTCAAGCTTAGAAAGAATTGTTTCAAATGTATCATAGTAGGAAATAGCGTTGTTTCCTGAACGGCAAAAACAGACGGAATCAGAAACCTTTTGCGGTTTTCCGGACTTGATATTTTGCGGAACGGTTTTAATTTGCGGAATGATCTCGAGCATCCATTTTTCATACTGCGCCTGTATTTTTCTGCAAAACTGCGTCCAGCTATTCACCGGTTTATCTGTCGGGATGATGGCAGCAGCTCTTTTTGTAAATTGATAATATGCGCTTGGTACTGCGAATAAAGAGGTTTCCGGCAGTTGCAATTCTAAATCTTTTATAAATGAGCGGCTCCAATCTGACGGCTTACGTTCAAAATCCAGAATACAACCGCATGATGAAAGTGCGATAATATTCGAAATGGTGGTCTGTCCGGGAATTTGCTTCGGCAGATTTGCATCATTGATTATGATCGGACAGTTCGGAATGATCTGCTCCGGAACAGAGAGCGCAGCATCGTTATGAAAACAAAAGCCAAGCTGTGCTTTTTGATTCGCCTCGTGTGAGCCGGATGCCTCCCAGGGCATTGCAAAATACAAGGGGATTGACAATAGACAAACCTCCTAAAGCGTGTTATAATGCTCCTGTAAAAATCTGTATGGGATTGATTGCAGAATTATGCTTGTATTTCTTCCAAAATTTATTTTCCCTAAAATAACTGATATTTCGCCCAATTTCCTGCAACAGCACGGTCTGAAGCTCCTGCTGATGGATTTTGATAATACAATGCTTCCGTATACGACCAATATTCCGACAAAAGAACTGTTGGATTGGATACAATCCATGAAAGACCATGGCGTTTTGCTTTGCATTGTTTCGAACAGCAAAAAACCGCGTGTTCCGGATTTTTCGAAGGCGTATGGCGTTTCGTGTGTTACCCATGCAGCGAAACCGTTTTCCGGAGGAATTAACGAAGCGATAAAACGCTTCGGAACAGAGAAATCGTGTACGGCGCTCGTCGGAGATCAGATTTTTACGGATGTTCTGGGAGCAAACAGTGCAGGCGTTACATCGTTGATCGTGAAATCGATCAATAATCATACGATATGGCTAAAACTGCGGCATGTGCTTGAAATACCGTTTCTCGCGTTAGCAAGGAACAGGAGGGTAAAATTATGAAAAACCTTGAAAAGTACCGCTCTGTATTGACAGATGAGGTGCAGGGATTGCTTCTCACATCACGCTACAGCCGTATGTATGCAGCGGAGTTTGATATTGCAGAAGGCTATGCCGTTATCAGCAAAACCGGCGCCCGTTATTTTACGGACAGCCGTTATATTGAATCCGCGCAGAATAATATCCTCGGATTTGAAGTTGTGGATTATAAGACAGACCTGTTTGGCTGCATAAATCAGACGATAAAGGAATTCGGAATAGTATCTATCGGCTTTGAGGATGAATATCTGACGGTTTCAGAGTGGAAGAACTTAAATGACCGTGTGGATGCGAACATGGTTCCGATGCAGAAACCGATCAATGCATTCCGCGCAAGCAAGGAGCCGTGGGAGCTTGACCGAATGATCAAGGCGCAGGAGATCACCGATAAAGCATTTTCGGAGGTTTGCGGGCGGATTCAGGAAGGAATGACCGAGAAGGCACTTTGCGCTGAACTCATTTACTGCCTGTATAAAAACGGTGCTGAAGGGCTTTCTTTTGAACCGATCGTTGTTTCCGGACCGAATTCCAGTATGCCGCACGGCGTTCCCGGAGACCGGAAACTCCAAAAGGGTGATTTTATTACAATGGATTTCGGCGTTATATATCAGGGGTATTGTTCCGATATGACACGCACGGTTGCACTCGGATATGCAACGGATGAAATGAAGAAGGTCTATCAGACGGTTCTGAATGCGCAGCTTGCAGGTATTGCAATTTCGAAAGCAGGCGTGTCCGGAAAAGAAATCGATGGCGCAGCACGTGGCGTAATTTCCGATGCCGGCTACGGCGAGTTTTTCGGTCACGGCTATGGACATAGCCTCGGATTGGAGATCCATGAAGATCCGAATTGCAACCCCAGAAACGATCAGCCGCTTCCGTTGCATGCTGTCTGTTCGGCTGAACCGGGCATCTATTTACCCGGAAAATTCGGCGTTCGCATCGAAGATGTAGTTATCATGGAGGAAAACGGGTGCGTTGATATTACAAAAAGCCCGAAAAACCTGATAATTTTATAGGAAATACTTGAAAAAGAAGATTCTTTGTTGTATACTTTACTTGTTATAAGCCGTAAGGCGGCATTCTGCTGAAT
>R26__coassemble_1736_pt1 | contig 10513 bp, 6 predicted proteins | sample R26__metabat2_low_PE_037 | metagenome-assembled genome bin R26
CTTCAGACGGACTTCAAACGGACTCATAACCTTGTTAGTGTATGGTTATAGTATAGTTGTAGTATGGCTGTGATATGGTAAAGCCGAACTTACGGCTTGCAATAATACAAAAAATATCCGAATTTTGGGCCAATATTAAAAAAAATGATCTATACATTTGACAATTATAGATTTCTTATTGCTTTTATCAACATTTATTTCACATCATGCCACAAAAAAATTATTTGCTATTTGAAATATTATTTGTAATTTTGCATTGTATTGCGAGCCCCCAGTGTGTGTAGCAGTATATTTTTGTGGGTAGAAAACATAGCATTGCTATAATCAATCGTTCCTAAAGCTTGGTCGCAGATAGAAACGAGTATCTGATTGGATTAGCAGTGTTCACGCATAGCGTGGACGTTGTTTGTCTTCAGATACAGGTATGACCAAGCACCTTGGAACGTGGACAGACAATCGTTCACGCTTCTTTGGTGCTTGGCAGTTTCATACTATTTTGTTTTTAGCTTTACATGCCTTTTTATTCCCACTACATGTAATAACTAAAAACGAACACATAGAAAGAACTAAGTAAGTTTTTACTTACTGAAATTACACCAACTTTGTGTCCGTATGTTTCATTATACGCCCCTTTTGGGTGCGTATGTAGTATTATACATATTTGGATATGAGCGTAAAATACGTTTTCTCTGGTCATGAGTCATTTCCTTGTAAGTCGCTTTGGCTTAAAAAAGGTTACGATTTTGTGTCTATGGGGAATAACTTCAACGATGCTGGTGCTGTTATGGAGCTTGGTGTTGGAAAGAACATGGTAGCATCAGTAAGATTTTGGCTAAAGGCATTTGGACTTACTAAAGATGATCAGATTACGGCAATAGCCGATTATATATTTGACACAACAAGTGGAGTAGATCCATACGTTGAGGATTTGGGGACACTTTGGTTGCTTCATTATCTTTTGGTAAGTTCTGGTGAAGCCACATTGTATAATTGGCTGTTCACTCTGATTCAGAAGGAACGCAAACAGTTTGATCGTGCTACTATTGTAAACTACATAAAGCGCAAGATGATTGACGCCGGAAGAATCAAAACCTATAACGAGAATACTTCAAAGAAAGATATTGGTGTTTTGTTGCAGAATTATGTAACGCCATCGAGAGCACATTCTTTTGAGGATTATTCTTCATTGCTCATCGACCTTGATCTTATCCTTTTGAATGAGGATGGTAAGACATACGAATTTAACCTTGAAGGTAAACGTAATGTTACACCTGAGGTTTTCCTTTATGCAATCATCAAGCAAAAGGGAAAAGAAATGACTGTCCCATATGATACTTTGCAAGAAATCGGTTTAATGTTCTGTATGACAGATATGGAAATCATTGACACCATTCATGAACTTGTTGATCATTATGCAAACTACATCAATTATAGTGATGTGGCTGGCATTCGTCAGATTCAGTTCATTCATGAATTGGATCCCAAAGTTGTACTAGATAAATACTATTCTCATGGCAACATTTAGTTTATCAGCTAATATAGAAGAAGGATTTGCAGAAGGAATAAAATACATTGTTACTCCTAATGCACAAAAAGTAGTTGAAAGTATTGTGAGTGGATATCAAACGGGTATTCATTCATATACAGTTATTGGTACCTACGGAACAGGTAAGTCAAGTTTTCTTTTGGCACTCGAAGAAGATCTCAAGAAAAGAACAAAGAATAAACTGCTTTTTAATCCAGATGTTTTAGGGGCAAAGAAATTTGAAACATTGAAGATTGTTGGCGATTACCAAGAACTATCTTTATTGTTGAGCAGAAAACTAAATGTTGAAGGTACAACAGATAGCATATTGGATGAACTACGTACATATTATAACAAGCTTCATTCACAAAATAAGTTCCTCGTTATCTTTATTGATGAATTCGGAAAAATACTTGAACATGCAGCAAAGAACAATCCTGATCAGGAAATCTACTTCATGCAGAAACTTTCTGAATTCGTAAATGTTCCTACACGTAATATTCTGATGATAACAACTCTCCATCAGAACTTTAGTGCATATGCACGAAAACTCAATCAAGAACAGAAAAACGAATGGACTAAGGTTAAGGGGCGTTTTCAAGAAGTTGTATTCGTTGAACCAGTTGAGCAACTTCTTTATCTTGCTTCTGATCAGATTGAAGGAAAAAGCAAAGAGATAACTAACGAAGAAACTTTCAAATCTCTTTTTGATACTGCTATAGAAACCAATTTCATAGATAAAGGTTTTGATTATGATGCAGCGAAGACACTTTATCCACTTGATCCTTTCTCATCATACGTTCTTACCAGGGCAATTCAGAAATACGGACAGAACGAACGCTCTTTGTTTACATTCCTCAATGCAAGAGGAGCAAATTCTCTCTCTGCATACGAACCTAAAGAGAATGTGACCTATAATCTGCAAAACGTTTATGACTATATCGTTTACAATTTCTATTCATATTTGAAGGATGCAAATACCGACTCAATGCAATGGAGTTCTATGCAAATTGCTATTGAGCGAGTGGAAGGACAGCAGTGGCCAGTAAAGAGCGATATGGTTGATGCTATTAAGCTAGTTAAAACAATTGGTTTGCTAAATCTCTTTGGATCTGCTTCATTCACTTTGAACAGAACCCAACTTGCAGAATACGCAGAAAACGCTCTTGGTATCAAAGCTGCTCTTGCTCTTATTCAGGAACTTGAAGCATATAAGATAATTCGTTATGCTCAATATAAAAAGCGTCTAATCCTTTTCGAAGGAACCGATATTAATATTGAGGAAGAGGTATCAAAGGCTGGGACAATTGTTCCAAAATACTTTGATATAGATAAACTTGGTGGATTCTTCAACAAGAGAATTGCACCTGTTAAGGCAACATATTATCAGAATGGTACTCCTCGTTATTTTGAATATCAGATAAGAACCGAGGCAGAAGATATTGTACCAATAGGTGATGTTGACGGATACATTCAGATGATATTTTCTCAAAACGAGAAGTATTTGCAGGAATTGCTTGAATTTAGCAATAAGTGTGAGCATGCTATCATTTTTGCTTTCTTCAACAATACTGATGAGATTGCTAGCCATCTTTATAATATTGATAAGTATGAATACATTCTTCGTAAGGTACTTATCGATAAATCTGACCGTGTAGCAATCACAGAAGTAAACAATCTCATGGAATATGAGAAATTGTTGCTGAATAAGTCAGTAAGCAAAAATCTCTATTCATTCAATAATGATGTAACTTGGTTGTATAAGGGGGAGGAACGTAATATTCATTCACAAAGAGACTTTAACCAATTACTTTCGGAAGTATGTCATGATGTCTATAGCAAGACTCCAATCATGAATAACGAACTATTTAATAAGAATAAATTAAGTGGTTCTATTTCTGCAGCTAAAGCCAAATATCTTACTGCCATGCTTGAACATAGTGAGGAAGAAGATTTTGGGTTTGATAAGGACAAATTTCCACCAGAGAAGACAATCTATTATTCTTTGCTGAAGAAAACAGGTTTACATATTAATGGACAATTTCAAGAACAACCTGCCAATGATGATATAAAAACTCTTTGGAATGAGTGCAACGAGTTTCTGAAGTCAACAACCAATAAACCTCGCAAGATATCAGAACTAAGTAAGAAACTTCTTGCTCAACCATTTAAATTGAAACAAGGCTTCCTTGATTTTTGGATCCCTACATTCTTGTTTATAAAGCGTGAAGATTATGCTCTTTATGGCTCTAATGGTGCTTATATTCCAACAATTAATATGGAATTCTTCGAGTTGCTTCAGAAGCATCCAGGAGAATACCTTATCAAGGCATTTGATGTTTCGGGGGTTAAGGTTAAGATTTTCAATCAGTACCGTAAGTTCCTCAATGTAGGAGAATTAGGTAGCATTAAGAGTAAAGATTTCATTGAGACTATCAAGCCTTTTTTCTTCTTTTATAGTAAGCAACTCAATGATTATGCAAAGCATACTCAGAAGTTCAATCATGCTTCGACCCGCAAGTTCCGTGATGTGTTGGCGAAAGCAAAAGACCCAGAAAAGACATTCTTTGAGGACCTTCCAGAAGCATTAGGTTACAATAGAGAAACATTACAAGATCCCCAAAAGGTTAAAGAATTCTGTTATGTTGTCAATCGTGCGGTCAAGGAATTACGTTCTTGCTATAACGACATGATTGATAGAATTGAAAGCCGTCTAATAGAAACTCTTAATCTTGAATCTGGTGATTATGCAGATTACATTCTTGAAATTCGCCACCGCCTCAGCAATGTGAAAGACTACTTGCTTACAGGTACTCAGAAGGAGTTCTATAATCATGCACTGGCAGAATTTGATCAACGTAAAGAATGGTACCAATCTATCTGTTATACAGCCCTTGATAAACCACTTGAACGTTTACGTGATGACGAAGAAGACAAACTTATCAATGATTTGATTTATCTTTTCCGAGAGTGCGAAAAATATGCAGATATCTCAAAGATTGCTACTGATGACGATAGTGGTGACGAGTATTTTGCTTTCGATCTTGTATCAAATTGCGGTAACAAGAATCTATCATCGCAAACCTATCGATTAGCAAAGAGCGAACAGAAGGAGGCAAAGAAGCTTGAAACATCTATCGAAAAACTTCTTAGCGAAGCTTGCAATGACAACGTGAGCATCTGTACTTTGCTGAAAGTATTAAATAAGAAATTGAGCTAATGAAAGTAAGACATATATTAGGAATATCAGGAGGAAAAGATAGTGCTGCACTTGCAATCTATCTTAAGCAGAAATACCCAACAATGAACATTGAGTATTACAATTCTGATACAGGCTGTGAACTAGCTGAAACAGAAACACTCATCGACCGACTTGGAGCTTACCTTGGACATATCTCACGATTGAGAGCAGCCGAGGGAAGTCCAGAACCAACTCCTTTTGAGCATTTCTTAAAGTCAATGGGTGGTTTCTTGCCCTCTGTCCAGCAACGTTGGTGTACCAAAAAGATGAAATTAGATGAATTTGAACGCTTTGTTGGTGACGACAACGCTATATCTTACGTTGGTATCCGTGGCGATGAGGATCGTGACGGTTATATTTCTTCACGTTCCAATATCCAAAGCATATTTCCTTTCCGTAGAAATATTTGGAGTCTTGATGTTGTCAATAAGTTCCTCAATAACGACAATCTCGAACAGATTATTGATATCTATGACAATCTTTGTCCTGAAGGTATCATGAAAGAAGATTTGATGGATATCGTCAAGAAGCCTATCACAAAACAGTTCTACTACTCCAAGAAACTGAACGCATTGCTAGACTTCGATGTAAAGATGTTCAATCATGCAGTATTTGCATTTCTCAAAACGACTGATTATCCTGTTGGGAAACTTTCGGAAGAAGAATTTCCACTACTCGATAACGATGAGATATTGGTAAAAGACGACATCTTTCGATTGCTAAGAGATAGTGGTGTTGGAGTACCTGCCTATTACGAAGAGATTCCATTTGAGGTTGATGGGAAGACTGGCACTTATTGCAGAAGCCGAAGTGGATGCTATTTCTGTTTCTTCCAACAGAGAATCGAATGGATATGGCTCTACGAGCAGCATCCAGACCTCTTTAAAAAGGCAATGTCATTTGAAAAAGACGGATATACATGGATTCAAGGTGAACCATTGTCTCATCTCATACAACCAGAGCGTATCCGCCAAATCAAACTCGATATCATAAAACGCCAGGAAGATAACAAGAAACAAAATAAAGGCACTACCCTCGTCGACCTATTTGGCGATGAGATTATGTGCGCAAACTGTTTTATATAAAAAAACAAAAGCTTATGCTGAAGGATGTAGAATGGGCTGAAGACGGAACATATACTCCACAAGGTGATCACAAACCGGTAGAATTCTTTAATAACGCACTAAAGAATAGCTATCTTTTTGACCTTGAACTTGGGTATTTCAATTCTGCCGCTATAAATGTCCTGTCTTATTCATTTGCAACATTCATTCGAAATGGAGGAATAATGAGAATGGCTATCAATCATATTGTATCTGATAAGGATAAACATGCAATTGAAGCAGGAGAAAAAGGTAATGTTGCTGCACCTTTTGATATTACAAACATTGAGGAGTTAAGAAAAGGCCTGGACGAATATGGGGAACATTTCTTTCAATGCTTGGCATATTTAATTCAGGAACATCGTATTCAGATCAGAATAATTAAACCTAAAAGTACAAATGGTCTTGCTCATACTAAGAGAGGACAATTTAGCGATGGTGATACTATTGTAGCATTTACAGGTTCTGCAAATTTTACTCTCGGTGGGTTCATCAACAACCGAGAAGAAATAACATTGTCATTTAGTAATTCTCCAGATCCTATCATTCAGAAACGAATTTCCAATAGAAAAAAAGAATTCAATGATCTTATGCTTGGCAAAGATGAAAGTGTTGAATATCTGTCAACTGAGGATCTTGAAACCGCAATTACCAGTCAATATGGAAAGTTGGAGATAGAAGATTTGCTTGATGTTGAAAAGAAACTAAAAGAATATAAACTTCGCAATTCTGAATTTCCAAGTAACGTTGCCGAAGAGATTAACGAACTTTCAAAAGGTTGTCCTTGTTTTCCATATGGTAATCCAAGAGATTATCAAAAGCAAGCATATCACAATTGGAAAAACAATAAACAAAAGGGGCTATTTGCAATGGCAACAGGTACAGGAAAGACTCTTACTGCATTAAATTGCCTCTTACATATATATAAGGTTTATAATTTTTACAAAGCAGTTATACTCGTTCCTACAATTACCCTTGTAGATCAGTGGGAACAGGAATGTAAGAAGTTTAACTTTAAAGGAATTATCAAAGTCACTTCTAAAAATAAGACTTGGCGTCAAGAACTCGACACTATCAAGACAAAAGAGGCATTTAATTTCAGCGGTCAAGAGCCATCTTATATAGTAATTTCTACTTATGCTTCATTTGCTCGTGAGAATGTCTTTAATGATTTGATGGATTTTCCACAAAAGACATTAAGACAAATTCTGCTTATAGCAGATGAGGCTCATAATATGGGAGCGGGAAGAATATTAGATAGACTTGATGGAGTAAGATATATAAGACGTATTGGGCTATCAGCAACTCCAGAACGTCAGTTTGACGAGAAGGGAAACAAGGCTTTGATGAAATTCTTCGGTTGTACTGATGATAAATACACATTTGAATTCAGTATGCAAGAAGCAATTGATAAAGGTTATCTTTGTAGATATGATTATTATCCTCACCTTGTACATCTTACTTATGATGAGATGGATGAATATCTTAGAATATCACGCCAACTTTGTAAGTTCTTCAACAAAGATAGTGGAGGGTTCAATTCTTCTGAAGACATTCTTATGCGTTTATTGTTGAAACGAAAACGTATTATACATAAGGCAGCAAATAAAGAGGATGTTTTTCGCCAAATTATGGAGCAACGCTATAAACAAAAAGGAAATCTAAAATACACCCTTGTTTATGTGCCAGAAGGTAATCATCCAGATGATTATAATGCCGACAAATTCATTGATAGTGAATCGGTTTCTGATGATAATGATAGCGATAGAATCATCAATACCTATACAGAAATGGTAAGGGATATAAGTCCCACAACGACCGTAAAGAAATTTACTTCTGGAATAAAAGAAAGAAATTCCGTATTAGAGGATTTTTCTTCTGGTAAACTTGAAGTACTGACTTCAATGAAATGTCTTGACGAAGGTGTTGATGTTCCTCGAAGTGAAATGGCGGTTTTCTGTGCAAGTACAGGAAACCCTCGTCAGTTTATTCAAAGACGTGGACGAATCCTTCGAAAACATCCAGATAAACACAAAGCAGAGATTCACGATCTTGTTGTAGCCCCTGTAGTTAATTCTACAGACGAATGTTTCTCTATGGAACAAAGCTTGTTGAGAAGTGAATTAAAAAGAGTGCGTGACTTTGCAACTATGTCGGAAAATGCAGATTACGCATATAATGAATTAAATGAAGTTTTAACATATTATGGTTTATCCTTATTTTAATCAATATGGCATACAAAAGGAACGATGACAAAATGCTTCAGGCAGTGCTCATGGATGAACATTTGATGAAGTATGGAAACTATACTGTACAACAGATTGGTTCCATTTATCAGGCTCTCGATTCTGACAACTACGTTATCAGTGCTGTTGCACAGATTATAAAACGTACAGGAGAAGGAGCAACAGAAAAAGAGTTATGGAAAGAAATTAATGAATATCTCAAGAGAAACGTATGATCATTAAAGAAATCAGATTCAAAAATTTCCGTAGCTATTACGGAGATAACAACCAATTTGAGTTTTCTGATGGATTAACTCTCATTTTGGGTGATAATGGAGATGGAAAGACAACATTCTTCGAAGCTTTAGAATGGCTTTTCAAGACTGAACTTGATAGAGGCAATCAAGAGTTAGAAAATGTTTCAGAAATGAGAAAATCTAAACTCGAAATTGGTGAGCAGGACGAAGTAAGCGTTTTCATGTCATTCGAACACAATGGTTTGAAAAGTGTAAAAAAATCATTTACCTTCGAACGTACCGGAGAAAACACATATCGTGCAGGCAAAGTAAGTTATACTGGATATGAAGATACTGATGCAGGACGTGAACAAGTAAGCGGAAAGCTACTTATTAACAGATGCTATGATGCCTTCATTCAACGATTCAGTATGTTTAAAGGAGAATCACGTCTTGACGTTTTTGATGACAAAAATGCATTAAAAACTCTTGTTGATAAATTCTCAGATATTAGAGCTTTCGATGAACTAGTTGAGAATACAAGTGAATTTGAAAGAAAATCAGAAGCTGCATATCTCAAAGAAATGAAAAGTGACGAAAAGGTTTCAAAAGAGGCAAAGTCACTAGAATTAAAGATTAAACATGTTTCTGAGGATATCCAGCAAAAGAAAAATGAGATAAAAGAAAAGCTATCTTCTCTAGATGTATATTCATCACGCCTTAAAGAACTAGAGAGAAACCAGGAAACATCTGAACGTTATAAGGATATAGAGAATAGACGTAAGACTCAACAAGAAAAGAAGAACAGAATAATGGGCGCCATTTCTCAGGTTGATTATAACCATGCCCTCCTTGATAAGTATTGGATTCTTGCGCCTTTCCCTAAAATTCTTCAAGAATTTAAGCAGAAGTGTTCTGCGTTCAGTAAGGAAAAGAGAAAGCAAGAACGTGAATTTGATAGACTACAAGCTGAGGCAATAGGAAAACTTAAGGCCGTAAAAGAAATACAAGGTTCATTGGTCAATGGTGCTACAGAACTTCCATGGTATTTGCCAAATCAAGAAACAATGGAGGAAATGATTCATGACCATATTTGCAAGGTTTGTGGTAGACCTGCTCCTGAGGGGTCCGATGCTTATGAATTTATGGTTCATAAACTTGAAGAATACAAGAAACATGTAGAGGCAAAACTCCGTAAAGATGCAGAAAAGACAAAAATCGAGGAGAAAACTCTGTTTAAGAATAGTTACATTGAAAATATGCATAGTCTTTCAATTTCTATGAGTGGAAGCAACGAATCGCAGATTTCAAATATAGCTTTAGACATCAATGAAAGAGTGGAACTTGTTGCAAGATTGAGAGAAGATCTAAAATCAATAGAATCAAAACTACAGGATATCCTTGACGAGAAGTCACGATTGCTAATACAGGCAGGAAATATATCAGAGACTGTTTTGGAAAAAGACTTTAATGACATTAAAGGTCTATTTGAACAAAAAGGTCGTGCAGAACGTCGAATTACCGAGTTACAAGGTGAACTTTCTTTGCTTCAAAACCAACTGACTGGTTACCAGAAAGAAATGGATGAATTGAATCCATCAAGTGGACAAGTTAAGGTCCTCAGAGACGTACATCGTGTTCTCGAAGAAATAAGCAAAGCATTTGCTAATGCAAAGGATGCAAATCTTCGTCGTTTTTTACATGATCTAGAAGGCAAAGCAAATGAATATCTCGACGTTCTTAGCGCCAACGATTTCCATGGTGAAGTTCGACTTAGCCAAACGGCAGATGAATCAACAGAAATTAGATTGTTTAGCTCAAATAATGTAGAAATTACCAAGCCCTCTGGTTCACAGAAAACAGAAATGTATATTTCAGTTCTCTTTGCTATTTCCGATTTTACAAAAGAGAAACGTGACGAAGACTATCCTCTTATATTTGACGCAGCAACATCTTCCTTTGGTGATTCGAAAGAAGAAGAGTTCTATAATGTTATAGATAGACTTGATAAACAATGTATCATCGTAACAAAGGACTTTATAACAAAGGGGGTAGTAAAAACAAATGATATTGAAAAATTGTCATGCCCTGTATATCGAATCAAGAAAGCAGAAGGCTTTGACAAGAGCAATATGGCAACAATTCGAACAACAATAACAAAACTAAAGGATTGATTATTATGG
>R26__coassemble_1913_pt1 | contig 9861 bp, 8 predicted proteins | sample R26__metabat2_low_PE_037 | metagenome-assembled genome bin R26
CTGCCTTTTTCCGCATGGGGATTTCCTTGGAAACCTTGTTCTGCTCCGCCTTGCTCGTTTCTGTTTCGAGAATCAGAGCGCGACGCTGTGCATCCAGCTCCAGAATCCGATCGACCTGCTCGTCGCAGTTGACTTCCTTTGCCCGAAGACCGGCTTTGACCGCTTCGGGATTGTCCTTGATTCGTTTAATATCCAGCATAATTTTACCTCATCAGTGAAGATAGTTCAAAAGCGTTGCGTAAATATGTGCGGCACTTTCCGGAAGCGCATCGGCATAGCCCTCAAGCTCTGCCATGTATGCGTGGAAAGAGACGTTGTCTTTTTTTGCGTGCGCATTCTGTGCCAGCGCCAGAAGCTCGGCAGCCTTTGCACTCTGCTCCATCTGCTCACATTGTGCCGTCAGCGCATCATTTTCCGCACTCACGCTCTCAAGCTGTGCTTCCATCGCCTCAATGTTGGCGCGGGCACCGGAGTTGGCAGCATCTAAATCGTGCTGTACGGAATTGAGTTTGACGAACAGCGAAACAGCAACCAGCAAAAACGCGACTGCAAACATGATTCCCATGTATTCCAGCATGGCGCGCTTTTTTTTCGGGGTAAGCTGCTCGTCCTGCTTGACTTCTTTATCTTCCATTCGGATCCTCCGTGTATTGCAGGGTTAGGAGCGCATCGTACAGACGCTGCAGGTCATCCTGACCGTAAAATTCCAATTCAAAACGACCCTTTCGCTTGCCGTTGACGATTTTGACCTTGCGGCTGAGCTGCTTGGTGAGCGCTTTTTCACATTCGCCGACATAATCGACCGTCAGAATTGACTTTGCATTTTCGGGCTTTTTTTCCGCGCTCATACGCTTGCACATCGCCTCTGCCTGACGGACAGACAGGCGCAGTGCCAGAATTTTCTGAGCAGCGGTTTTCTGCATTTTTTCCGAGGGCAGGGAAAGCACCGCTCTTGCATGACCGGCGGAAAGCGCACCGCTCTCGACCAGATCGCGCACTTCCTCGGGCAGAGCGAGCAGACGTAGTGCGTTTGCAACTGCCGGACGGGATTTTCCGACACGCTCTGCCGTCTGTTCCTGCGTCAGACCGTATTCGTCCATCAGGACCTGATAGCCCTCGGCCTCCTCCATCGGATTGAGGTCCTGCCGCTGCAGATTTTCTACCAGCGCCAGCTCCATGACCGTGCGGTCATCGGCGTCGATCACCACGACCGGCACCTCGTCCAGACCTGCCAGACGTGCGGCTCTCCAGCGGCGTTCGCCGGCAATGATCATATAGTAGCCGTTGCCCTCATCGCGGACGGCAAGCGGCTGCACAATGCCATGCGCCGCAATGGATTCCGACAGCGCCTGCAGCTCTTCCTCATCAAACACGCGGCGCGGCTGACGTGGATTCGGCTCGACCTTCTGCAGAGGGAGCGTTGTAACGTTACCGGACTGTTCCGGAACGGAAAAATCGTCGATCAGAGCGCCAAGACCGCGTCCGAGACCTTTTTGTTTTGCTGCCATAGCTTACCCCTTTCTGCGGAATTCTTCCGCCACGGCAAGATATGCCGCAGCGCCCCGGGAGTTTTTGTCATATGCGAACACCGGCAGACCGTGACTGGGCGCCTCGGCAAGGCGGACATTGCGCGGAATGGCGGCGGCAAAGACTTTGCCGGGAAAATGGCGGCGTACTTCATGCGCCACCTGATTGGAGAAGTTTGTCCGACCGTCAAACATGGTCAGAAGTACGCCGAAAATTTCCAGCCGCGGATTCAGACGGCGTTTGATGGCGCGCATCGTGCTCATCAGGTCGGAAAGTCCCTCCAGCGCATAGTATTCGCATTGGACGGGAATCAGGATGCTGTCTGCCGCGCACAATGCGTTCAGCGTCAGAAGCTCCAGCGACGGCGGACAGTCAATTAAAATGTAATCATAGGAGCTGCTCAGCGTGTCGAGCTTTTCTTTCAGCCGATATTCGCGGTTGTCCATCCCGATCAGCTCAACCGAAGCGCCTGCAAGCGCTGCAGTCGAAGGCAGAATATCGCCGTAGGGCGTTTTGACGATGCACCGTGCAGGAGCGCAGCGCCCGATCAGCATATCGTAAACGCCGGCGACGACCGTGCGCTTTTCCACGCCCAGTCCGGAGGTGGCATTCGCCTGCGGATCAAAGTCGCACAGAAGCACGCGCGCACCGGCTTCGTGCAGCGCCGCAGTCAGATTGACAGCCGTTGTTGTTTTGCCGACACCGCCTTTTTGATTGACGATTGCAATCACTCTCGCCATTTGCGCTCACCTCCCGAAAATCTTAAACTAAAATATAGCACAGTTCCTTTGCTTTTGCAACATAAAAATGCTATGTTTCACGTGAAACATAGCATTTTTAATCGTGCATTATAATTCGCGGATGACGGCGCGGACCTTGCCGAGGATTACCGCTTCCCGTCCGTCAATAGGCTCATATTCCGGATTTTCCGGCAGCAGCCATACCTCGCCGTGCTCGCAGCGCAGGCGTTTGACCGTCGCTTCGTCGCCGATCAGAGCAACAACGATTTCGCCGTTTTCTGCGGCGGTCTGCGGACGGACAACGACTTTATCTCCGTCAAAAATATGCGCATCGATCATCGAATCGCCCTTGACCCGCAGCGCAAAGCAGCCGCTCTCACCGTCCCACGGAAGATAGCCGTCAATATTTTCGTCTGCCAGAATCGGAATGCCTGCCGCTACCGTTCCGACAACAGGAATGCCCCGATGGGAAGGCAGGGAAATGGCACGGTTTTTGCCGCCGCCCATTTTTAACAGACCTTCACGGCTCAGCTCGTTGAGATGGTACTGGACGGAAGCCGTTGAGCGCAGACCGACTGCCTGCATGATTTCGCGTATGGAGGGCGCATAGCCGTTTTCTGCGGTAAAATTGCGGAGGAAGGTATATATTTCCTGCCGTTTTTTGCTTGTTCTGGCCATCGACGTGCACCCCCTCATTACAGTTTGGTTTTATACTATTATATATTGATAGTAACATATGGTTTGCAAAATTGCAAATACTGTTTTAGCGATTTATGCCGCCAAAATCAAATTCCGGCAGATATTCCGTTGTTGCTGCCGAAAAATCCTGCGTAAAGCCTCTGGTCAGACCGCAAAGCTCCATCCAGGAAACAGCACCGTCGTATTCTTCTTCAGTCAGACGGCGATCCAGCGGCGGCAAATTTTCACCCATCGGCACATACTGGCTCATCAGGGAAAACAGGACATCTTTTTTCGGGAAAGTGTCCGCGACCCATTCAATCACGCGCAGAGAATTGTCTAAATACCCCGGCAGAACGAGATGACGGATGATCATGCCCCTTTGCATCACGTCATCCTCGATCACAGCGCCGCCGACCTGACGGTACATTTCCTGCAAAGCGGCAGCGGCGACCTCAAAATAGTCCGGCGCACGGGAAAGTCTTGCGGCAAGCGCATTATCGGCATATTTGAAATCGGGCAGATAAATATCCACCAATCCTTCCAATGCGCGCAGCGTTTCCACGGATTCATAGCCGCCGCAGTTGTAGACCACGGGAACGGGCAGCTTCGGCGTGAGGGCAGGCAGAATGTCCGGCAGAAAATGCGTCGGCGTGACCAGATCAATGGATTGTGCGCCCTCATCGATCAACCGCTCGAAAATTTCGCGCAGACGGGCGGAAGTAAGCGGCAGACCCTTGCCGTTTTCGGAAATCTCCGTATTCTGACAGAAGGAGCAGCGCAGGGTACATCCGCTGAAAAATACCGCGCCTGTTCCGAAGCAGCCGGAAATCGGCGGTTCTTCGCCGTAATGCAGCATCGCCTTTGCCGCCCGAAGCTGTCCGGGCATACCGCAGAAGCCACGCTTGCCGGCAGTCCGGTCGACGCCGCATTTGCGCGGACAGAGCGTACAATTTTCATAGGTCAGCATAAAATCACCTGATTTCTGATTTACGAACAGAAAAGAATGTGGTAAAATCAAAGACAGACTACAGTATACACGAAAAGAAACGACAAGTCAAAGAATGTTTCACGTGAAACAGAGGAAAATGCAATGAAGAAAAATGACATTTGCCGCGCGGAAGTCAGCGGCTTTACCAGTGAAGGTCTGGGCGTGTGCCGCGTGGACGGCTGCGCGGTTTTTGTTCCGAACGCCGTACCGGGTGAGGAATACGAAATCCGCATCACGCACATCGGGAAAACCGCCGCGCACGGGAAAATAGAAAAAATCCTCCGCACTTCGCCGCACCGCGTCAACCGTCTTTGCCCCTATGCAAAGCAGTGCGGCGGCTGCGAATTCTGGCATATGGACTACGAAGCCGAGCAGGAAATCAAAGCGCAGCGAGTGCTTGATGCCCTCAACCGCTTAGGCGGTCAGTCCTTGGAGCATATCGAGCTGACGGGCGCAAAGACCTGCGAAGGCTATCGCAATAAGGCGCAGTATCCGGTCGCGCCGACAAAGAAAAACTTGGATGCCGGTTTTTTCCGCAAGGGCAGCCATGATCTGATTCCGATCGATCGCTGTCTGATTCAGCCGGAATGTGCGGACGAAGCGAAAAAGACGGTGCTTGAGTGGGCGCGGAGCTTCCGCATCAGCGCCTATGACGAAGAAAGCGGCAAGGGACTTCTGCGGCATATTTTTGTGCGCTGCGGTGCGGCGACCGGAGAAATTCTGGTCTGTCTGGTTGTCAACGGCGAAAAGCTGCCGCGTGAAAAGGAACTGGTTGCCCTCCTGCGCGAGCGCATCAAGGGCTTGAAATCCGTCGCACTCAATGTCAATACGCGCAAGGGCAATGCGGTGCTTGGCGAAAAGACGCGGATTTTGTGGGGCGCGGATGCTATTGAGGACATTCTGTGCGGTCTGCGCTTCCGCATTTCGCCGCGCTCGTTCTATCAGGTCAACCGCGATCAGGCGGAGGTGCTTTACGGAAAGGCGCTTGCCGCGGCAAATCTGCACGGCACGGAAACGGTGCTCGACCTGTATTGCGGTACGGGTACGATCACGCTGTGCCTTGCCGGAAAGGCAAAAAATGTCATCGGTGTCGAGGTCGTGGATGCCGCCATCGAGGATGCAAAAAAGAACGCGGCACGAAACGGCATTGAAAACGCACGCTTTTTCTGTGCGGATGCCGGTCAGGCGGCGCAGAAGCTGTGCGACGAAGGCATCCGTCCGGATGTCATCGTGGTCGACCCGCCCAGAAAAGGTGTCAGCGCGGACGTGATTGATGCAATTGAAAAAATGTCGCCCGACCGTGTGGTCTATGTCTCCTGCGACCCTGCCACGCTGGCGCGTGATGTCAAGTTACTTTGCACAAAAGGCTATCAGCTCACCCATGCCGAGGCGGTCGACCTTTTCCCCCGCTGCGCCCACGTTGAGACCGTAGTATTGATGTCACGAGTAAGCAAATAAAGGGTAAAAATGCCCAGAAATAAAGGGATTTCTACTATCCAGGCAATCAAATGCCGGACGGTGGAAATCCCTTTTTTGCAATCTCGGAAACAAATCAACCGCTCTGTTCAGTAGGGGTTGAGAATACAGATTTGCTTTCGGTAGGTCGAGAATACAGATTAGCTGTTTTTGACCATAGGGTTGAGGATACAGATTAGATGCTTTTAATTATTACGCAGATAAGCGTAATGGTGTAACTACCCTTTCTAAATGTGAACAAGAAATAAACTTTTTAGGGTTCTCAAAATATTACGCAAAAAAGTGTAATTTTCATATTGCCTTTTTTACACTCCGGTGTTATACTGGAAACAAATCAATGAAGGAGGGTCTATTTATGCCTGAAGTAAAAGCTCGCAAGATGACATATGACGAGTTGTTCAACTCGACCACAATGTTCTACATGAATCCGGATTATGAGGCTGAGATAGAAAAAGCCGTGCAGGCAAAGACAGCAGAGATTTCTGTAGGACTCCGCACTATTACAGATAAGGATAGCTTAAAACAGTATATCATTGACCATAAAGATTCGTTGGATAACCTCACCTCTGTTGCTGAGATTTCAGTTGAACGCTTTAAGCGCATGGTATCCATGATCCGCAAGGACAGAGGCTTTGTATTCCAGACTGAGTGGGGGCTGAATAAAATCAGAACCGCAATGATGGACAGCCCCGCAATGATGGAGAGCATCTTGAACCTGATTTGGGACGGAAAAAACGATGAGAAGATGCAGGCCTGTATCCCGGCGTTTTACCTTGAAAACATGGCAATGGACGAAACCACGCTGAACAAGCTGAAAGATGAGAACACTGTCCGCCAGTTGGTTAAAAAGGGTCTTGAAGGAAAATACAGCAATGGTATCGGTGATGCCGTCCTTGCGGATATCGAGCGTGAACTCAAGCGTGTCTGTGCTATTCACGGTCTGGATTATCAGAGTAATGTTAGGGTGCCGATGCTTGACCGTGCAGTTAGCTTCGTGATTGAAAGTCCGAATGATCCTAAGCTGATTCTGGATGTTTCCTACAGTGTTACCACATCCAGTAGTCAGGGCAGCAAGAAGGAAGCTGCTCGCAAGACTGTCGATGCCAGAAAGCGTACTGGCAAAAACTTCGTATTCGTTAATTTCCTTGATGGTGCCGGCTGGATTGGCAGACAGGCAGATATGAGGGAGATTCACCGTTGCTCTGATTATGTTCTTAACTTCCAGAACCTCGGACTCTTGGAGGACATTATCGCCGAGCATATCACTGAATTTTGATTGGAGGATTTATTATGAACGCTGCTGAGAGAAAAGCAAAGCTGAAAGAATTTACTGATCACCCTGAAACCGCTTGTCGTACTGGTATCCCCATCACCTATCATGGGGGTATCATTACTCTGAACGCATATGCAATTCCGCTCGAATATCTTGTCTACAACCCCTACAACGGCCGTATTGGTAGCGTGGTGAAGTCCTATGAAAGACAGAATCACACCCTTGACCCGGAGGATGCAGATGATAAGGCTCTTATCGAGAAGTTCCTGTGGGAATCCAAGCCGGATGCAAATAAGAAGACTAAGGATCGTCTGCTGAAGGAGCATCAGCAGAAGCATGGTATCGTTACTGCGGATGGTATCATTATCGATGGTAACCGCCGTGCAAGCCTTCTGAGCAATATTATGGCGGACACCAATATCCCGTATAACGAGAAGAGTCATTGCAGATATTTCATCGCCATCATCTTGCCGGAAGACGCAGATAAGAAGGAAATTCTGGCATTGGAGACCACCTATCAGATGGGCGAAGATGCCAAGGTCGACTATAATCCGATTGAAAAGTACCTTAAGTGTAAGGACTTAAAGGACGAAGGTTTCACTGATGATGATATCGCAGGCATGATGGATTCCAAGCCGGGAGAGATTAGAACTATGCTGTCGGCGCTGCGTCTGATGGATGATTATCTTGATGAGTATGGCTACTCTGGTATGTACACACAGCTTGATAAAAACGAGGACTCCTTCCTGAAACTGGACTCTGCCCTCAAAAAATATAAAGCAGGTGTTCCTTCGATGTGGGCATATGACCCTGATGCCGATGTGGCAGATTTGAAGTTGATTGCCTTCGATTATATCAGAGCAAGTTTTGAGCAGACCCTGTTCCGTAATATCATCACCGCCCCTACTGCGAAGAAACCGGCCTCCAGCTTCTTTGCAAAACAGGAAGTCTGGGAGCAGTTCCGTGACAATCATTTTGCCGTAACGGATGAGATTGAAGAAGACAGCGTTGAAGACATCATGGCAACTAATCCGCCTGATCTTGGCCGTGCCCTTAAGGCTCGTGACAAGAAGTGGAAGCAGAAGGTTGACGATGAGTTTGAAGATAACTATGTACAGAGCCTTGATAAGCTGAATAACCATGCCAATGCCGCAAAGCCTTTGCAGCAGTTGATTAAGGCTTGCCAGGCACTTGAAGTAGTTGATGTCGATCAGCCTGGTTTCACTGAGGAAGCCAGTGTCCGTGGTTGCGTTCAGACTCTGGATGAGATGGTTGCCAGATTCAAGGAAATTCTTGGGATGTAAAGGAAGCGTAGCATATGAGAAAATTGTGTCTTGAATCGAATGAAAATAGCAGTGTCCTCACTGTTACAGGAGATATAGGCGCAATCTTCGGCAATAGGCGTGCAGCTCGATACCTGAAAGATACTTTGCAGTTCACTCGGACGGACGATGCGATTGTTATTACCACAGAGGATGATATTAACAAAAGCATCGACCGCCTGAAAAAAATCTGCGAGTATATCTCGGCTGAGTTAGTGTACTCAGGTAATGTTTCAGAGGCCGTAAATCAATATGCAATGGAAGAACAGAAGTTTTCTGATTTTGCCGAAAAGGCACGTCTGATTCGGGATAACCATTGTGAGAAAGAGGACTTTGCAGCGTTTGTTGATTCTGTGAGTGCTAACTTACGCAACAGAAGTCTGTACCAGTTACAGCTTCTGTCTGCGTATCATCTTGCCTTTGCCCAGAATGCGTGCAACTTCTCCGTGCCGGGTGCTGGTAAAACCAGTGTAGTTTACGGTGCGTTTGCATATCTTTCCAATCTTGACCCGTCGGACATCAAGTATGTAGACAAATTGCTTATCATCTCCCCATTGAGCGCCTTTGGCCCGTGGGAATTAGAGTATGAGGAATGTTTTGGCGAAAAACCATCAACCAAAAGATTAAACGGACAGGTTGATGTCGAGGAGAAAAAGCAGTATCTGTATTCCCTTGACCCTGCAAAAATCACGTTGCTTTCTTATGCTTCCGTTCCGAAGCTGAAAGAAGAACTGATCTACTTCCTCCGTAATAATAAAGTTATGGTTGTTCTTGACGAGGCTCATAAGATTAAAAATACCAGTGGTGGCATCACTGCATCTGGTGTTTTGGAGATAGCTACCTACTGTTCTGCGCGTGTCGTGCTGACTGGTACCCCCGCACCTAACGGTTACGAGGATTTATATAATCTCTATAAGTTCATATGGCCGACCAAGAAAGTTATTCCTTTCGAGGTTTATCAGTTAAAGGATATGAGCAAGGCAGATGCCGATCCTCGCGTTGATACTCTGCTCAAATCTGTCGAGCCATTCTTCATCAGGGTTAAAAAGAGTGACCTTGGAATTCCTGAAGCGGTGGAGAATGCCCCGATTGTTGTCCCAATGGGAGAAACGCAGAGACGAATTTACGATATCATTGAGAAGAAGTACATGACTGATATCGTATCAAGCAAAGACAGTGGCTTTAAGCAGGATCTTGTAAAAGCACGCTTGATTAGAATGATGCAAGCTGCCACAAATCCCGACCTTCTTAGTATCCCACTGAAGAATTTCGTTGATTACGGTGGTTTTGATCCTGATGCCGTTGCAGAGGATGATGCACTTATCAGGGATATCCTGCAGTATTCCAAGACGGAAACACCTGCAAAATTTGTGAAAGCGAAAGAGATTATAGAGCAGATTATTGCCGGAGGTGGCAAAGTCGTTGTATGGGCTATCTATGTTAAGAACATCCTCGATTTTGAAGCTTATCTTCTTTCACAAGGAATCGATTGCAGAACGCTTTACGGTGCTACTCCGGTAGCAACGGGCGATGATGATGACGAGGCCGTTGAAACACGAGAGAAGATCATCTCTGACTTCCATAAACCGGACTCATCATTCAAAGTCATTATTGCTAACCCGTTTGCTGTTTCGGAATCTATCTCTTTGCACAAGGTTTGCCACAATGCAATCTATATTGAGCGTAGCTTTAATGCGGCACATTTTATCCAGTCGAAGGATAGAATTCACCGTTATGGCTTGAAACCCGGCACAGAAACCAATTACTACTACTTGCTTTCGGAGGATTCGGTCGATCAGGTCATCCATGATAGACTAATAGCAAAGGAGACAAGGCTCAGAGAAATCATCGAAA
>R26__coassemble_1921_pt1 | contig 9840 bp, 9 predicted proteins | sample R26__metabat2_low_PE_037 | metagenome-assembled genome bin R26
AATCATATTATTACAAATAAATATTATAACAAAAAACTTTACGGGAAACAATATGAATTATCAATTTACAGAAAATTTACAGCACATTTCGACGCAGTAATTGCGAAAACGGAAAAAATATGATATGATTTTATCAATTTATCGGCGAAAGGAGCGACATTCCATGCCGAATCAACAAAACGGTAAGAACAATAACAATCCGCGCAACGGATTGTTTAAGTCACCGCTTATTATTCTTCTGGTGGTTGTGATTCTGTTTACGATTTTCGGCAACCGCCTGCTGTCCTTCTTCTTTGACAGCGAACAGAAAGAGGTAACGTACAGCGACTTTTTGACGGCGGTGAATGATAACAAAATAGAAAAAGCGGAAATCAGCGAGAAAGAGATTTCCTATACACGCAGGGATGAGGTCGAGAAGTCCAAGGGAACGACCTACTATACAGAACGGCTGTACGGGGTCGAACTGACAGATCAGATCGCGCTTATGCAGGAAAACGGTGTCGAATTTGATGCAGTTTCTTCGGATGATGCTACAATGTCCTTTATTCTGAACTGGATCGTTTTTCCTGCACTGTTTTTCTTCGGACTCCTGCTTATTATGCGGATTCTCAGCAAACGTATGGGCGGAGAAGGCGGGCTCGGCGGATTTGGCGGTATCGGCAGCATCGGCAAGAGTAAGGCGAAGGTCTATATGGAAAAAGAAACCGGCGTGACCTTCAAGGATGTTGCAGGTCAGGATGAAGCAAAGGAATCTCTTGTAGAGATCATAGATTTCCTGCACAATCCGAAAAAGTATACCGCAATCGGTGCAAAGCTTCCGAAGGGCGCACTTCTGGTCGGCTCTCCCGGTACGGGCAAAACGCTGCTTGCAAAAGCAGTTGCCGGTGAAGCGCATGTACCGTTCTTCTCCATTTCCGGCTCCGATTTTGTGGAAATGTTTGTCGGTGTCGGTGCAAGCCGTGTGCGTGATCTGTTCCAGGAAGCCTCCAAGGTTGCGCCTGCAATCATCTTTATTGACGAAATCGATGCGATCGGACGCAGCCGTGACAGTCGCTTTGGCGGAAATGATGAGCGCGAACAGACACTCAATCAGCTTCTCGCGGAAATTGACGGCTTTGACTCCTCCAAGGGTGTTGTCATTCTGGCGGCAACAAACCGTCCGGAAATTCTGGACAAGGCGCTGCTGCGTGCAGGACGTTTTGACCGCCGCATCATTGTAGACCGCCCGAATCTGGAGGGACGCTATCAGACGCTTCTTGTCCATTCCAGAAATATCCGTCTGGCAGAGGATGTTAATCTGAAAAAGATTGCACAGGCAACTGCCGGTGCAGTCGGTGCTGATCTTGCAAATCTGGTCAATGAGGCAGCGCTGCGTGCTGTCCGTCAGGGCAGACAGGCTGTAAATCAGCAGGATCTACTGGTTTCTTTTGAGGTCGTCATTGCCGGCACGGAAAAGAAGGGCACAGTCCTGACCGACATTGAAAAGCGTATCGTTGCCTACCATGAGGTCGGTCATGCACTGGTTGCGGCTCTGCGTAAGCATTCGCAGCCTGTCTCCAAAATTACGATCGTTCCGCATACCTCCGGAGCATTGGGTTATACCATGCAGATGCCGGAGGAAGAGAAGTATCTTAATTCCAAGGAAGAATTGCTGATCGAATTGCAGACGCTTCTCGGCGGACGCGCAGCCGAGCAGCTTGTATTCGGTGTGCAGACGACAGGTGCGGCAAATGATATTCAGCGTGCAACGGACCTTGCAAGGAAAATGGTCACGCAGTACGGTATGAGCGATAAGATCGGTCTGATGGCACTTGCTGCAACACAGAATGAATACTTGGATGGGAAATCCTACATGGATTGCGCGCAGTCGACCGCTTCCGATGCAGATGCGGAAATCCATAGTCTGCTGAGCGGCTGCTACGAACAGGCACAGAAGCTGCTGGCTGAAAACCGTACGCTTCTCGATGAAATTTCGCTGTATCTGCTCCAGAAGGAAACAATTTCCGGCGATGATCTGATGGCATATGTAAATGCAGATACAAATAAACTACCTGCTGCAGAGGATGAAGAGGCATAATGGACTGGGATAAGATAAAGGCGTTTTTTGCTTCGCTGACATTGGAAAAGGTGCTTCCGGCACTGGCAATTCTTGTTGTCGGTATTGTCGTTGTCAAGCTGCTGATGAAGTTAGTGGATAAGCTGCTTAATCGGTCAAAGCTTGACCGAACCATGTTTACAATTCTGCGCGCGGCGATCCGTGTTCTGCTCTATACGGTCATTTTGCTGATTGCAATCGATGCATTGGGCGTGGATGTCACTTCACTGGTGGCGATTTTAAGCATTGTCTCTCTGGCAATTTCGCTTGCCGTTCAGAGCCTGCTTTCCAATGTTGTCGGTGGTCTGACGCTGCTTGCAACGCACCCATTCCGTGTGGGGGACTGGGTCCAGATCGGCGAGGAAAAGGGAATCGTTCAGGATATCGGATTGCACTATACCAAAATTATGACTTATTACGGTCAGGTGTTATATCTGCCGAATAATGATACCGTTTCTTCGCGTATCTGCAATTTCAGCGCAGACGGAGACTGCCGAATGGAGCTGAAATTTACGGCCTCGTATGAAAACGATACGGAAACGGTGCGTGAGGCAATTCTGGAGGCGGCGGAAATTCCCTGCGTACTTCAAGAACCGTCGCCGCGTGTGGTTGTCAGCGAATACGCTGACAGCGCGGTCTGCTATCTGCTTCAAATCTGGGTAGAACCGAATGAAGAGCGCTACATGGAAATCAAATATGCGATAACGGAAGCGGTGCGTAAGAAATTCAAAGAAAAGAACGTAACGATTCCGTTCCCGCAGATGGATGTACATATGAAATCCTGAAAAAACATGACCGCCGGTTTAGCGACAGCCCGATAAGGATGCTTTTCGGGATGTGGATTTTGTACGGCAAAATCCGATGCTCGTTACAGATGCATAAAATATAATACTGTGGAAAAAATTTGGGAGTAAATATGAAAAAAGAGAAGAAAATATCCATTCTTAAGGAGTGCGCCGACTCAAAAAAATTGGCTCGTGTTTATTTCAGTTATAATCCCAACTATTATTATTTCTACCCCAACGAAGTGGCCGATGGGTATTTACTGGCTCAGGAAGAAAACGATTTTCAACTGGATGGATTTCATATTCGAAAGATTTCACAAATTACAAAAGTTGAAATCAAGGATGATTTATGCTCGGAAATAAATGTCTGGAACGGTGTTGTTAATCAAATCCACAATCCGAACATCGATATTTCCTCATGGCATTCGATATTCACCGCATTGCAGAATATGAACAGGTTTATTATCATTGAAGATGAAATAAACGAGCAGTTTGCAATAGGGAGGATCATGAAGGTCTGCAAGCATCATTTAGTGTTTGATCATTTTGATGCCGACGGGATCTGGCAGGAGGAATCGTTGAAAATTCCATATTCATCCATCACTCATGTTTCATGGAATACACGCTATGCTGACAATTGGGAAGGATTTTTAGCCAGTAGGACACAGTAAATAAATCAGCGTGTGATGCCGTTTGCTGAACGACAAAAATAAGCCCGCCCAAGAGAGCGATCTCTCTTCGACGGGCTTTTCCTTTTTCAAATTACTTCCTTACGGGACGCTGCCATTTCCCGACGGTCATGTTTTTCTTATATATTCTTTTGCCAAAGATTAGGACAGGCTGCCGATACATATACTCCTATCAGCAACCGCAGGTCTGGTAAGGCGTGGCATCGTCACAGCATTTTTCGTGACGGCTTTCGGGGAAGAAAGCGCGTACAGGGAAGTCAATTTTGCTGAACAGCTCGCACGGATCTTCTTCGCAGCACTCCTCGTCGCAGCATTCTCTGGTGGGAACGCAGTATTCCCGTACAGAAATACTCAACTGCGTATCGCGTTCCAGCCGGACGGTTGAAAACTGACCGATCGTGACATAGAGCCGCTTGTTTTCACCGGAAAGAACAAGCTGTTCGCCGAAGCTTTCAATAATATTGGCAGGAATTTCCCGAAGCTCGGTTTCTTTTCTGCGGCATTCGCACACCTCTCTGACCTTTGCCGAAAGAATCATGGGGTCAAGCGCTTCTACGACAGCTTCCGGACAGATGGGGCAGAGCAACTCATTGCCGGCAGGAAGCGCGTTGCCGCTGCGGAAAGTCTTTGCCTTATGACAGCCGCCGTAAAGAACGACACGCTTGGAAAATACTGCAAGACCGCAGATAGTTGTCGGACGCGTACCGCCGAGAATTGCATCGCCGATAATACGGTAATAGAAAATGAGGTCAACAGAATAGTGCCCGGCTTTATAGGGCAGGGGCTGGACATCTACCGAGGTATACAAAAGCTCGGCACAGCGTGTTTTTGCGGAAGTGGCGCCGTCCAATGCTGCCTGTGACTGCGTGGTCAGAAATACCCGAAGATCTTCAATGCAGTCTTTATCCAGACAACTGTCGGTGATTTGATTCGTATGGATGCAGACGGGCTGGTTTACACCGATCCTGTCAACAGCTTCGTTGGTGTTCTCTGGCATAACATTACCTCCCAAAAGAACAATTAAGCAGGAAAATGCTTTCAAAACATTGTATGCATTTGGGCGGAGAATGTGAAATTGAAGCATAGACAAAGTGCGATTTTTGTGGTATTATGTTGATAAGGTATAAAATGGAAGAGGTGTGCGCATGAAAACAAACGTTTTGGGCGTGCAATACGATAATGTAACGATGGAAGAAGCACTGGCTTGCGGAAGAAAGCTCCTCTGCGGCAATGAGACTTCATACTGTGTAACGCCGAATGCAGAAATGGCATACGATGCGCTGCATAACGAGGAATTCCGCGGCGTTTTGAATTCTGCAGCGCTGGTCCTTCCGGACGGCGCAGGTGTTGTATTAGGTGCGAAAATACTGAAAACGCCGCTGAAGCAGAAGGTCGCAGGAATAGAATTCGCGCAGAATATGCTTTCAATCTACGAAGAGCTCGGAAGCAGGCTCTATCTGCTCGGCAGCAAACCTGGCGTTGCCGAGCTTGCAGCGGAAAAGATGCTGCAAAAGCATCCGAAGCTCTGCATTTGCGGAACGCATGACGGATATTTTCAGGATGAAAAAGAGGTTATTACCGCAATAAACGAATCCGGTGCGGATGTTGTTTATGTCTGTCTCGGTGCGCCGAAGCAGGAATACTTTATGTACCGCAATCGCGACCGGTTGAAAGTTAAGCTGATGGTCGGTCTCGGCGGCACACTCGACGGCATTGCCGGCACGGTAAAGCGTGCGCCGAAGTGGATGATCAAGCTACAGCTGGAATGGCTGTACCGACTGATAAAAGAGCCGCGCCGTATCGGAAGAATGATGCGGTTACCGAAATTTGTATTTGCGGCACTGAAAAAGAGAATGAAAGGGTAATGAAAATGGGAAAGCTGATTGTGTTTGAAGGAACGGACGGTTCCGGCAAATCTACGCAGTTTGCACTCCTGACAAAACGGCTTCAGGCGAACAATATTGATTTCCGGACGATGGTTTTTCCGCAGTATTCCGAGCCTTCGTCTTCTTTGATCCGTATGTATCTCGGCGGCGAATTCGGGAAACGCCCCTCGGATGTGAACGCCTATGCGGCATCAACATTTTACGCGGTTGACAGGTACGCGTCGTATCAGAAGGTCTGGAAACCGTATTATCAAAACGGCGGTCTGGTACTGTCTGACCGCTATACGACCTCAAATGCCGTACATCAGGCTTCAAAGGAGCCGGACGAGAGCAGAGAGAATTTCTTCCGCTGGCTGTATGAGCTTGAATACAGTCATATGGAACTTCCGAAACCCGATCTCGTCATATATCTCGATGTTCCGACAGAGCTGACGGGGCAGATGCTTCGCTGCAGAGAGCATGATACAAATACGCATGCCGATATTCACGAGCAGAATATGGATTACCTGCGGCTCTGCCGGAAAACCGGTCTGCAGGCAGCAAAATTCTACGGTTGGACGATCATCGACTGCACAAAAGACGGGAAAATGCGTTCCATCGAGGATATCCATAATGAGATTTTTGCTCTGGTGCAGACCTGTCTGGAGGATTAAAAAATGGTATATATCATTTTGGGAGCCGGCTTTGAAGAAAGCGAAGCGATCATTCCCTGCGATTTGATGCGGCGTGCCGGTATTGAAGTGAAATTTGCCGGAATCGGCGGCATGAATATTTCGGGCGGACACGGAATTACGGTTTGTGCGGACTGCGCTGCAGAGCAGACCGATTTTTCCGATGCGGAAATGATCGTTTTACCCGGCGGACTGGGCGGTGTTGCGTCGATCCGCGGCTGCCAAAGCGTGCTGGATGCAGTTTCCGCGCAGTATCATGCCGGTCGCTATGTTGCGGCGATCTGTGCTGCGCCGACAATTCTTTCGCAGCTTGGCATTACCGACGGAAAAAAAGCAACCTGCTATCCGGGCTGCGAAGCACAGATGGGCGCTGCCGAGATGTGCGGTGCGAATGCGATCTGTGATGCAAATGTCATAACCGGAAAAGCTGCCGGTACAGCGTTTGATTTTGGTCTGCTGCTGATAGAAAAACTGCGTGATAAGCAGACGGCTGAACGAATTGCGACGGGTGTCGTGTATCGTTAAAGGAGGAGCAAAATGTCTGATAACCTTTATCCGAACAATCCGGATGATATGTCCCTGGATGAACTGCTGAAAGAAACAAAACGGCAGTTGGACAGTGCGCCGGGAGAAATGGATTTGAGCAATGAACCGGCGGAAGATTCGCTTGAAAATGTCTTCAATGAGGCGGCAGATTCTGCGCAAAAGCCGATTGAGGTACCGGAAACCCCGTTCTTTGAACCGGATTTCGGCGATGCCTTTAAGGATTACGGGGAATACGACGGCGCTCAACCGAACGGTGCAGTTGAAAATGATTTCGAAGCTGACAATGCCTTCACCGCTTTTCCTGACGATTCCGACAGTAACGGCTACGCGCCTGTAAATGCTTTCCGTGATGACGATATACCCGTAGATCCTTATGAAAGGGGATTTGCGCCGGAGGAGCTATATGAAGCCGAAAATTACGAGGCTCCGGTAGAAAGCCGTGAAGCGAATGATACTGAGGTAGCTCCGGATGACTACGATGACGACTATGCGGATGAAGAGGATTATGACGGCGATGAGGATTATGACGGCGATGAGGACTATGACGGTGAAGATGCACCGCGTCCTGCAAAACCGAAGGATAAGCGCCGAAAAAGAGTCATTCCGCTGTTTGTCAAGGTCCTGCTTTATGTTGTAATCGTAGGTCTGATCGCTCTCGGACTTGGCTACGGTGCATGGGAATGCGCACAGGACTTCTTGGCGTTCGGCCGTTCCGATGAAACGATCAGTGTCACAATTGAAGAAAACGATACCGTTGACGACATTGCACAGATGCTGAAGGACAAGGGTGTCATCAAATATCCGTGGCTGTTTAAGTTCTACTGCAGCTTTACCGATAACAATGACACAATGGATCCCGGTACCTACCAGATCTGCTTTAACTACGATTATCACGCATTGGTCAAGGGAATGGTGGAATACAGCCCCAACCGTTCGACGGTCCGTGTGATGATTCCGGAAGGTATGTCCTGTGCACAGATTTTTGCACTGATGGAAAAAGACGGCGTCTGTTCTGCAGCGGATCTGGAAAAATGTGCTGCAAATACAGAGTTTGATTACTGGTTCCTGGAGGGAATTCCCTACGGCGAAAAGAATCGCCTGGAGGGATTCCTCTTCCCGGACACCTACGATTTCTATGAAGCGGATGATCCCGAGCGTGTGCTGGACAAGCTCCTGTCGAACTTCGATAAGAAATTCTCCGAAGAAGCACAGGCGCAGTTGGCAGCTCTGAATGAATGGTTCGCTGATAAGATGGATGATAACAATCTGGATGATGAGTATATTGCAGATCATCAGATCGGTATTTATGAGCTGATTACGATTGCATCCATGATTGAGAAGGAAACTGCCGGTGCAGACGAAAGCAGTACAATTGCTTCTGTTGTCTATAACCGTCTGTCCGATCCGGAATACTTCCCGTATCTGAATATTGATGCAACGATCGTCTATGCACTTGGCGGCATTGACGGAGAGCTGACACTGGATGATCTCCAGATCGACAGCCCGTACAACACTTATAACAGAGTCGGTCTTCCTGCAGGCCCGATTTCAAATCCGGGTCTGTCAAGCATAACCGCAGCGTTGAATCCGGATGATACGAACTACCATTATTACGCATTGGACAAGTCCACCGGTTATCATCACTTCTCTGAAACCTATGATGAACACAATAGCTTCCTCGGAGGCGAGACTGCTAATGATGATGAATAAAAAGCCGGAGCTTCTGGCGCCTGCCGGCGATATGGAACGGCTGAAGATGGCTGTTCTGTACGGTGCAGATGCAGTTTATCTTGCCGGGACAAGCTTTGGAATGCGCTCTTTTGCGGGGAATTTTTCCCCGGAGGAGCTGCCCGAGGCGGTACGCTTTGCTCATGAGCACGGTGTGAAGGTCCATGTAACGGTCAATACAATGCCGCGAAATGATGAGCTTGCCGGACTGCCGGAGCATCTGCAGCGATTGAATGATATTGGCGTGGATGCGCTGATTATTGCAGATATGGGCGTTTTCCGTGCAGCAGAAAAGTATGCGCCGCGCTGCGAGCGCCATGTTTCCACACAGGTCAGCATTGCAAATTACAACTGTGCAAACGCATGGTATGAGCTTGGCGCAAAGCGTGTCGTGCTGGCACGCGAGCTTTCTCTTGAGGAAATCCGCACAATTCGCCGAAATACACCAAAGGAGCTGGAAATCGAAACTTTTGCCCACGGTGCAATGTGTGTTTCTTATTCCGGTCGCTGTCTGCTTTCCAATTATATGACCGGACGCGACAGCAACCGCGGTGCATGCGCACAGCCCTGCCGCTATCAGTATGCACTGATGGAAGAAAAACGCCCCGGCGAATATTTCCCCGTTTTTGAAGACGAAAAGGGAACATACATTATGAACTCACGCGATATGTGCATGATCGACCATATTGACGATCTGATGGATGCCGGTGTAGATTGTCTGAAAATTGAAGGCAGAGCAAAATCGGCATACTATGCAGCGATCGTTACGGGTGCGTACCGTCATGTGATTGATGATGTTGCAGCGGGCAGAGCGGTGGATCCTGTCTGGCGCGATGAGGTCGAGCATGTGTCGCACCGCCGCTATGCAACGGGCTTCTTTTACGGTCAGCCGGGACAATACTATCAGAATTCGCGCTACATACGCGACTGGCAGGTATGTGCGATCGTAACTGACTGCGATGCAAACGGTATGGCAACGCTTTCTCTTCGTAATAAATTCACTGCAGGTGATAAAGTAGAACTGGTCGGACCGGATCTTCGCCCGTTTTCATTGACTGTACCTTTGATGCAGGATGAAGAGGGGAATGTGCTGGAGCAGCCGAGAAATCCGCAGATGATTTTCAAGATGCAGCTTCCGCAGAGTGTTCCTGCAATGAGCATTGTACGCAGGGCAGTGGAGCTGACACCGGAGGATTGAAAAAATTTTTAATTTTATTCAAAATAGTACTTGCATTTTCTAATGTAATGTGGTACTATATTTGAGCGCTTGAAAGCGTGGTATGCGCCGGTAGCTCAGTTGGATAGAGTGACTGGCTACGAACCAGTAGGTCGGGGGTTCGAGTCCCTTCCGGCGTACCAAAAAATGGGGCTGTAAAAAAACAGCTCACATAAAAAGACAGAAGTCTGTGAAAGCAGGCTTCTGCTTTTTTGCAAATAAAA
>R26__coassemble_2028_pt1 | contig 9497 bp, 3 predicted proteins | sample R26__metabat2_low_PE_037 | metagenome-assembled genome bin R26
GAACACCTTGTCCAGCTTCTCCAGACGGTAGCCCTTGTGCAGTAGGTCATCGACGAGCAGCACCGGACGGCGGAAGCTCTTGAGCATACGCACCTGACTGCGCAGCGGAGAGTAGTTCGGGAATTCGACAATTTCAAAACGGCTCAGATCGCGGCGGAAGCATTTTTCAACATGGAGTGTTTTTGTAACCGTATGGGGAATGACAACATCGGAGAGTATTTTGCCGTACGGGACGCACATATCCTTTCCGAGACGTACATCCGGCGGCAGCTCGGGAACGCCGTTGAGCTTCTGCACACGCTCAATCAGCGCCTGATTGAGCAGCTCGGAATTGAAGCAAAGCAGTAATTTGCCGGGAAACATATGGGTCAAAGCAGCGCGAAGGCGCGGACGTGTTTTCATAACAGCATCCGTTACTGCCGGATCATCATGCAGCGGCTGCTTGATCGTCAGCATGACATCCTGCACGAGAACAACCGGCGCGCGCATATCTACATAATACATATCCTCGCAGCCCTCTGCGGAAATAAAACCAAGCTGCAAAAGGGCATTCGAAAGGATTGTATTTTCAGACTTGCAGCGGCAGATCGCATAGGTGTATTCCGCCTCTAATGCACGGGCAAGCAGCTCGTTCAGAAGTACGCGGCAGCGCTCGGTATCCAAAGAATCCTGACAGGAATGTATGTCATCAATGGTGAGCAGACGCCCGGAAACGCGCTGGCGAATATCGTTTGCAGCTTCGATAGAACCGAGAATATTGTACAGATCACGCACGGAAACGGCGTGACCGACTGACCAGCCGATCGGCGTTCCGGTGCGTGTCTGCAGGACGGCGGCAATCGGCGTGGGGAGCGTGTCAAGCAATTCGCTTAGCGCATTCGGGAGCGCTTCAGAAGCGGCAAAATGTGTCCGGAAACAAAGCTCCTGCTGCGATATTTCGTTTTTGGATTCCGGCTCACGGATATACAGACCATTTTCATAGATAAACGACTGGACGACCGGATCGACCAGCATGGAAATATCCAGACCGCGGTCAACATATTCACGGATACGGGTAGAGCTGACAGCATCGTAAAACGACGGCAATGACAGAATTTGCAGCTTGCCGCGTATGATCGCTTCAAATTTTGCAGCATCTGATTCTGCGTTATCTCCGCGGTAGAAAATTACATGGTTATATTCTGCGGCAGAGCCGAGCTCCTTGCTGCGGTAGGCGGAGGCGTTGAGAATGACATCGCTGCCGGCAACAAGATAGATCTCGCGTTCAGGGAAAAGCTCCTTTAGAACTGCCAGATCCTGCGGCATGGCGATGTTGACCGGAATTTCATCCGGGAAGAGATAGGTGTCCCACTGATCGGCGACAGAAATGCTTGCAATCTGCCGACGCAGGAGCTTTGCAAGTGTTTTCTTGCTCCACGAGAATTCGTCTATCGCAAGATAGATCTCCATACCGAGTGCGCGGATGCGCTCAACGATTTGCTTGTGACCGACGGAAAACGGGTCGAATGTGCCGGGAAAGAAGGCAACGGGCTTTCCGGCAGGGAAGCAGAATGCACCCTGCTGCACCTCATGCTGCACGATAAAACGGTACAGGTGGTTGAGCATAGCGGCAGTATTCCACATGGTCAGACTGCCGCTGCGCGATTCGGACAGAAGCGTCAACAGCTTTTTATGCAGATGGGCAAAAAGCTCTCCACGCAGATGCAGCGGCATATTTTCGTTGCCGAAAACATCGCAGCACAGCACCTTCAGCGCGGTCTGATGAACAAGCTCGTCATAATGGCTGATGCCGGTCATCAAAAGACCGAGCAGGCGATCTTCAACGGATTTCAGACTTTCCGGAAGAGAAACGATCAGCTCGCCGATTGCCTGCAGGGCAACGCAGGCGGTGCGCTGGGATTGACCGCGGATCATGCTTTCCAGACCGTCAACCGCTTCGGTCAGCTCCTTTTCGGGAAGCAGGCAGATAAAGCGCCCAATATACGGCGGAATAAAACGGGTGATCTGTTCACGCCCGGTTTCCAGCTCACGCAGCAGGTCGCAGACAATTTCATTGGCCTGATCTACAGTGAGCAGCGGCGCAATCCGAAGCAGATGCTCACCGGCAGATTCACGCACCGGCAGATGCTCCGAGACACAAAGAAGATTGGATAAGTGCAGCGCCGTATGGAACAGATTTGCTGAGCTTGCTGCTGCGTCACAGCAAAGAAGGGAAATCTGGGACAGCTTTACCGTCCAATGGACTGCGTTTTTCAGATTGCTCAGATAGAGGGCAGAGACCTCCTGCTCATTGAGCGCAGGGAGCTCCGTGCCAAAAATCCGGCTGTGCAGATACATGAATGCTTTGCTGTGCTCTCCGCCGCAGTGCACAGCGGCAAAGGATTGTACGACCGGCGCAAAAGCGGGAATTTCCTTTATATGCTGCAACAGACGCATGGCAATCAGCTGCTGGCGCGGTTCGTCGCTGTGGAGCATCTGCTGCAGAATCAGCGACGTTTTTTCAACATCTGCCTGTGCCAGATATTTGGAAGGGACATGGCAAAGTGCATCTGCCAGAATAAAGCGTTCGTTATCGTCTGCGTGGTAGAAAATTTCCAGAAGCGGAGACAGCAGATGCGGTGCATCCTTCTCGCTGCAAGCAGTGAAAAGGTTCTGACAAATGGTTTTCAGAGAGTTTGCAATACGCAGGGCGTGTTTGGGAGAATTCTTGCGGTCGGGATGTAGGCAAAGAGTGATATACTGCTGCCAGAGTTCTACCGACTCGTCAAGAAGCGCCATCATGGTAGGCGTCATCGCGTGCTCATGCGCACCGTTCGGACGTTCCTTGCGGTACTTCGGACCGCTGTTTGCCAGAACATCGCCCATGATTTCGCCTGCTGTACGGCGGACATCACCGTCGGGATGACTCAGAAGCTCATAAAGAAGTGCCAACAGTTTTTTCTTGTTGGTCTTGGACATATAGGTGTTATATTCGCTAAACAGGGTCAGGTAGGTGCGGATGCGGTTGGAGGTTTTTTCATTTTTTGCCTGCTCCAAAAGACGAATCAGCGTGGGATCGGTGCTGATCATTCGCATCAGACGCATCGAGCCGGTCAGCGTCATGCTGCGAAGGGTCTGCAGAGCCTCCTGCGTGGTAAGCAGAGAGGCATCCTTCTGCTGTACCGCGACAAGCGCATTCGTATCAATGTCTGTCGGTACGCCGTGGGAGGTCAGCAGACATTCAAAGTCACGCAGCTTCAGATAGACGGTCTGATAGCGCTGTTTCTTTTCAGACGTCATATCCGCAAGCTTGGAGAAAATCATATCGTAGGACTCAGCAAGGGAATAAATCCGGATCTGCTCCTTACCGTTCACTCTGGTGCCGCGGACACGGAAATCCGCATAAATCAGCAGCAGAGATTCAATCGGAAGATTCTCAAATTCCAAATCCCACGTAGAGTGGTTTGCCGCGACATGACCGATGTTTTCCATGCCGTTTTCGCTGAACCATTGCCAGGTGTAATAGTAATGCAGATAGGGAATACGGGTGGCATCTGCGCCGCGGCAGCCGAATTTGCCGATGTCGTGACCTGCGGAAGCGGCGCTGACTAACGGAAGATCGACCTTGATGCCGGCTTTTGCCGCCATGACTGCCGTATGCAGAGCGACATTGTGAACGCCGATGGTGTGCGAAGCCGGGTCAAATGGGCGTATTTCTCGGGTAATACGCAGAAGCGCCGGAATATGTGCATCGCGCATGGCTTTTTCGAAAATCTCATATTCTGCGCGGACACGGCTGCCTGCAAGCGCGGCAGGGTCGAAGGTGAAGAAATCCGTCAGCGGATCGGAAGACTCGTCATAGAAACGGAACAGAAGCTCCAATACCGATAGATAGAGTGTTTCCGCCTCGGACAGGGGGGAGGCAGGATTTTGTTCATCCGGATAGATGTTTGCGGAAAGATGCGCGCAAAGAGCATCCAGCCAGCCGTTTTCGGGTGCAGGCTGCAGCTTATCCATGATCGGCAAACAAAGCTCCAACGTTTTTTTGCAAAGCTCCGGATCATGCCCATCCAGTGCAGACAGTTTCAAAAACAGCTGCGTCTCCTGCAATTCCGGTATTTCAGCACAGAGCGCAAGCAGCGCCTGTGTTCGCAAATCGTGAATCTGTTGAAAATTCAGCATTTGTTGACCACCGCCTTTGGTAGGAAATCAAAAACTACTAATCATATCATAGCACAGCTTTCGCCCAACTTCTACCATTTTTTTGTGTATATTACTGCAAATGGCGCTTTAAAAGCAACGGCGGTTTCGACCTTTTTTACAATGCTCGATGCTTCCGCATTGATAGCACAGCTCGTTTTCACACTGACCGTTTTCGTCACAATCTATCAGATTTTGTATGGTGGTTTTGGCAATGTTGTGAAGCGCTTCCTCTGTCAGAAATGCCTGATGGGAGGTGACAATCACATTCGGCATGGAAATCAGGCGTGCCAGCGTGTCATCGGAGATGATGTGTCCGGAAAAATCGCGATAAAAGATATCCGATTCTTCCTCATAGACATCCAGACAGGCAGCGCCGACTTTTCGTGCTTTGATTCCGGCAAGGAGAGCCTCTGCATCGATCAGAGCGCCGCGTGAGGTATTGACGATCACAACCCCCTTTTTCATCATTTCAATCGTACCGCTGCTGATGAGATGATGGGTTTCCTCCGTCAGAGGACAGTGCAGCGAAATAATATCACTTTGCGTAAACAGCTCCTGCAAGGAAACATACGGTATGTCGGAATCGAAAGCCGGAAACTTGTCATAGGCAAGCACATGCATTCCGAAGCCTTTGCAGATGTCAATGAACACTCTGCCGATTTTGCCGGTACCGATGACGCCGACTGTTTTTCCGTGCAGATCAAAGCCGGTCAGATTGTTCAAGGAAAAATTAAATTCGCGCGTGCGATTATAGGCCTTGTGAATCCTGCGGATGGAGGTCAGAAGCAGCGCCATGGCATGCTCCGCGACCGCATAGGGAGAGTATGCAGGAACATGCAGGACGTGGATTTTTCCGTAGCAATACGGCACATCGACGTTGTTATATCCGGCGCAGCGCAGGGCGATCATGCGGACATTCATTGCCTGCAAATGGTCAATGACGGCGGCGTTGACGGTATCATTGACGAAAATACACACGCCATCGCAGCCCTTTGCCAGTGAAACAGTATCCTCTGTCAGCTTCGCCTCATAAAATTTCAGCCGGATATTTTTTCCCTCCGCGGCATGTTCAAAAGGCGCAATATCATACGGCTTGGTGTCAAAAAATGCAATTTTCATATAATTCTCCTTGATTCATAAGTAATAACTGTATCATTTCCGAACGAAAGAAAACTATGCTGAAATAAAGCAAAACTCCCTTGTTGCGAAAACCACAATAAGGGAGGAATTGAAAAAATATTAAAGAACTAACGTCAGATTGTTCAGTCCCAGAGAGTTGACGTAGTTTGCATCCTTGACCATCGACATGACCAGACGGATGCCGGTGGGAGAGACGGAATCGTCTTTCTTGTGCAGCTCCATATATCTGACGGGGTCAAAGTTCTTGCAGTTATCTCGGAAACGAATGGACCATTCGCCGTTTTTGAAGAATACGCGGATGTCGATGCTGTGTTCCTTTCCGTCGCAGAAGCCATGCTTGACAATGTTGTTGGACATGACCTCAACACAGAGAGGAATCAGATTTCGTATTTTGTCATCCTCGCCATGCAGACGGCAGAATTCGGAAGTCTTTTTAGAAGCGGCAGGGATTTCATCTCCGGAGCGGATATAAAGATCCAGACAGTTTTCGGGTGCAATGCCGAAATTCTTATCCAAAAGCGAATAGGCATCGGCTGAAAGGGAAAATTTGCCGTATTTGACCCAGACGATGATCGAAATGACAAGGAAGGTCGTTCCTTCGCCGCAGACAAAGGACAGCCAAACGCCCGTTGTGCCGAAGAATCTGCTGAGAATGACAGCGAAAACGGCGGTGAAAAAGAAATTCTGCATCACGGAGATGAGCTGCGTAAATCCTGCGCGGTTGATGCCCTGATAGTAATGCTTGAAGGTGGTGCTCAACGAGTTGGGAATCAGGCAAAGCGCAAACAGCTGCACGCCGAGAATCGTGATTTGCCGTGCTGCACGGTTTGATCGCAGGAACAGCGTTACCAGACCGGGCGCGACAAGGATTACGGCAACGGTTACGATCGCATCAAGCACGATGGCATAGACCGACATGGTTTTTACCAGCAACCGAATGGAAAGCCGATCCTCCTCGCTGTAGAACATGGAGGAGAGCATCAAAGCGACCGAGCCTGTGCCGGTGCCGAACGAATAGCAGATGTTGCCGACGGATGCGATGACCGAATAGGCGGCAACGGCAACGTTCTGACCGACGGAAAGCAGAACGGTATTGAGCAGATAGACCAGAAAAACATAGCTGATCTGATTGACGATCGTGGGCATACCGAATTTGATCAGGCGCAGACACAGCTTCGGCTTAACATCCTTCAGACGGAATTTGAAAATGCAATCCTTGCGCAGGAAATACGCCAGACCGATTCCGAGTGCGATATAGTAGCTGAGGCTGGAAGCAAGACCCATGCCGAAAACTTCGTAGTGGAAAACCAGAATGTTAAGGAAGTTCAGGCAGATATTGGACACGCCCATTGTGACTACGGCAATGATCAGGCGCGTACGGTTGCCGGATATCTGCATGAACGGGACCATGATCTGCGCGCAGATAAAGGCAGGTGCGCCGATAATAAAACCGGTGAGGTAGTCTTTGGTATAGGTATAGACCTGATTGGCAGGATTGGGATCGCCTGCACCAAGCAGGGTGCAGAGCGGACCGTTAAATAATAAGATCAGCAAAACGCCGACTACGGAAATGGAAACAGCAAGGAATACGGCAACGGAGAAGCAGGAATTGGTCGCTTTCTTATCGCCGCTGCCCATGGTCTTGCCGGACATCACCTGAATACCGGCAGAGAGCATACTGCCGAATGCGGCGAAGATCAAAAGCACGGGACTTGCCAAGCCGTAAGCTGCCATTGCATTCACGCCGAGGAAGTGACCGATCATGATGCTGTCGATCAGCATACAAACAACGACAGTCATTGATGACAGAATCTGTGTCACTAACATCTGTCCGAAAAGTTTTTTAATCATTACGTTTCTATTCTTTCCATGTGTTCGTTTCGTTATTTTCCTAATCTAATATTAACCTATTTCTTCGTCAATTTCAACATTTCGTTTCGGATTTCTTTTTTTATGGTGCAGATTGCACAATAGACAGAGGCTATTTTCTGTCAAATTATCGGTTTTGATTGAAGAAACAAGCAGAAAAATCAGCCCTGAAACCGAATGATTTCAGGGCTGATGGCATTGTGTGAAAAAATACAAACGGATTTGAAAACTTACAGCATTGCAGAGCCGCCGGTAACGATCCAGCAAGCTAATGCAGCAGCGGTAAATGCGCCGGTGCAGGCATTGCCGGTTCTGCGGTAGCAGTAGGTGCAGACGATGCTGAAGAAGAATACCTGCGGAACGAACAGGATCAGCAGGGACATGAACGGACCGCCGAAGGTGGAGCCGAACAGAAGGTCAGCACCGGGACCGAAGCCGAGGAAGAACGGGATGTATTCGAGCAGCGTGATGAGCAGCAGACCGCCTGCCATTGCAAGGAAGCTGCGCCACCAGTTGGATACGAAGCCCTTGAAGCCGGGCTTGTAGGTCGCCTCTGTGCGGAAGCCTGCCATAATTTTGCCGTTATTGAGCAGATAGAACAGGGCAAAAATCAGAATATAAACGCAGAACTGACCGAAGCGTGCGAGTGTGAAGGATTTGAAGAACGGCCAGATGAAGCGCAGATCCAGATCGAACAGGAGCTCAAAAATCAGATTCATCACATAGACCATGCCGACCATGACAATGACGAGCAGGGCAGAACGCAGATAGAGCTTGCCGTCGAGTTTGTCGGGCTTCTGTGCGGATGAAAGTCCCATATCATGCAGGGAGGGCGCAGTGCCGTTTTTCTTTTTCTTGCCGCGACCGATAAAGGATGTGCCGAGCATGACGAGAATCAGAAGCAGATACCACGAAACAAAGCCGTTGCCGATGGTCATGCGGAAGATACCCTCCGGCAGGGGCAGCAGACCGTGACCGAGCTGCGTCATAAACGGGAAGGACAGACCTGCAATGGCAATGGTGATGACAATGCTGCGCCACCATGCACTCTTTTTCTTCACACCGCTGATTTCGGGCAGCGGCTGCGCAACATAGCCGAAGAACTTTGTGCCGAGCAGCAGCTCCATCAGCGGAAGCATTGCAAACAGGCACAGAAGCATCGCGACAAGCACAAGGGTTTCCTTGACCATAGCAATATGGCACGTTGCCGGGATGGCAAGATCGAGGCCGATGGTGCTGCCAAACCAATCCAGTGCAGCGCTCAGACCGGTGTCATTGTGCGTGGTCAGGCGGTGATTGGTTTTCAGAAATTCAATGCGGCGGGCAGTGCCGTCATCGAAGCTGCCGAAGGTGGTATCCCATGCCGCTTCATCAGCGCTGCAGCCGAGGAATTCCAAACGCAGGTCGGACTTCAGAAGCTCATCCGTGACCGTCGGCTGATAGTCGCGGAAATAGCTGAATTCATCATATTTTGCCTGCAAAAGAAGGACGTTGTTAAAATGGATATTTGCGCTGTCGTATGCGCTGTCGCGGAAGAGCTCACCGCACTGCAGAACGACGGCTTTCGGCTCGATTTCCGTTCCGGAATAGGCTGCCGCAACGCTCCAGGAGGACCATGTGCCCATGGAGTGACCGCTCAGCGCGATACGGGAACTGTCAACCTCCGGCAGATCGGCGAGAACTGCATAGGCGGCAATACCGCCGCAGGAGCTGTCTGTGATCGTATTTCCATCCTCATCGGCGGAATAATGCTTGTCAAAGAAGGAAAGATTGGAGAAATTCATCATAATGCGGTAACGAAGCTGACCGCCGATGGAAACAAAGGTGCCGTCTTCTTCGCTGTCATTACCGTAATTGACCGTGACTTTGTGGTTTACATAACCTCTGCTTTTCAGACCAACGGTGGAAGAACCGTGACCGTATTCATCCAATGCCATGACAACAGCGCCGCGTCGAGCCAGCTCAATGGCATATGCCGCGCAGGTTTCGTGGTCATTCTGATAGCCGTGCAGCAGAAGCACTGCCGGTGCAGGGGAATCTGCCGTTGCAGATGCAGGGGTATAGAGCTTGTAGGTCAGCACGCCGTCGTCAGTTTCGATCATACCGTCGGAAACGCTGACGTTGCCCCAGTCTGTTTGAATGAGGTCTGCAAAGAGCATACAGACGACCGATGCAGCAAGCAGAACTGCCAGCGCAGCGATCCATTTGGTTTTCTTTGTTTTCATAGGAATCTCCCCTCTGTAGTTTTCGGATAATGAGTAGGCAGTTATCCGAAGCGGCGCACGGAAAAAGCGCAAATAGGACGC
>R26__coassemble_2142_pt1 | contig 9110 bp, 6 predicted proteins | sample R26__metabat2_low_PE_037 | metagenome-assembled genome bin R26
GGCGTGAGTTGCTTGTCTTCCGAACTTTTTGGCAGCCTGTCAGCGTGTCGAAAAGTTTTTTTCGACACGCTGAAAACTGCCGCCCATACGGGCGGCAGTTCAATTTTGCAATTACAGATTACTCTTTCCGCGGGGAATGAATTTGCCGCCGCGGTCGTCCAGAATTTTACCTTCCTCAACGGAGAGCTTGCCGCGCAGCCAGACCTGCGCAATATGACCGGCAATTTTCGTACCTTCATAAGGTGCGTAATCAACATTTGCAACCTGATCGGCAGCGGTAATGACGGTTTCGCCGTTCGGATCGTAAACAACAATATCTGCATCTGCGCCCTCGGCAATCTGCCCCTTTCTGGGGAATGCGCCGTAAAGCTTTGCAGGAGCTTCGGAGAGGACTTCGACCATGCGTTCAGCCGAAATTCTGCCGTCAGCTACGCCGTAGGTATACATCAGGACACCGCGTGTTTCAACGCCGGGCATACCGCCGGGAATCTTGGTGAAGTCGCCGCGACCGGCATCCTTCTGCTTCAAGGTGAAGCTGCAATGGTCAGTGGAAACGGTCTGAATTTCGCCGTCTGCCAGAGCCTTCCAAAGCACTTCGTTGTCAAGCTTTTTGCGAAGCGGAGGAGCACAGACATATTTGGCACCCTCAAAATCGGGCTTACTGTAAAGCGAGTCGTCCATCAGCAGATAATGCGGACAGGTTTCTACATAAACCTTCTGACCGTGTGCGCGTGCGGCTCGAACCTCACGCAGACCTGCTTCGCTGGACAGATGAACAATAACAACGGGAACGTCTGCCACCTTCGCCATCTTGAGCAGACGGCTGATAGCTTCCGCTTCGAGAACGGATGGACGGCATTTCGGATGCGCTGCAGGCTCGGTTTCGCCGGCAGCCTTCTTTTCGGCAATCAGAGCATCAATGACGCCTGCATTTTCGCAATGAACGCCGGCAATGCCGCCATATTTTTTGAGCTCCTTGAGTGCAAGGAACATATCGCCGTCGCCAATCATCATGGCAGGATAGGTCAGGTACATCTTAAAGGAGCTGACACCCTGTTCAAACATCTTCGGAATTTCTGCAATAATGCCTTCGTTCCAGTCGTCAATGGTCATATGGAAGCCGTAATCACAGGCGGTTTTGCCGTCGGCTTTTTTGTGCCACAGATCCAGACCGTACTGGAGCGTTTCGCCCTTATTGGGGCAGGCAAAGTCAATGACCATGGTGGTGCCGCCGCGAAGTGCGCTGCGACCGCCGGTATAGAAGTCATCTGCCGTGGTTGTGTTGCAGACATCAAGATCAAAATGCGTATGGGCATCAATAAAACCGGGGAAGAGCAGTTTTCCGCTGACATCTACAACTTCCGCACCCGGCTCACAGATGTCCGGCGCAATTTTTTCAATGACTTCGCCGTTGATCAGCACATCGGCAACCTGTCTGCCGTGCGCATTGATGACGGTGCCGCCTTTGAGGATTTTTTTCATGGAGAACAGCTCCTTTTTGTGGATTTATATTCTTATTGTAGCACGCATTTTATCAAAAGGGAATAGAGAAAACGAAAAATCTGCGCCGCTTCCAAACAGAAACGGCGCAGTAATGATTATTTTTCAGTCTTTCAGGATCCGGCACCCACCAAAGAAGACATTGTAATAATGTCCGCTGGAGAGGTTGCTGATAATAACGCCGGAAGACGGATTTGCAGCGTGGATGAAATAGCCGTCACCGAGATACAGACCGACATGCGTGATGCTGCGGAAATTGCTGCGGTCGGAATACTGGCTGCCCATAAAGAAGACCAGATCGCCCGGAAGCAGTTCACCCATGCCGACGTGCAGACCGTCCAAATACTGTTCCTGCGCACCGCGGGAGAAAGAATAGCCGAAATGCTTGTAAACGTAAAGGACGAAGCCGGAGCAGTCAAAGGAGTTCGGACCGTTGCCGCCGTAAACATAAGGATAACCCTTGAAGCTCTTGGCGAATGCACAGATGTCATCACGAAGCTCGGCTTTTTCGTCGATAACTTCGCCGTTCGGATGTGCCTCCTTCCATGAGACCGTATATTTGTAGCAGCGCAGGAAGACAGCGATTGCTTCCTGAATTGCGGTATTGCTTGCCGGATTCAGATACTTGCCATCGCCGCGAACTGCGCCGATATAAAGCATCAGACGGGTCGGGGCTTTGGCATAGTCTGAAACAGAGCCGCCATCATTGAAGGCGTAGAGGCTGACCGAATTGGAATCCTTACGCGGATAGTTCAGGACAAGCATAAAGTTTGCCATGATTTTGAAGAACTGTTCGCGTGTCAGATTGTCGTTCGGACCGAATTTGCCGTTTCCGTAGCCGCCGACAATTCCGAGCTCATATGCCGCATTGACATCTCGGTCATTCGTGTCAGTAAAATGGTCTTTTCCTGTCGGTACATATTCTTTGCCGAGTACCTTTGCACAGGCGGTAACAGCGATCGCGCACATCTGCGCACGGGTGATCGGAGCGCTCATGTCACAGTTGTCAAGGCAGGAAGGAATCATGCCGTTATCCTGCATTTCGCTGACTTCACGCACCGCCCATGGGCTGATGCCGGTATAGCCTTGTTCACGAATGTGGATTTCCTTATTTTCTTCGGTAATGGAATTCATCCATTCGCACATATAACTGTATGCACGGAAGAACATCACAATGGCTTCTTCACAGGTGGTCGTTGCACGGGGATTCAGTCTGCCGGCATCGCCTTTAACGATTCCGATGGAGACCATGACCTTTGTCGGCATGACGGCATAATCACTCACACTTCCGGAATCGAGGAAAAAGTCCAAAGACTTTAGCTCGACAGAGGAAGGATCCCAGTATGCGGAGGTCATTACGTTGTATGTAATCTTGAAAAAGTCCTGGCGCGTCAGATTATCCTTCGGATGGAAGGTGCCGTCGCCGTATCCGCCGATAATGCCCTGCTCAAAAGCGTAGGCAATGGCAGGATCGTTGGTATCGCTGAAATACTTTGTGGAAGCAGGACCGACACCGGGTGTGCCGAGGAACTGATTATAAACCAGCACCGCCATCTGGCACATCTGCGCACGGGTGATTTTACTGGTCATATTCACATTTTCCAGACTTTCCGGCAAGAGGCCGAGAGATTCCATGGAACCGACTGCTTCGGCAGCCCAGGAACTGACATTTGTATAGGCAGAAACCGATGCAACCGGAATACAGCTTACAATAAAAACCAGTGTAAGAAATAGACAGACGAGCTTACGTTTCATATACTTAAACCTCCAGAGAAAGCTCCAATTCGACGGGACAATGGTCAGAACCGTAGATTTCATTGTGAATCGGAGCAGACTGAATTTTGTTTTGCAGACGGTTTGACACAAGGAAATAATCAATGCGCCATCCGGCATTGTTAGCACGCGAATTAAAGCGGTAGCTCCACCAGGAGTAAGCGCCTGTTACATCCGGATTCAGATAGCGGAAGGTGTCGGTGAAACCGGAAGCGAGAAGCTCGGTGAATTTACCGCGCTCTTCGTCGGAAAAACCGGCGTTTCCACGGTTGGATTTCGGGTTTTTCAGGTCAATTTCCTGATGTGCAACATTCAAATCGCCGCATACGATAACAGGTTTCTTTTCATCAAGGGATTTCAAATAGGTGCGAAATGCATCTTCCCATGCCATGCGGTGATCGATTCGTTTCAGTCCATCCTGCGCATTGGGCGTGTAACAGGTGACAAGATAGAAATCCGAATACTCCAGCGTGATCAGACGACCTTCATGGTCAAGTTCTTCCACTCCGACACCGTATGTGACGTGCAAAGGAGCATATTTTGCAAATATCGCCGTACCGGAATAACCCTTTTTCTCTGCGGAATACCAGAACTGTTCATAGCCCGGCAGATCCAGCGAGATCTGGTCCGGCTGTGCTTTGGTTTCCTGCAGACAGAAAAAATCAGCATCTAAGCTTTGAAAAGCTTCTAAAAAACCTTTATCTTTACAGGCGCGGATGCCGTTAACGTTCCACGAAATCAGTTTCATTCGATAGCTCCTTAAATTTGCTTGTTATATTGTAACAAACTATTACAAAATTTACAACCCAAGAATTGTAAATAAACCGTGTACAAACAAGAATTGTGGGTGCCTTGCGACACCCACAATCGGAAAACTTATTCTTCTTCGTCCTTCTTGGCGTCCTCGATGATCTTTGCCTGATTCATCTGCGGAACTTCCTCGTAGCGGACAAACTTGAGGGAGTAGGAGCCACGACCCTGCGTCATGGAACGAAGGTCGATTGCGTAGCTGGTCATTTCGCCGACAGGAACTTCTGCCTCAACGACCTGCCAACCGCGGTTGTTAGCATCGGGGTTCATGCCCATAACACGACCACGGCGCTTGTTGAGGTCGCCGATGATGTCGCCCATGTTTGCATCGGGAACGTAAACCTTCAGCTCGCCGATCGGCTCAAGCAGCGTGGGAGCAGCGGTGGGCAGACCTTCCTTGAAGGCGATGCCGGCTGCGGTCTGGAATGCCATATCGGAAGAGTCAACGGGATGATAAGAGCCGAAGTACAGAGTGGACTTCAGGAACACAACGGGATAGCCGGCAAGAACGCCCTTGCCGATGCAGTTGCGCAGACCCTTTTCTACGGACGGAATGAAGTTCTTCGGGACACAGCCACCGACGGTTTCATCGGCGAAGATCATGTCTTCGGTTTCCTGCTGCGGCTCAAAGCGGATATAAACATCGCCGAACTGACCGTGGCCACCGGACTGCTTCTTATGACGGCCGTGGATTTCGACCTTTTTCTTGATGGTTTCGCGGTATGCGATTTTTGCCGGACGGAGCTCGGCTTCAACCTTGTACTTGGAAGCGAGCTTTGCAATGATAACGCTCAGGTGAATGTCGCAGACACCGGCGATGATCATTTCCTTGGTTTCCGGATCGTTGCCGTAGGAGAAGGAAGCATCTTCTTCGTTCAGCTTTACAAGACCGGAAGCGACCTTATCTTCCTGACCCTTGGTCTTAGCATAGATAGCCATGCGGTAGCAGGGCTCTGCATAATCCATACCCTTAACGGAAACAACCTTGCCTGCAAGACCGAGGGTGTCGCCGGTACGGACGGATGCCAGCTTTGTAAAAACACCGATATCGCCGCAGCAGACCTTGTTGGTCTTGGTGTTGTCCTTGCCGCGCGGGAAGAAGGTGTTGCCGAGCTTTTCGTTGTCGCCGGTACGGGCGTTAACAACGGTCATGGTGTCTTCGATGTCACCGGAGATGACTTTGAAGTAGGAGTTCTTGCCGTACTGGTCAGCCATGGTGTTGAAAACAAATGCCATCGGGCTGCCGGACGGATCCATAGCCATTTCGGATTCGTTGCCGTCTTCGTCAACAGTAATGATTGCCTTGCCTTCCAGAGGAGACGGAGCAAATTTCTTGAGGTTTTCCATCAGGCGGACAGTACCGAGACCGTTTACGGAGCAGCCGCAGAATACCGGAGTGATGGAGCGCTGCTTAATGCCGTCCTTGATGCCCTTGAGGAGCTCATCAGCAGTGAACGGCTCTTCCATGAAGAACTTTTCCATCAGAGCTTCGTCGGTTTCGGCGACCTGCTCATTGAGTTCCATCATGTACTCTTCGATTTTTTCTTCAGCATCGGCAGGAAGTGCAATTTCCTTGCCGTCAATGCCGTAGGCTTTCTTCTCAACCAGATCGACAATGCCGACAGCCTCTTCACCGTTCAGGATCGGGAAGGTGAAGGGGATTGCGGAAGCGCCGAAGGTGTCGCGGATGGCATCAAAGGTGCCGAAGAAGTTTGCGTGCTCTTCATCGAGCTTGGAAACGTAGAACATTGCAGGAAGATCTGCATCAGCCAGAGACTTCCAGCTCTTTTCGGTACCGACAGCGATACCGGACTTTGCAGTCAGGCAGATGATGCCGGCATCGGCTACGCGCAGAGACTGAACGACTTCTGCAGCGAAATCGAAGTAGCCGGGGTTGTCGAGAATGTTGAGCTTGGTGCCGGCGTATTCTACGGGAATAACAGAGGTCTTAATGGAATACTGTCTCTTCTTTTCTTCGTCGTCGAAGTCGGAAACAGTGGTGCCGTCAGCACGCTTGCCGAGACGGGTAATTGCTTTGGTCAGGAAAAGCATGCTTTCGCACAGTGCGGACTTGCCGTCGCCGCCATGGCCGAGCAGGGCAATATTGCGGATATCCTTCGCAGTGTACATAGTTTGAAATTCTCCTTTCTGTGCAGTCGGAAAGAGACTGCGGGCAGCAAATCATTCATTGCCACAATTAGTACCATTATACACGATAAAAAATGATAATGCAATTAGAAATAACGAAATTTAGAAATAAAAATGCGTGTTTTCCAAAAAATATCTGTGTCGTTCAGAATTTCAGCAGTATATAAGAGATAAAAGCGGTAATCGCCGACCATAAAAGCTGGAAGGTGACAACGTGCAGGGGGGTAACGGCGGCAGTTGCATTCCAAAGCATCAGGATAATGCAGACGGATAATCCGAGAATGCTTGCCAGAATGCTCATACACAGCGCGGTACGGGCAGTGATGCGGAGCGTTCTTCCGGCAGCGACCGTTGTGGCAAATGCACCGAACGTGTTTTTTGCGATCATAGCACCCTGCAGATTCTTTTCATTGGGGTCTGTTTCTGAAAGCCGGATGCGTTCGGGATAGGCAGGATAGATCATGGAATCGGTAGGCAGCTCATATTTTGCGGCGATCAGCTCGGGAGAAATCAGGAAATCACGCGTTGCCAGAACAACAGAGAAATTCCGATTTGCAAGAACGTCTTTTAATCCGCTGCCGGTAGAGTTATTGGGTTTGTATTTTATCGCAAAAATGCCTGCCAATTCACCGTTGATGGATGTATAAACCGCATGACGGACGCGCGTTCCGGATGGCATATGTACGCCCATGCTCTTCATAAAGCTCAGCGGTCCGACAAGAACGATATCGCCGGCAATTTCAATTCCGACGCCGTTGTTATCATAAATCCGGTGATCGGTAACGGGATATGTCGGAGCGTACTGGTTTTTCAGAAGCGACTGGAACAGAGTGAACAGGGGACTGCCTGCGGTTTTCAGAGCAGCAGATGTATAAGCGGTCACTCGTCCGGCATCATAAGAATTAAACAGCTTCATGCCGTTGGAGGTAATGCCTTCCGATGGGAACAGGTCTTCATCACGAAGAATAATGGTATGTTTTCCACCGAAAATCATTGCCCCGTGCCATCCGCACAAGGCGCCTCCGATAGCGGAAAGCCGCTTGGAAAGCACGCGGAACGGACGGGTATATGACTGCGCTCCGGCACAGGGAATGGTACAAAGAAGCAGAAGCAGCCACAAGGAAAGAAAGCCTGCATCCGTTTTGATCGAAAACAGACAAGCCAGCACAAAGGTTGCGGGAATAAGGACTGTGGCAAAAATACTGAGGAGCTTCTGCGGACGGTCTGTCTGTGTCAGCTTGCGAATAAAGTCGTCGGTATTTGCACTGTCACGGCGCAGAGAATCGGTGTTCGGAAGCAGCTGCGGTGTGTCGAAAATCCCCATTGGATTGTCAAACGAACAGACAGTGCGGAGCGTGTGGAACATACTGCTTCGTCCTGCAAGAATCGAACGGAACTGAAAAGCCAGAACGACCGAAACCGCTTCGCAAAAATTCATAGTCTGCGACGAAAGCGAAATAAATGCATGCACGAGCGAAAGAATGACCGTAATAACAGCTACCGTATGCATGCTGATGCGAAAATGAATCAGATCAAGCACGCCGCGGACAGGGACTTCCACTGCGAGGACTGCGGAAAGCAGCAGAATCAGGATGGAAATCCAGGCGCCGCTGCTGTTGAGAATCGGAAGGAAGGTAAACGAGAAGGATTGGTAAATCAGATGCAGCACTCCCAAAAGTGACAGCAAAAGAAGTGCGGCGAAGCGGATATATTGCAGCAGCAGACCGCTTTGATATTTCTTCAGTAGTTCCTGCTGTGTCGGCTGCGAAACAGGCGCTTCTACGCGAATTTTCGGACCTCTATCAGCTGTCGCTCTTTTCTTCTTTTTCTTAACGGAAGCAGGCTTTTCGTCCACAAAGGCATCTTGCTTTTGTGTTTCCTGCGCCGTTCCGGGAAATGTGATCCTCACGGTATCCGAAGAAATCTTCTTCGACGGATTGCCGCGAATCGGCTCGAAAGAGAGCGTGTCTCCGCTTACCGGTGTATAGCGCATTGTGTCGCCGCTGAGACCGGATTTACTTTTAATGTCCGTAAATGCGCGATCCGATACGATCGTGTTATTCAGTTGTTCCGGATCGTATCGTTTCATGGAATTTATCCTCTCTGGCGAACGGCTTCGTAGAGTAAAATGGAGGCAGCGGCTGAGGCATTCAGGGAAGAGATTCTGCCCTTCATGGGGATGCTGACCTTGAAATCACAGCTTTCGGAAACAATGCGGCTCATGCCGACACCCTCGTTTCCGATAACAATGGCGCACGCATCCTTGAGATCGGCATTATACAGGGAAGTGTCGGCATCAGCAGCCGTACCGAAAATCCAAACACCGCGCTCCTTCAGCTCACGGATGGCGGCGGCAATGTTTGAAACACGCGCGACCGGCATATACTCAATCGCGCCTGCAGATGCCTTGCTGACAACTGCGGTCAGACCGACACTGCGGCGTTTCGGAATGATAACGCCGTGCGCGCCGGCACATTCGGCAGTACGCATAATCGCGCCGAGATTGTGGGGATCGGACAGCTCATCGCAGATAACGATCAGGGGAGCTTCGCTGCGCTCCTGTGCTGCCTGTAAAATATCGTCAATCGTTGCATATTCGTGCGCAGCGACCGAGGCGATAATGCCCTGATGTGCGCCGGTCGGGCTCATATCATTGAGCTTGCGGCGGTCAATCCGGACGACGACCGCACCGACATCTTTTGCCATTGCGGCAAGTCTGCCTAAGGATTTATCCGTATCGCCGTCTGCAAGAAATACCTTGTTGATCGTGCGGCCGCTGCGAATTGCCTCCGTAACGGCGTTGCGTCCTTCAATTAAGCCTTCGGAAAGTTCATCCGGGCGGGAAAAGTCATTATTATTTTTCATAATATCTCCTATGC
>R26__coassemble_2168_pt1 | contig 9028 bp, 9 predicted proteins | sample R26__metabat2_low_PE_037 | metagenome-assembled genome bin R26
ACGGCATTAACATTACTCAGACTTTCGGCAATTAAGGGGTTAGAAAAAGGTGATTAAGGAGTTGTATATCAGACGCTCATCAAGCTGTGCGTGGACATCTGCAAGCGTAACGGAAAGAACAAGCTCCTGTGGCTCAGTGATAGGGATAAGACGCTCGCCTATGAGCCGAAGTCCGGCGAGATGGTGCTGACCGTCCATCGCTGGTTCGCAAACAAAAGTTGTCCCGGCAACTGGATGTATGCCAGGATGGGCGATCTTGCGGAGAAGGTCACGGCGGCTCTCGGTAGTGGTACCGATGGTGCCAATGGTTCCACAACTACACAGGGAACACAGGCTTCTGCCTTTTCCGGGCTTTCCGAGGCGGATGTTGTAAAGAGTGTGGGAACAATGTTTACCGCAGACCAGAAGAAAACGGGCATCCTCGCATCGGTTTCGATGGCGCAGTTCATCCCCGTGGGCGTTTACACCATCGTGGAGGTCAAGTCCGGCAAAGGCTCGACCGCAGGATGGGGACGATTGAAGAGCGGCGCGGGATGGATCAGTCTCGACTTCGCCACGAGGATTTAATCGGAACACGAGAACACATAGGAACAGCAAATTTCTATCTCTCCGTATATAATACACATTTTTTATATATATGACCTATGTAAGGAATATCCCAATCATACCGATACTGATCAGATCGTGGCGAAGCTATGACTGATTGGCAGAAGTTATACTGCTGCCATAGAGCGTAGGAAGAACGCAAAAGGATATGTCGGAGACTTTTATTACGATACGGTTACTCCGGCAATGATTTCGGCAGGTCAAGATTTGGATTCCAAGATTGCATTGCTGAATTCATTAAAGAGCATTGATGATCTGCTTGACACTCACGCATACTTGATGGGAATCTTTAATTCGTTGACAGGAATAGAGTTAGATTTCGTCTTTTGTAAAATCTGCGTAGGGAGCGGTTTTTGAAACAAAGGTATCATAGGCGAATTGAGCACCAAGGCGGAAGCCTGTGATGAAGCTGTCGAGAACCGATTCGTCGTTGACGGCTGCAGTTGCATCCACAAAGTCGATAAACCTTTGCTTTTCCTGACCGTCGAGATTATTAGTCAAATACTCCTCACAATCAGTTAGCGTTTTCATATCACGCAGAATCTTTTTATTTTGCTTGAAGCTGCGTGCATGCGGATCTATATTGCCGTAATAGAATTCTTCGATAAAGCTATTCAGTTTTTACATCCTCCTGTTTTCAGCATAATTCGAACATTACAACAACGAAATTCCTGTAGCTTGTGGTTATATGTAATTATACATAATAATAAGTAAAAATCAAGTAGCTAAAGAGCATTTCCTATAAGCAAAAAGTTGTCCCCAAAGTTGTCCCCTTTGGAGCAAAAAAGGGGTAGTTGTCCCCGAGTTGTCCCCAATAAAATCATTTTGTATAGGACAGTTCATGACAAATTAAGACAAAAGAAAAAGCCTTGAAAACGTAGTGTTTTCAAGGCTTTCCAAGTATTTACTGGTATAATTATCTCTTGGAGAACTGGGGAGCGCGACGAGCGGCTTTGAGACCGTACTTCTTTCTTTCCTTCATTCTCGGGTCGCGGGTCAGGAAACCTGCAGCCTTCAGAGTTGCGCGGTATTCAGCGTTGATGCCGAGCAGAGCGCGGGAAATGCCATGACGGATAGCGCCGGCCTGACCGGTAACGCCGCCGCCCTTGACGGTGCAGATGATGTCGATCTTGCCGACGAGGTCGGTAGCGACCAGCGGCTGACGGACGATGAGCTTCAGGGTATCCAGACCGAAGTAGTCGTCGATATCACGGCCGTTGATGATGATGGAGCCGGTGCCGCCTTCGTAAACGCGAACGCGAGCGATGGAAGACTTACGTCTGCCGGTGCCGTACTGATACTGTCTTTTGCTTTCGTACATAGTCTGTTACCTCCTGATTAGTCCTGGGTCCAGGCTTCGGGCTTCTGAGCAGCATGCGGATGCTCGGAACCGGAATAAACCTTCAGACGGGTGAGTGCGGTGCGACCGAGGGTGTTCTTCGGAAGCATACCCTTGACAGCCAGCTCGAAAGCAAATTCAGGACGCTCAGCCATGAGGGTCTTGTACTTGACTTCCTTCAGACCGCCGATCCAACCGGAATGACGGCGATAGAACTTCTGGTCGAGCTTGCGACCGGTGAGAACTGCCTTGTCGGCGTTGATGACGATGACGAAGTCGCCGCAGTCAACGTTGGGAGTGAAGTCGGGCTTTACCTTGCCGCGCAGAATGTTCGCAGCGATAACAGCGGTACGACCCATGGGCTTGTCGGCTGCATCGATGATGAACCACTTGCGCTGCACGTCTTCTTTTCTGACGAGAGTAGTGGACATGATGTTTCTCCTTATATATTGTAAAATATTTTTTGACAAATTGCATTCGTGCGCGTACAATATACGCACAGCTTCTCCTTTATACCACGGCAAAAATCGAATGTCAAGCGTATTTTTTAGAAATTTTATTTTTCTTCGGATAAACTCTTGAAATCTCTTTTTTTCTCACTTATACTCCGTTTTTCTAACTTTCGAAAATTCGTAATTTTCCAAAAGAAATCCGAGAATCCTTTTAGAATCAGGTGATTTGATGCAACGAATGATGGGACTGATGCGGCGCTGTGCGGATGACTACCGCATGATCGAGCCGAATGATAAAATTGCGATCGGTGTTTCCGGCGGCAAGGACTCTCTGACGCTGCTTGCACTGATGGCGGCAATGCGCGAGTATTATCCGCAGCCGTATGAGCTGACGGCAATTACGATTGATATGGGCTTAGAGGGAATGGATTTTTCTCCGGTAGAGGAATTCTGCGAAAAAATCGGTGTTCCGTATCAGATCGTCAAAACGGAGATCGGACCGATTATTTTTGACTACCGCAGGGAAAAGAATCCCTGCTCCATGTGCGCAAAAATGCGGCGCGGCGCGCTGAACAAGGCACTGATCGATCAGGGATTTTCCAAGGTCGCTCTGGGACATCACTATGATGATGCGGTGGAGACCTTCCTGATGAGTCTTCTCTTCGAAGGTCGGCTTAGCTGCTTCCAGCCGGTGACATATCTTGACCGGATGGGAGTTACGCAGATTCGTCCGATGCTGTATCTGACGGAGGGCATGGTCCGGCGCTTTGCCGAGGAGCAGGCACTTCCTGTCGTGCATAACAACTGTCCTGCGGACAAGCATACCAAGCGCGAGGAAATCAAACAGCTGATCGTTCAGCTCCAGAAAACCTATCCGGACTTGAAGGATCGGGTATTCGGGGCGATGCAGCGGCTTCCGCTGCCGGAATGGGGTATTCAGCCGCATCCCAGACACAAAGAGGAATAAGAAAACAGGCAGGCACTTTACTCTCTGAAAAGTGCCTGCCTGTTTTTGTATTACGCTTTGAAATTTTCCGGCTTATCCTTACGCAGACCGAAGTGCCATTCGATGGCATCGGCAATTCTGCGGCAGGCGTTTCCGTCACCGTAGGGGTTGACGGCGTGCGCCATCTGTTCATAAATCTCCGGCTGCTCCAGAAGCTCGTTTGCCAGCCGGACGATGTTGTCAAATTCCACACCGGCGAGCTTGACTGTTCCGGCTGCAACGGCTTCGGGACGTTCGGTTTCCCGACGCAGCACCAAAACCGGCTTGCCCATGGCAGGAGCTTCCTCCTGCAGACCGCCGGAATCCGTCATAACGAAGCAGCAGCGCGCGATCAGGTTGTGCATTTCTTCAACGTCGATCGGTTCGATCAGGTGGATTCGTTCCATACCGCCAAGCTCCTGCGCTGCACATTCACGCACGGCAGGACTTAGATGGACAGGGTAGACCACCTCAACATCCGGATGGGTTTCGACGATTTTGCGAACTGCGCGGAAAATATCGTGCATCGGCTGCCCGTAGTTTTCACGGCGGTGGCAGGTGAGAGCGATGATTTTCCGGTTGGAGAAATCAAGCGTGTTCAGAATATCCGTTGCAAAGTGATAATCCTTGCGGACGGTGGTTTTCATGGCGTCAATGACGGTGTTGCCGGTAATGAAAATATCTCCGCGGATGGCTTCCTTGCGCAGATTTTCTGCATTGGCATCGGTGGGAGAAAAGTGCAGTGCGGCAATATCGCCGACCAACGTGCGATTCATTTCTTCGGGGAAGGGGGAATACTTGTCATAGGTACGAAGTCCGGCTTCCACATGACCAACGGGGATTTTATGATAGAAGGCGGCAAGCGCTCCGGCAAAGGTCGTGGAGGTGTCGCCGTGGACCAAAATCAGGTCGGGCTGTGCTTCGGAGAGAACTTCCTCCATACCGAGCAGCGTTTTTGTGGTGATCGAGGAAAGCGTTTGCTGCTTGCTCATGATATTGAGATCGTAATCGCCGTGCAGACGGAAAATGCTCATAACGGAATCCAGCATTTCGCGGTGCTGACCGGTCAGGCAGCAGATGCTTTCAATGCCATCGCGTCCGGCAAGCTCCAGAACGAGCGGTGCCATTTTGATTGCCTCCGGACGGGTGCCGAAGACGGACATGACTTTAATCTTCTTCATGGGATTCCTCCTGCGGTGCATCTTCCGCTGCCGCGCTCTCTTCCGGTGCGTCTTTCTGGGTATGCTTCTTGCCGAAAATCAGCCGAACGCCGATGGCACCGACAACCACGATCGCTGCAATGAAAATGAGCGCCTGCACTTCGCCGCTGTCGGTCAGAACAACTGCGGAAAGACCGAGTATTGCGGAAAGCAGATAGGAGATCGCAACCGCCTGCTTCTGCGTGAAGCCCATATCGATCAGGCGGTGATGGACGTGACCGCGGTCTGCGTGCATGGGACTCTGACCCTTGGCAAGACGGCGGATGACAGCAAAGCAGATGTCGAAAATCGGCAGACCGAGCACGAGGAACGGTACGGCAAACGAAATGACGGCATAGGTCTTAAACAGACCGAAAATGGAGACGGAAGCCAGCATAAAACCGAGGAAGGTCGAGCCGGTATCGCCCATAAAAATGGAAGCGGGATTAAAATTAAAGGGGATAAAGCCGATGCAAGCGCCGACAATTCCTGCAAGCAGGATGGCAGATGCCATGGCGGTGCCGTCGGGTACCAGAATCAGGGCAACGATCAGCATGGTGCCGGCGGAAATTGCCGAAACACCGGCTGCCAGACCGTCCAGACCGTCAATGAAGTTGACAGCGTTGGTAATGGCAACGATCCAGATAACGCTGACCGGATAGGACAGCCATGCCGGCAGGGTAAAGCCGAGGAAATGCTCAATTCGGCAGCCGCTTACTACAACAATGACAGCAGCTGCGATCTGAACAAGAAACTTCGGCAGCGCTTTCAGCGTCAGAATGTCATCCAGTACACCGAGAACGATAATGATGACAGCGCCGAGCAGGATGCCTCGGATTTCCGAATTCATTTTCCCGAAAATCAGGAAGCTGACGATAAAGCCGAGAAAAATTGCCAGACCGCCCATGCGCGGAATCGGCTTGTGGTGCATCCGGCGCTCGTCATTCGGCACATCCATTGCGCCGACTTTTTTTGCCAGCATCTTGACCAGCGGTGTCGTGCCGAAGGAAATCACTGCGGCTACCAGCAGAGCAAGACCGACCTTATAGAAAAAATACGGATCAAGAACCATAATCGGATACTCCCAGGATCAGCGGGCAACAAAACCCACCTTTTTATATACCTTGCGCAGCGTTTTTTCTGCAACATAGGATGCCTTTTCCGCGCCTTCCTGCATGACCTTCTGCAGATATGCCTTGTCCGCAAGCAGACGGTTTGCTTCCTCGCGGATGGGGCGAAGCAGCTCAACAACGGATTCGCCGACAGCCTTCTTGAAGTCGCCGTAGCCGCGTCCTGCAAATTCGCGCTCGATTTCCTCGAAGCTGCGACCGGTGGAGGCAGAGTAGATGGTCATCAGATTGGCGATGCCCTTCTTGTTTTCGGGATCGTAGCGGACCTCAGCATCGCAATCGGTGATGGCGCGCTTGAACAGACGCATGATCGTTTCCGGCGTATCCATCAGCGATACGCGACCGGGATCCTCGTCCTCGGACTTGGACATTTTTGCCTCGGGATTGGCAAGGCTCATAATGCGTGCGCCGACCTTCGGAATGTAAGGCTCGGGCATTTTGAAAACATCGCCGTAAATGCTGTTAAAGCGCTTTGCAATGTCACGCGTCAGCTCAACGTGCTGCTTCTGATCTTCTCCGACGGGAACATAGTCAGCCTGATAGAGCAGAATGTCCGCTGCCATCAAAGACGGATAGGTAAACAGACCGCCGTTGATATTGTCGGCATTTTTGGCGCTCTTGTCCTTGAACTGCGTCATGCGGCTCAGCTCGCCGAACATGGCATAGCAGTTCATCACCCAGCCGAGCTCTGCGTGCTGATGTACATGGCTCTGGAAGAACAGAACGTTCTTTTCCGGATCCAGACCGCAGGCGATATACTGCGCAAGCTGCTCTAAAGAACGGCGGCGCAGATCGGCAGGGTTCTGGCGGACGGTGATTGTGTGAAGGTCCGCCATAAAGTAGTAGCAGTCAAATTCATCGGCACGGTCCTTCCAGTTGCGGATGGCACCCAGATAGGAGCCGAGGGTCAGAGCACCGGAGGGCTTGATGCCGGAAAGCATACGTTTTTTTGCAGCGGGCTGCATGGTTTCAGTCATAATTTTCACGCCTTTCGCGGTATTTTTATAGAAAATATTTCAGGATACAATTATCCATATTAGTTCTGTATATTATAGAATATCCGTTGCGTTTTGTCAACTGCGAGAGGGTGTGTGTCAAATGGCGATAATCGAAAAAAAGACTTGAAATCTCTGCCGGTATTGTGTATTCTATAAATGTAAAAAATTAGCGACAGAATATCAGGAGGTTTATACTATGAAAAGAGGCATTTCTGTTTTTCTTTCTCTTGCAATGTTGCTTTCTATGTTTGTTTTCTGCGTGAATGCGACAGAGATATCCGGCAGCTGCGGAAAGAATCTTACTTGGAAAGTTGACGAAAGCACGGGCATCCTGACAATTTCCGGCAGCGGAGAGATGGACTCATGGGAAAGAGGATACGATTCCTGCCCTGCACCGTGGGGTTCGTGTAAGTTTAACAAGGTCGTTATTTCCGAAGGAGTAACCGGTATCGGCGATGCTGCATTTGTTCACTGCAGAGATCTTGAGGAAATCATTATTCCCGAAACAGTTACTTCGATTGGTGCATTTGCACTGGAGGAGTGCTCAATAAAAAGTGTGAAGCTGCCGAAGACCTTGAAAAGCATCGGAAATGCAGCGTTTGTATCTACGGGTCTGACCGAGATCGAAATCCCCGAGGGCGTAAAAAGTCTGGATTCTACATTCTTTGATTGCAGGAGTCTGGAAAAAGCGGTACTTCCGAACAGTCTGGAAACCATCGGCAGAGATGTGTTTTATTCCACTGCGCTGAAAAGCATTACGATTCCGAAGCATGTGACATCTATTGGTAATGATGCATTTATGAATTGCCGAAATCTGCAAAGCATTGAACTGCCGGAGAGTGTAACAAGTCTCGGAGATGGTGCTTTTTCCGACTGCACAGCTTTGACACAGGTGAAGCTGCCGCATCATCTTTCCAAAATTCCGGAGATATGCTTTGGTAATTGCGAAAGCCTTGAAACATTGGAAATCCCCGAGGGTGTCACGACGATCGGCAGAGCAGCGTTCGAGAGCTGCATAAAGCTTTCCGATGTAAAGATCGCAGCGAGTGTAAAAATAATTGATAACAATGCTTTTTCGCATTGTTATCAGTTGACATCGGTTTGCTTCTACGGAGATGCACCGGCAATCGGGGACCATGTGTTTCAGAATCTGGAGCTGGTTTTTGATATCGATACATATAGGATGAAGGATGAGTACACCAATATCCCCGGCTTGATTCTCTACTATGTACAGGGCAAAAAAGGCTGGACAAGCCCGACATGGAACGGCTATCCGACCGCGACATGGAAACCGGGGCAGGATGAACCTTCCAAGAACCTGTTTACGGATGTCAAAGAGGGCGAATGGTATTATGATGCGGTCAAATATGCAGTAAAAAACAAGCTGTTTAACGGCATGAGCGCGACGACCTTTGAACCGAATACACCGATGAGCCGCGCAATGCTTGTAACTGTCCTATGGCGGCATGCGAATGTGAATGTCGGTGGGACGGAATGTTTCGTCGATGTCAATCGCGGTGCATGGTATTTTGATGCGGTCAACTGGGCACATGACAATTTGATTGTCGACGGTATCGGAAAGGGCTGCTTCGGTCCGAACGAAAGTGTGACGCGTGAACAGTTGGCTACGATTCTGTACCGTTATTGTAACGGCACGGAAGCGGCAGAGCCTGTCGAGTATGATCTCAGCCAATTCCCGGACGGAAACAAGGTCGGTCTATGGGCAAGGGAAGCAATGCAATGGGCGATTGCAGAAGGTCTGATCCACGGAAACTCTGTTGGTGGGCAGATATGCATTGATCCGCAGGGCAATGCGACCAGAGCGCAGGTTGCGACGATTTTAATGCGTTTTCTGGAAAAGAGTGAATAATGAAAAACCGGTGCCTACTAAGACACCGGTTTTTCAGCGTGTCGAAAAACCCTTTTTCGACACGCTGGCGGGCTGCCAAAAAGTTCGGAAGACAAGCAACTCTCGCTCGTCGGCGTACATAGGTACGGTAGAGTGAGAGTTGCGCAGTAAGTCAAAATCCTTGTGAAACAAGCACTTTTAGGATTAAAATGTTTAAAAAAACTATCAATACGGCATGGCGTATAATTATCGCTTTATACCAAAAAAAGTTTGACTGATTTTGACGGTTACGGACTTTTTTGACAGTCTGCGAGAAACCGGTGCCATAATGAAACGGGCGGATAAGGATGTTTTTAGACAAAGCAAAACCCGCCGAAAAGGAGTTCGTTCCTTTCGGCGGGGAATTCTTTTGCCTGACAAACTGGGATTGAACTAAACCGCTAACGCGGTGGTAATCGTAGCTTTTTCAG
>R26__coassemble_2219_pt1 | contig 8902 bp, 4 predicted proteins | sample R26__metabat2_low_PE_037 | metagenome-assembled genome bin R26
ATGCCGACACCCTCGTAGCTGTCTGTTGAGGACTTCACATACCATGAAGGTACATAATCCTGTGAGCCTGTGCCGGTCTTTATCCAGCTCTCACCGGTCTTTGTCCAGCCGTCCTTTGTGCTGCTGCTGTCGGTTGTGGTCTGATAATCGGAATAGCGATATTCCGTACGGGTGCGGATCTGATCCTCGCTGACACCCTCCGGCTGCTGTGCCGTCCATTCGGAATAGGTCTCATCGGCATAGGTCTTATAAGAATCGCCGCAAACCGTGCAGATGTGCAGGGTGCAGGGCGGCTCTGCGCAGTTGCCGTCCTGTGCCTGCTCTACATAGGTATGTTCTCCGAGTGCAGCAGGCTCCAGCTTGGTCGCACCGCAGAGCGTGCAGGTATAAACTGTTTCTCCTGCAGTCGTACAGGTGGACGGTGTTGCAGCCGCGCCTTCGTCCCAGACATGGTTGCCAATTTCGGTCTGGTAGCTGTATACCGTTCTTGTTTCGACCTTTCTTGTGCCTGAAGTCGTTGCCTCGTCTGCACTCCAGTCAGACCAGTCTGTCCAGCGTTCATAGCTATACTGCTTGGCGTAGGTCGTCCATGTCTGACGGTAAACGGGAATCGCATAGAACCAGTAGCTATCCTTGCAGCAGGAGGCATTCGGCTTGTAATAGGCATCAATACCGTAACGGTTATCGAGGTCGTATTTTCCCGGAAGTGATCCTGCGGCATAGAAGGCATGGCAGGTATTATAAGAACCGTACTGGCGTTCATAAGCAATTCGATTGATCGGTCCGGTCGTATACTCGTTTTTACACCAGTGGTAGTAGACATAGCCGATGATCGCGTTGCTGTTGATCTCAGTCTTCGCTGTTTCGGTTTCGGAGGCAGTCTTTGCCGGCTTGTTGTACTGCTGATACACGCTGTTGGAGGTGCTGATACCGACACCCTCGTAGCTGTCCGTTGAGGATTTCACATACCAAGACGGTGCATAATCCAAAGATCCTGTGCCGATCTTTGCCCAACTTTCGCCGGTCTTGCTCCAACCGTCCTTCGTGCTGCTGCTGTCGGTTGTGGTCTGATAATCGGAATAACGGTATTCCGTACGGGTGCGAATGGATGCTTCGCCGACATTCTCTGGATACTCTGTTGACCATTCGGAATAGCCGCTGTCGGAAAATTCCGTATAGCTGTAAGCACAGCCGGAACGGTCGCAGTAGTACCGTGTTGCCGCGCCCTGTGAGCAGGTTGCAGACAGAGCTTCCGAGCGCATGCTGTGCCCCAACGCAGGAATGCTTGCTGTTTCCGTATAGGAACAGCCGCTGCGTGTACAGATGGCTTTTCTCTCACCGGCAACTGTACAGGTGGCTGCTCTTACCGTCGTCCAGCTCAGATTGTGTCCGAGTGCATTGGTGTAGCTGTCCGTTTTTGTCGTGCCGCAGATGGAACATCTGTAATTTGTATAGCCTTTTGCAGTGCAGGTTGCGGCAACTGTTGAGATCGCCGTCCACGAATGACTGCAGGCATCCGATGTGTTCAGGGTAGACGGTGCACGGTAGAGTGTCACAGTTGAGAAATTGCTGATGTATACCACGCGTCCCCAGTTGATGCGGCAGCGATCAGATGCGTTATAGCCCCAGTTACACTCACCGACCGTGACCTTTGTGCCAGAAACACCGATAACAAACACCCAATGTCCGTATGTGCTGTCTGCACCATTGCCGGTGTAATGAATCACATCGCCCGGCTTAACAACCGATGCAGCTGTAGACTTTGAGGTCACCTTTGTCCAATTATAGCAGTTCTGTTCATAGACATCATAGGCGAGCTTTCTTGCAAAGCCGCAGCACTGCCAGCTTTTACCGTATGTATTAAAGTTGTTGCAGTCATAGTCCCCAACCGGCACAGGACTGCCGTCATTGTGCTGACACGGATGATCCGTCCATCCGTCCGGGTTGTTGCAGGAAGTACTCGTGCAGTTCGGAGCATAATGCTCAGAAGTTGCACAGTGATTCCAATACTTATTTTGCGGGAATTTTGCTTTCAACTGCCCGAGCGTCAGTCCTGCTGCAGAAGCGTTGTTTGTCAGCGCTGTCGGAAACAGGCAGATTACCAGCGTAATCGCCAGCAACAAAGAAATCAATCGTTTCATTCATCCTTCTCCTTCATATCATTACGGTTTTATTCCTGCGATCTGTCTGGCTAAAAGCACAACATCCGCAGAGGTTACTACATTATCACCGTTCAGATCAGCTGCCGCTTTCTGTAAGGCAGTCAGCTCTGTCTGCTTTGCCATTGCACGTGCCAGCAAAACAACATCTGCCGAAGATCGCACACCGTCACCGTTGAAGTCTCCGGGAACAAGTCCCGGGTCCGTCGCACCGCAGGTGCTGCATTTTCCGTCCGTGTACGTATGTCCTGTACACACGATCGGTTCCTGACGGGTTTCATCGCATTGCGTGCAAGTATACTGCATTTTTCCATCTTCCGTGCAGCTTGCAGGTGTAATGACCGTACCGTCATCCCATACATGAACGCCACTTGCCGGCATTAGCAGCTGTTTTTCCGCAGAGCAGCAGCGGCAGATGCTTTTCTGCAACCCATCCGTAACGCAGGTCGGTTCTGTAACAACCGTCCATTCGCCGTAGTCATGCCCTAAAGCCGCAATCTCTTGCATCTTTGTCGCTCCGCAAATACTGCAGGTATAGTGCAGTGTTCCTCCGCTCAGGCAGCCCGGTGCCGTCGTGGAAGAAAGCACGTAGCTGTGGCTGCAAACACCTGTCGGCAGCGTGCCGTACCAGTAGTCCATATCCACATTGCCGGAAATACCGCTGACCGAGCCGCTGCTGGTATACTGCCAGCAGGAATAGCTTTTGCTGTATCCCGGCGAATCCGTCGGTCCGTAGATTGCGATCCAGCGGTCCCATTTGTCATATTCGCTGCTTGTCAGCTTTGTTGTCCACCAATAACGGTTGGCGTACACACCTGCACGGTAACCGGCAGCCTCCATTGCCTCGCAGAAAATCGTTGCATGACTGAGAATCTGCGCATTGGTGCAATTCGGTGCTATGTACTTTTCGTCTTCAAGGTCTAAATAAACCGGCAGAGAAGGTGAATACCCTTGCAGCAGCCGAAGCGCATGCTCTGCCTCGCTGCGTGCCTCCGCATCTGTTTCGGCGTAAGAATACAGATACACGCCAAAGGGAATTCCCAGACGAGTACATTCATCGGCGTTACGTTTCCACTGTCTGTCATCGTACTGTGTTTCATTGATGCCGTAGCCGCAGCGAAGGATCGCAAAATCCACATTATCTTTTACCTTTTCCCAGTCGATTGTTCCTTGATGCACACTCACATCAATGCCTCTTGCCGAAACACTCTGCTTACGCGGCGTTACCTTTTTCTCATTTCCCGGTGCCGTTTCCCCCTGCATAACGGAGTCTTCATAGACTTTTCCCTCTATCGGCTGCTCTCCGTTTTCTGCAAACGCCGATACGCAGAGCATCAGCACTGTAATGACCGCAAAGGCAGCTGCAGCCACTCTTTTCTTCATTGGTGCCCTCCTCCATGTATGATTCTTCTTGAAACACTGTTATTTTACAATACTCTATTCGATTTTTGTGTGCGGATTATGGACTTGAAAATGCGGATTATCAACATTTGGACTTCAGATGACAGATTATGCAGGCACTACGGTCATTTTATGTCGACATTTTCCAGCTGCTATGTTATATTAAATGATATTACTGAAGAAAAGAGGAAGACTCATGCTCGCCACCCTGCTTTTTGTTCTGTTTAATTCTCTCGGTCTGTCCATGATGTGGTATACCATCGACGGTTGTCTGGAGCGCAAGGTTTCCCTGCGTACCGTCATCATCGTCGACATCAGCAGCACAGTGCTTTCCCTTTTGGTAGCACTCTTTACCACACTTTTTCCTTCACTCGATATTCTGCGTCCCATCATCATCGTTGCAGACTTTCTTGTCCCGACCGTTCTTCTCTATCAAAACAAATTTTTCCGAAAGCTGCTTGTATTTATCAGCGTCTATATTGCAATGATCGTCACCGAGGTTCTTGCGTATCTGATCGTTCCTGCTATGACGGTCGAGATTCATCTCAGAGAATTCTCCATGGTTCAGATCTGGTGGTATGTGTGCTATCTCTGTGTTCTTGCACTGCTTCTTTATTTCGTTTATATCTTCCTGCACAAAAAATCCATAGACGGCATTGACCAGCTCCCCACAAGACAGTACTGGCTGTTCCTTTTTTATCCGATCAGTCAGATGCTCCTGATGGCAGTCTGGTTTTTGTCCTTTGACGGAGAGCCTTCAAGATTTAATCTGATTATCCGCACCGTCTCCGCGCTGGTCTTTTGTGCTTCCGATGTTTTCTGGTTCCGTGAGATGAGTCACACCGCCGACCGTGCCCGTCTGAAAGCGGAAAACGATCTTCTGGAAACCCAGCTCGATGTGCAGCGTGAATACTATGAGCTGCTTTCCGCCAACTACACCGATATGTCCACCATGCGGCATGACATTGCAAACCATATTTATACCATTCGTGTGCTGCTTCAGGACGGCAAATCCGATGAAGCGATCCGCTATGCTGCAGATCTGGAGCATAGCAGACCTGTGCAAAGTATTCTGAGCTCCTGCAAAAACTCTGTTGTCCATTCCTTCCTGCGCCACAAGCTGGATGAGCTGAAGGGGAAAAATATCGATACCGATTTTGATGTTACACTGACCCCTGCTGTCGGGGTTTCCGATACCGATCTGATCATCGCCCTCGGCAATCTTCTGGATAACGCCTCAGAAGCATGCTCTGCAGCCGCAGAACATACCGTTTGCCTTCGCATGTCGCAGAAAGACGGATTTGTTCACATTGAAACAGAAAATACCTGTTCCTCTGTTTCCCTGCCGAAAAAGCGTCGGATCTCCTATCTGAACCGCGGTATCGGCACCCCGATCCTGCAGGCTCTTGCAAAGCAGTACCACGGAAGCTATACCTCTGCCAACGAAGGCGGACATAATCACGCAGTCCTTGTTTTACAGGAGAAACCGCTATGCTGAACCTTTTTATCTGTGATGACATTTCGGAGCATCTGCAGCATGAAGCGGCATATATCCGTTCCCTGCCCATCAGCAGCCAAATCGTGTTAAAAGCCTTTGACAGTCCGCAAAAAGTCATTGCGGCGCTTCGGGACGGTTATCTGCCCGACCTTGCTGTTCTTGACATTGAAATGCCGAAAATTGACGGTATTACGCTTGCAGAAAAGCTGAACATCCTTTGTCCGAAGTGCAGAATCATCTTTCTGACCGGCTATACCTCGTATACATATGAGGCATATTACGCAGAGCATATCTGGTATGTATTGAAAACCGATATGGAGAAATATTTACCCGCTGCACTGAAAAAGGCAATCTCCTGCATAAACGCAGATCACGTTGAGCCGTTTCTTTTCATTCAGCAACAGCGCACCGCACGGCGCTTGGAACTGAAAACCGTCCTTTTCCTTGAGCGGATTACCTACCGCACAAGAATCAAAACTGTCAGCGAGGAGCTGTTTGTTCGTGCAGCTCCCTCTGAGCTGATCGCCGGTCTGCCTCCCGAAAGCTTTATCCGCTGCCATCAAAGCTACTGGGTCAATGCAGAAAAAATCAGCGCTCTTGTCGGACAATGCTTTCTGCTGATTGACGGAGCCTCTGTTCCGATCAGCCGAACTTTCCGGCAGTCTGCCATTGAGAAATTCCACGCCTGCATAATCGCAGAATAATGCCCCCACAGCCAGTATTTTTTCTGGTGTGGTAGCGCTCGTTTCATTGGCACAATCCGGGTTTGCGTCCTCAGCATAAGCTTGGCTCTCTGTGAACTGTCCCATTTTGTGTGGGCAGCACCAGAATTTCCTATAAAACCATAGATTCAATCCTCCATTATCTGCTCTCGCCGTCGCTTTCGCTCCTCGGCAGCAGAACTACGGACTCATTTTAAACGTTGACATGATAATAACAAGTCATATGATTCTATAAAAACAGTATTTTCGTCAATAATAATTGCAAGTATACTTGTAATTATTATTGACAAATATTGAAAGTATACTTATAATTATTGCAAGGGAGTGATGTTTATGCCATTGACAACGAAAGACGGTATCCTGAAGGTCCTATCCGCATACAACCCATGGTGGAAAACCGGTACTGTCAGCCCAAAGATGGCAAAATCTTATAAAAGATTTGCATTTTATGAAGCAATGAAGCGCCTGAATGACAAGGATATCCGGCGATCCGTCGTGTTGACAGGAACTCGACGTGTCGGTAAGACGACTATCCAGTATCAGATGATTGAGGCACTGCTGAATGCAGGCGTTGCTCCGCAGAAAATCGTGTTCATTTCCATGGATCATCCGATGCTGAAACTCAGCCAGTTTCAGGATGTGCTTGAATGTTTTCACGAAAACATCTATCCGGAGCAGGATGTCTACTACTTTTTCGATGAAGTACAGTATGCGCAGGACTGGGACCGGTGGCTGAAAACAATCTATGATACTCAGCCCGATACTCGTGTCGTTGCGACAGGCTCTGCAAGTCCTGCTTTGATGAAAGGCACTCAAGAAAGCGGTGCCGGACGATGGACGGTCATTCAGGTCCCGACAATGTCCTTTTATGAATACTGTGAACTGCTTGGGATAGAGCGTCCGAATTTGCCGGAAGATTTAAAGATTACCTCCCTGCTGCACAAAACACAGATCGAACGCACCCGTATTATGATGCAGCTTTCGAAGGTGCAGAATCACTTTATGCGCTATCTGCAGGTCGGCGGCTTCCCTGAACTTGCTTTGGCAGAAAATGAGCTGATGGCACAGCAGATTATGCGCGAGGATGTGGTCGACAAGGTGCTCAAGCGTGACCTGCCCTCGCTTTACAAAATTCGAAACGCGACGGAATTGGAGCGTATTTTCCTCTATCTGTGCAATGTATCGTCTGAAATCGTGTCAATCGAAGCCCTTACAAAAGAGCTTAACGGCGTAACCCGGTCTACCGTTGAAAACTATATACAGTATTTAGAGAGCGCAAATCTGATTTATCAAAGCTGGCCGGTCGATATGTCAGGAAAAAAGGTGCTAAAGGCACGTCCAAAGATCTATATTGCAGATGCAGCCATTCGCAACGCTGTTTTGATGGACGATTCGATTGCATCGGACCCGATCGAAATGGGCAAGGTTGTTGAAACTGCCGTATACAAACATATCAATGCTTTCTACTACCAGCTCGCAAGCTCTGTCGGTTATTTCCGAGGCGGGAAGCGGAATAAAGAGGTTGATATTGTCGTCGACTATCCGAATATCAAGAACATCTTGATCGAAGTAAAATACCGTGAAGGTGCGCCGATTGCCGATGACGATGCGATCATTGAGCTGTGCGAAGAAGCATCCGCTGCGATTATCGTGACGAAAAATGCAAATGATTTTGGCGTGCACAACACCAAAACCGGAAAGGAATTGCTGCGAATTCCGGCATTTGCATTCTTGTATCTGCTCGGCAATGCAGAAAAACACGGCTACCGCGGAATTGAACAATAGCGTCAGGAGCACATGTAAATTTTCAGTGAATTGAAGCTCTATTATATTCTCCCTGAAGCTCTCAGTTTTTTCTGAGAGCTTCCTTCGCTTTTTGTGAAAAAAGTTAGCGCCGGAACGGTGCGTAGTCACAAAAAATAATTATGTCTTTTTTGTGAATTGGGTTCAAGGGCAACATCCTTGCAAGAAACATCCGTGGGATTTTGTCCCCACAGATGCCCTGCTTGCAACTTTGTGAGAATCTATTTTTTATACAGAGAACAATGCCAGGAGTAATACGAGAATTTTCACCAATGAACTGCTGAAAAAGCCGGAGCGCAAAAAACCACTGTTTCCTAATTGGCAAGCATGGCATCTCGGGGTAGAAAATACCCTCAATGCGTCTTGTTAGGGCATCGCCCTAAGACCTTCTTTTTAGATTTTTCAAATCAGAAACTGCGCACCTCGTCGGCACTTTGCAAAAAAATAATTCACAGAATGCATGACAAGCGCTCTCGAAAATTTTTTCGAGAGCGCTTGTCATATTCGAAATGTTTTTTCAGCTTCTGCCGCATGCGAGCAAATACTTTTTTTGTTTTCTTCGAGAGCGTATGCGGAAAAGTTTTTGCCATTTAAACAACACGCCGCTAAAATTTTATGCTGCTGTGGCGTTTGCGTTAACGCGGTCGATTGCTTTGCGGATGCCTGCCCATACGGACAAGTCTGTAAAGATTTCCACAGCTTCAATATCCGCAACCGTCATCGGAATATTCTTTTTCAGCTTGGCGATCACCTCATTGTCCAAATGATGCCTGGCAGATAAATTGAAGTCGTCGCTCCCCGTGTGGAGAGCGACCAAGTACCGGATGGTTGCCGGCTTCCTTTCGTGATTTCAATCCACATCCCCCCGTGTGGGGAGCGACGGACAACAAAGGAAATTCTGATCCTTAACTGGTGATTTCAATCCACGCTCCCCGTGCGGGGAGCGACCAGAATTTTTGAAACCAAAGGAATAAATTTGTTTATTTCAATCCACGCTCCCCGTGCGGGGAGCGACCAGATGCTCGCGGGCGGGCGCGCCCTCGCAAAATCATTTCAATCCACGCTCCCCGTGCGGGGAGCGACCTCCCATTGTGAAAACGGTATCAATAATATCGGACATTTCAATCCACGCTCCCCGTGCGGGGAGCGACTGATTTCGCTGACTTCTTTTTCCTCCCCTTTGCGAATTTCAATCCACGCTCCCCGTGCGGGGAGCGACTATATCGGAAATCTTAAAATAATAGGGGAGAGGGATTTCAATCCACGCTCCCCGTGCGGGGAGCGACTGGTTCGCGCTGCCGAACGGAAATGCTCCGAAC
>R26__coassemble_2220_pt1 | contig 8901 bp, 8 predicted proteins | sample R26__metabat2_low_PE_037 | metagenome-assembled genome bin R26
ATTTTGACGGTTGCGGACTTTTTTGACAGTCTGGACTGCCGCCCGTATGGGCGGCAGTTTTATTGTCTATAATCTGACCGGAGGGATGCTTCATGGTCAAGGGTGTTAACCGTCAGGTCATCGTGGTAAAAGCGCCGGAACAAGCCATGTTTGATCAGGCAATTTTTATACTGCGCGAAGATGCGCTGGAAAAGGACGGCATCGGTGAACGCGAGCTTTTGGAGGAAGCCCAAAAAATTGCAAATAGCTATATTCATCAAAAACCGCGCAAGAAAAAACATCAAATTGCTCCGCCGGTATGGATTTTACTCGGTGCAATTCCGGTTGCGTTTTTCTGGCTTCTGACTGTATTGCTATAAAAATGCGTCAAAGCAGGGTTTCCTGTTTTGACGCATTTTTTCAAATATTATGCAAGCACAGCCTTATGATAGACCTTTTTACCTTTGCGGAGCTTAACGCCCTTTTTCAGCTGCTCTGCAGTAAAGGAAACATCAATAGAGGCTACCTTTTCGTCATCTGCAAATACGCCGCCCTGCTGAACCAGTCTTCTGGCCTCAGACTTGGAGGGAGCCAGCTTACAGGCAAGCATCAGGTCAAGAATTGCGATCTTGCCGTCATTGAGCTGTTCTGCTGCAATCTCGGTCGTAGGCATATTGGAATCGTCAGCACCGCCTGCAAACAGAGCCTTTGCTGCAGCGCGAGCTTTTTCTGCTTCCTCTTCGCCATGTACCAGCTTGGTCAGCTCGTATGCAAGGATTTCCTTTGCCTTGTTCAGGTCACTTCCCTGCCATTTATCCATCTCGTCGATCTGCTCAAGAGGCAGGAAGGTCAGCATACGGATGCACTTCATGACATCCTCATCGCCGACATTCCGCCAGTACTGGAAGAATTCGAACGGAGAAGTCTTTTCCGGATCAAGCCAGACAGCCCCCTTTGCGGTCTTACCCATCTTCTTGCCTTCGGAGTTAAGCAGCAAGGTGATGGTCATTGCATGGGCGTCTTTTCCCAGCTTGCGGCGAATCAGCTCCGTACCGCCGAGCATATTGCTCCACTGGTCATTTCCGCCAAACTGCATATTGCAGCCGTATTTCTGGAACAGATAGTAGAAATCGTAGGACTGCATGGGCATATAGTTAAATTCAAGGAAGCTCAAGCCCTTTTCCATGCGCTGCTTGAAGCATTCCGCACGGAGCATATTATTGACAGAGAAGCAAGCGCCGACATCGCGGATGAAATCGATATAGTTCAGATTCAGCAGCCAGTCGGCATTGTTGACCATCATAGCTTTGCCTTCACCGAATTCGATGAAACGCTCCATCTGCTTTTTGAAGCATGCACAGTTGTGCGCAATCGTTTCACGGGTCATCATTGAACGCATATCCGAACGACCGGACGGATCACCGATCATCGCCGTACCGCCGCCGATCAGAGCAATCGGGCGGTTTCCTGCCATCTGCAGACGCTTCATCAGGCAAAGCGCCATAAAATGACCGACATGCAGAGAATCCGCCGTGGGGTCGAAGCCGATATAGAATGTTGCCTTGCCGTTATCGACCATATCACGGATTTCTTCTTCATTCGTAACCTGCGCAATCAAGCCACGCGCAACGAGTTCATCATAAACTTTCATTTTTTCCTCCTAAAAAATAAACCCTCTGTCCGTTACAGGACAGAGGGCGTAAAAATACGCGGTACCACCTCTGGTTCGCAGAAGCCTCGCGGATTCTGCCTTACGGAGTGCAACACTCCTGCGCGTTTACGGGCGCACCCGTTCTGCCCTACTTAAGTTCAGGCAAACCGCTCCGGGAGGTATTTCGCCGCACTTTCCTGCCGCCTTACACCAACCGGCGGCTCTCTGCGTGTGAAATCTGCAGGTACTTCTTCCCTTCACAGCGTTTTATCGTTGCTATCCTATCAAATTGGTATCAAAAAGTCAAGGAAAATATCATTTCAGCATTTCTGCCGCACTTTGCAGCGTGGTTTCGGTAATTGTTGCGCCGCCGATAATTCGCGCAAGCTCATGCTTCCGACCCTCATAATCCAGCGGTGTCACGGAAGTATAGGTCCTTCCGTCATGCTCTTCCTTTGCAATCAGAAAATGCGTATCGGCTAATGCCGCAAGCTGCGGTAAATGCGTTACGCACAGGACCTGCTTATTTTTTGAAACAGACCGAAGCTTTTCTGCCACATGCTGCGCTGCTCTGCCGGATACACCGGTATCAACCTCGTCAAAAATCAAAGTCGGTACATTGTCACGCTCTGCAAGAACATTTTTCAGTGCCAACATAATTCTTGCAAGCTCACCGCCCGAGGCAACCTTATTCAGCGGCTTCATAGCCTCACCAAGGTTTGCAGACATATAAAATGCAACTGCGTCCATGCCGAACGGGCCCATTTCCGTTTCCGTAAAGCTGCACGCAAACTGTACTTTCTTCATATCCAAATCGGAAAGCTCCGAAAGCACTCGCTCCGTTAAGCCGATCGCTGCCAACTTTCTTGCTTCACGAAGCTTCAATGCAGCATTTTTTGCTTCTTTTTCCGCTTTCTGAAGCTTTACTTGCAGCTGCTCCATTCGCTCGTCTGCAAATTCGATTTTGTCAAGCTCCTGCTTTGCATTCTCCAGATAGGCAAGGATGTCTTTACAGGTTGCGCCGTACTTGCGGCGCAGACGGTGAATTGTATCCAGCCGCTCTTCGATGCGTTCCAATTCATCCGCAGAATAGGACAGGTCATAAATTTTATCTTTAATCTGCTCTGCAACATCCTGCGCCTGATACATCAGATCGGCAACCACATCATGAAGCTGCTGCAAAGAATCGTCAAAGCGCGATATTTTGGAAAGCGCACGTTCCGCCTGTGCCAGCATTGCCGCAGCACCTTCCGTGTCATCATCGCCGTCAAGTCCAAATGCGGCATCCTGCAATCCGTCCGCCAACTTCTCGGAATTTTGGACCAGCTTCCGCTTTGATTCCAGCACTTCGTCCTCGCCAACCGTCAACTCTGCACGGGTTATTTCGTCAATTTGATATTTCAGGGTTTCCATTTTGCGCAGTTTTTCGCCTTCATCCATGGAAAGGTGCGCAATTTCCTGCTTTAGCTGCTGCATTGCATGATACTTTTCAGAGTATTGTGCAAGCAGTTGTTCGTTACAGGCATAGCCATCCAGAAAAGACAAATGATAATTCTCATCAAACAGCGCTGCCGAATCGTGCTGTCCGTGAATATTGATCATCTGCAAGCCCAGTTTTTTCAGAACGCTGACAGAAATCGGCAGTCCGTTGACCTTGCAGAGATTTTTTCCGTCCAGATAGATTTCCCTTTGTATGGTGATCTCGTCTTCGTACGGAACATCATTTTCAGAGAACCATTCCAATCTGGGGACACGGTCAAAAACCGCGCGGACAGATGCCTTATTCATTCCGGTACGGATCATGTCACGATAGGCGCGTTCTCCGAGAATCGCCGAAATCGCGTCGATCACGATAGATTTACCTGCGCCGGTTTCGCCGGTCATTACATTAAAACCGTCCTCAAACAGGATGTCCGCCTGCTCAATGACAGCAATATTCTCAATATGCAGCAGTCGGAGCATGAAGGATTCCTCTTTTACTGAATCATTTTTCGGATTTCATCGCAGAAATCCATTGCGCTTTCCGTATCACGCATAACAACCAGCGTTGTATCATCGCCGGAAAGAGAGCCGATTACGCTGGGCATATGCAGCGCGTCAATGTTCGCGCCGGCTGCAGCGCCGAGTCCCGGCATCGTTTTTATTACAACGATGTTCTGTGCATAGTTAATGCTTGTTACGCATTCACGGAAAATTACGCGGAAACGGTTATCAAATTTTTCGTTTTCCCGCTTATGGGAAACACTGTAGCGGTAGCTTCCGAGACCGTCGAGTGTTTTGACAATACGCAGTTCCTTAATATCGCGGGAAACCGTAGCCTGCGTACTTTTGTAACCGCAATCAAGCAGTTCCTGAAGCAGTTGTTCTTGTGTCTCAATACTCTTTTCGGAAATCAGTTCCAGGATTTTCTTCTGTCGATTTGATTTCATATCTCCACCTACTTAAACTTGTTTTTTACTACTTCAAAAAAGCTTCGTTTGCTCAAATGTACAAGCTTTGTTGTATACTTCGAATTTGTGATTGTGACCTTATCGCCGGTATTCAGGCGAAGCGCTCTGCCGCCGTCAACGGAAAGGAATGCGCTTTTTCTTCCGATGCGACCGATTTCAATGCCGATTGTATGCTGTGAAGAAGTCACGACCGTCTTTGACCGCATATCATGCGCACAGATCGGCGTAATGATCATATTCTGCGCAGTCGGCTCCACGATCGGACCCCCGGCAGACATGGAATATGCCGTAGAACCGGTAGGGGTACTGACGATCACGCCATCGCCGCCAAAGGACATGACCTCAACATCATCACAGCTGACTGCCATCTGAATGATTCTTGCAACCGCACCCTTGGTAATAACAGCATCGTTGAGCGCATTTTCCTCCAAAATGATCTCACCTTCATGCTCAGCCTGAACGTGAAGCATCATGCGCTCTTCGATCGTGTACTCGCCTGTTGCCAGACGGCTCAGTGCCTTCAGATCGCTGCTTTCCAGCTCTGCCATGAATCCCATCGTCCCGATATTGACACCGAGAATCGGAATTCCCAAACGGGTCGCCGCCTTAGAGGCATGCAGAATCGTACCGTCACCGCCAAAGCAAATCAGCAGGTCGGCATCTCTCAGCTCTTCTGTCAGATCATGCAGTACGATATCGCTCGGCAACTCAAAACTCTTGTCTACGTCAAACGCAAGGCAGATTTTAGTTTCAATTCCTGCATCGCGGAGGATTTTTTCTGCCATGTTGGCATACTTAAAATTTCTGTCCCGATACGGATTCGGGGTCATCACAACTTTTTTCATAATACATCATGAGCGGCAGCAACCAATGCCTTGACATCAGGCTCGATCGCGCCATCAGGCAACATGGATAAATGACCTAAAAATTCAATGTTTCCTTCCGGTCCCTTTACCGGAGAATAGGTCAGATTACGGACTGTCAGATTTAACTGCTCTGCAAGCGAAAGGAAGGATTGCAGCACTTCTTCATGCACCGCTGCATCGCGTACAACGCCCTTTTTGCCGACCTTATCTTTTCCTGCCTCAAACTGCGGCTTAATCAGGCAAACGATCTGTCCGGTCGGCTTCAACAACGCCTTAATTGCAGGAAGTACAATTTTCAGAGAAATGAACGAAACATCGACAACCGACAAATCCAGCGGCTCACCGAGGTCCTCCGGTGTCACATAACGGATATTCGTCCGCTCCATACAGACCACGCGTTCATCTGTGCGAATACTCCACGCAAGCTGACCGTAGCCGACATCGATTGCAAAGACCTTTTTTGCACCCTGCTGCAAAAGGCAATCCGTAAAACCGCCGGTGGATGCGCCGGAATCGCTGCATACATAGCCTGTCGGATCAATACCGAAATCTCGAAGCGCTTTTTCCAGCTTCAATCCGCCACGGCTGACATATGGGCAGGCATTTCCGCGAATTTCAATCTGTGCATCTTCCTCAACAGGCGTTCCTGCCTTGTCGCATTTCTGTCCGTTGACATATACCTCACCGCTCATGATCAACGCCTGTGCGCGGCTTCGGCTTTCGCAAAGACCTTTCTGCGTCAGTACAACGTCCAAACGCTCTTTATGCTTCATTTTTCAGCACCTCCGCAGCTTTGATTGCGAGAGATTTCGCATCCAGTCCAAGCTCCTCATACAGGCATTTGACCGGACCGTGTGTTACAAATCGGTCGCCGATATTGACAAGCTTTGTCGGAACGACGATACCCTGTGTACGCAAAAGCGCAGCAATTTCCTTTCCTGCACAGCCGATACAAACCGCCTCTTCTGCAATGAGGAGATGTCCGGTTTTGCGGACAGATTTTGCAATCGTTGCCATATCAATCGGCTTGACAGAGGGGAGCTTGACAACTTCCGCCTGAATGCCGGCTTTTTCCAAGAGCTTTGCGCAGTCAAGGACATTGTTGATCAGCCTTCCGTAGCTGACAATCGTTATATCCGTTCCCTCACGCAGAACAGGCTTGTCCGCCGCCTTAATAAATGCGCCGTCGCATCCGCGCGGATATCGCACAGCTACCGGACCATCCATTTTCAAAACAGCATAGCGAAGCATCCCCTCAAGCTCTTCCTGATTTGCAGGACACAGCACCTGCATATTTGGGATAGAGCGAAGATAATTGATGTCAAAGACGCCTTGATGTGTTTCGCCGTCCTCGCCAACCAGTCCTGCACGGTCCACCGCGAAGACAACATGGAGATTCTGCATGGCAACATCCTGCAAAATCATATCATAGGCACGCTGCAGGAAGGTCGAATATACCGCAACGATCGGCAGCATCCCCTGTTTTGCAAGTCCACCTGCCATAGAAACAGCATGCCCCTCTGCAATTCCGACATCAAAGCAACGTTTCGGGAACCGTTCGGCAAATTCCTTCAGTCCCGTACCGTTGACCATTGCCGCCGTAATTGCGCACACGTTGGGATTCTCCTCTGCCAGCGCACATACGGTTTTTCCGAATGTTCCGGAAAAAGAAGGAAGATGCGCACACTGCGGCGTTTTTCCGCTTTTGGGGTCAAAACAGCCAATGCCGTGGAATACATCCGGATTGATTTCCGCAGGTGCGTAGCCCTTGCCTTTCTTCGTGATCACATGAAGCAGGACAGGCTTCCGGCAATCCTTTGCCAGATTGAGCATATATTCCAGCCGCTCGATATTGTGTCCGTCTACCGGACCGTAGTATTCAAAGCCCATCTCCTCAAACAGCGTTGAACCGAGGAGCATACGCTTCCAGCGTTCTTTCAAGCGGTAGGTGAAATTATAGACAGCCTTGCCGCCGGGAAGAACATTCGTCACACTTCGGTACATTTTTTTCAGGCGGAAATAGCCCGGACGCGTGCGGAGAATGGAAAGATGCTTTGAAATACCGCCGACATTCGGCGTAATGGACATACCGTTATCGTTCAGTATCACGATCAGCGGTTCATCGCTCTCTCCGGCATCATTCATACCCTCATACGCAAGACCGCCTGTCATTGCGCCGTCGCCCATCAGGGCAAGCACATGATAATCCTGATTTTGGAGCGTTCTTGCGCGTGCCATGCCAAGCGCTGTGGAAACAGCCGAGGAGGCATGTCCGGCAACAAACGCATCACAGTCACTTTCGGAAGGCTTCGGGAATCCGGAAATACCACCGAAGGTACGCAGCGAAGAAAACGCTTCACGGCGTCCTGTCAGGATTTTATGGACATAGGACTGGTGTCCGACATCGAACACCAAACGGTCCTTAGAGGTATCAAACACGCGCTCAATGGCAACCGTCAGCTCTACAACACCGAGATTTGATGCCAGATGCCCACCGGTTTTTGCTACATTCAGCACCAAAAACTGGCGCAGCTCATCGCACAGCAAACGAAGCTGCTGTGCATCCAATGCACGAAGATCCTCTATGGAATTAATCTGATTCAGCAAATTCAAGCTTACACAACCTGTCAATTACGTCACTTCTTTTTCCGTTTGCTGCGGAACGGTGACTTTATATAATAAATCGTTCTTGATACCAGAAAAACAATCTGTGTGGATTTCTGCATGGCGAAATTCTTGCCGAATGCCTTGCCTGCGATCGTCAGTCCGGCAACCAAAGCTGACATAATCAGCTGGGATACCGTGTTGGAATTGATGGACGCAAATGCCTGCACGGCAATAATTGCAGATGCCGAGCCGGAAACAACGCCGCAGATATCTCCTACAACATCATTGCAGAAGCTGGATGCTTTTTCTGCATTTCGCAAAAGCGCGAGCGCCTCCATTGCACCCGAAACCTTTTTTGAAGCCATAGAGTGAAATGGTTTTTCGCTCGCAGAGATCACAGCAACACCAATGATGTCAAACAGAATACCGACCAGAACGATAAGCAGCAGAACGGCAAACGCTACCGCAATCCCAACTCCCTCCAAAACGGTAGATGAGAGAAAGGAAATCAGCGCGGAAATACCGATTGTGATAAAGAAAATCGTAACGATCCAGCGCAGCGTACCGCTCTTTTTCTGCGGATTCTTTTTGTTTTTTCTTGCCTTACTTCGAGGCTCAGAATCGTTGGAATTCAAAACTAATCCTCCAAAGAATGAAAAAGGTGGTGGCAGCAGATAAAGTAAATCTTGCGGCTTAGGTCGGGTTGGATTTCCCCTTTGACTGCCATCCGTCACCGGAGGGTCGTTTCCGATTAAAGTCTTGTCGGAGCGTCACCGCCGCCGATACCCGATTGCCACTTAGTCCGCACTGCAATCCCTTATCTGCCCTTTGTGGTAAAGTCAGCCTAGGTGTTTTCCACAACATCACGCACCGGTTCTATCCTCTTTTGCAGACATGGTTTCAAGAGGCAATATCGCTCTCGGCCGCGGCCACGGCCGGAAACGCCTCACTCCTCTATCCCCGCATGACCACGCAAGGCAGGCTACACTGCACGCAGCACACGATTCTGTGCACCGCCTTGCAGGTTCTACTCCTGTTTCGTACGCAGTCCGGGTAAGCTGGTCGCTACGGAACGGCTGTCGCACAAGAACAGGTCTCCACGGAATCCGGGTCGGTCGGTATATGCCATTACACCTCGCCCGAAAACCTTAACCCCCAGCACCCACCCTAATCTGGGCGAAAAAAGCAAGCACCAGGGACTTCAACGATATGCCCTTTAAAGGATTTTTAGGCCCTTCTTCGAGACCGGAGCGCTTTGACTAGGATACAGCGCCACCTGATATATCATAGCATATCCACTCAGAATATACAAGTTCTTTTGCGATAAAAACTGTACAAAAAATCAATA
>R26__coassemble_2340_pt1 | contig 8571 bp, 7 predicted proteins | sample R26__metabat2_low_PE_037 | metagenome-assembled genome bin R26
TCCATGATTTCACCCGCCCGGATACTTCCCGCGCTTCGATTTCAAAGGCGGCCTTTGCCTGAGCCAGTGCTTCTTGTGTCATTTTCCCATTCCCCAAGGCGGTTACTTGCGATCCTTCAGCTGAAGGTCAAACTTTGACGGATGGGGAATTGGAAGCGTTTCTGAACGGCAACGCAAGACGGCTGCTGAATATGTGATTGACACAAGAGGAGAGATAAAAATGCCTGACTACCGGAAAATGTATGCGATCATGTGCAGCGCTGCATCTAATGCGTTGGATGCGCTTCGAAACATTCCGCAAAATGCCTTAGTACGAAAGATATTGCAAGATGCTTTGAATGAAGCGGAAGAACTGTATATTCGGCAAATAGAAAAAGAAGCATGACAGTCACCGGACTGACCGGTGATTTGAGGATTTTCTTATTTTAATTCGTGTGCTTGCTTATTCCGCGCCTTTTTGATACAATAAATGTAAGATTTCACGGAGGTGCATGAAACCATGAACTTGCTGCACATGAAATATGCGGTCGTGGTCGCAAAGACCGGTTCAATCAACAAAGCAGCCGAAGAGCTGTTTGTAGCGCAGCCGAATCTCTCACGCTCGATCAAGGAGCTGGAGGCTGATCTCGGCATTACCATCTTTGACCGCTCCTCCAAGGGCATGGTCCTGACCACGCAGGGAGAGAACTTCGTCTATTACGCGGAGAAGGTTTTGAAGCAGGTCGATGACATCGAAAGAATGTGCCGCTTCGGTAGTTCAGAAAAGCAGCGTTTTTCCATTTCCGCGCCGAGCGCAAGCTATATTTCCGATGCCTTTGCGAGTTTTTCAACGCTTTTGAATGATACACCTGCCGAAATTCTCTATATGGAAACCAATCCGTCAAGGGTGATTAAAAATATTCTGGAAAACGACTACAAGCTTGGAATTTTCCGATATGCTGCCGACCATGAGCATTTTTATAAGGAGATGCTTGAGGAAAAGGGACTTTCGTGTGAACTGATCGCGGAATTCAGATACGTTGTTCTGCTAAACCATGATAATCCGCTTTCTCAAAAGGATGCAGTATGCTTTGATGATCTGAAATCGCTGATTGAAATCTCCCACAGCGACCCGTATGTGTCATCTATGCCGATGAATGTAATCATGAAGGAAGAACAGATATATGATACCGAGCGCGTGATCTATCTGTTCGAACGCGGCATCCAGTTCGATTTGCTGGCGGAAAACCCGAGAACATTTATGTGGGTTTCGCCGATTCCCGAAAAGCTTCTGAAACGGTACAATCTTTCGCAAATCACCTGCGCGGATAATACGAGGGTTTATAAGGATGTGCTGATCCGTAAAAAGGATTATCAGTTATCTGAGCTTGACGAGATATTTGTCACCGAGCTGGTTGCATCGAAAAGAAGATGTCTGGCATGAGGAAAACAGCGGCGTATCTTGTATCCTTATTGGCAAGCATATTAAGCCCGGCTTTTTTAAGGGGTTGTGAAAATGAGAAAATTTGACACAAAGGTCCAGCATCTGAAATACAAGGTTTTGAGAGAGGTTGCAAGACAAGCATGGAACGATACGCTTTATGAAAACCTCTTTGAAATTCCGAAAATAATAGTACCCGGCAAAACGCCTACGATGAGATGCTGCGTTTACAAGGAACGTGCAATTTTAGAGGAAAGAGTTAAAATTGCCATGGGCGGCGACAAGGATAACCCCAATATCATTGAGGTCATCGACATTGCCTGTGACGAATGTCCTGCAGCGGGCTATGAGGTTACGGACTCCTGCCGTGGCTGCCTTGCGCATCGGTGCGAGGACGTATGCAAGCGAGGGGCAATTTCCTTTGATCACAACCATGTTGCATACATTGATAAAACAAAGTGCATTGATTGCGGACAGTGCGCGAAGGTCTGTCCTTACAGCGCAATCACCAATCGGAAACGTCCCTGCCAGAATGCCTGCAAGGTCAAGGCGATTTCGATCAACAAGGAAGACAATTCGGCGGAGATCAATAACAGCAAATGCATACAGTGCGGTGCCTGCGTTTACCAATGCCCGTTCGGCGCGATCACAGATAAGTCCTTTATATTGAATGTAATTGACATTCTGAAAGCCGGCGAACAGGGGAAGAACTATAATACCTATGCCCTGGTAGCACCGTCAGTTTCCAGTCAGTTCAGATATGCAAAGCTCGGTCAGGTCGTGACCGGCTTGAAGGAGCTTGGCTTCCATACGGTTATTGAAGCAGCGCTCGGCGCTGATATGGTGGCGGAAATGGAGTCAAAAGAGCTTGCGGAAAAAGGTTTCCTCACAAGCTCCTGCTGTCCGGCATTTGTCACATACATCAAGTCGACCTTCCCGGAGCTCGCGGAGCATATTTCGCACAATCTTTCTCCAATGGCGGCACTTGCAAAGTACATCAAGGATACGACAGCGAATGCAAAGGTCGTTTTTATTGGTCCGTGCACGGCAAAAAAAGCAGAGGCGCAATTGGATACCGTCAAGCCGTATGTGGATGCGGTCCTGACATTCGAAGAGCTTCAGGCACTCTTCGACAGCAAGGATATAGATATTACGGCACTTGAAGAGGGCATTCTTGACAATGCGTCGTATTTCGGCAGAATTTTTGCGCGCAGCGGCGGACTTTCCGATGCGGTTGCAGAGGCGGTAAAGGAGCAGAATCTCGACATTACCGTGAAAGCCTGCGTTTGTGACGGAATTGAAGCGTGCAGGACAGCCCTTTTCAAAAAGAGCAAAAATCTTCTGGATGCGAACTTTATCGAGGGCATGGCGTGTCTCGGCGGATGCATCGGCGGTGCCGGCTGCCTTACGCATGGCGACAAAAACAAAACAGAGGTCGATGAATACGGCAAAGAGGCGATGGAAAAGAGCATCCTCTCCGCGACCGCCGTTCTGAAAATCAAAAAGAATTAGAAAATCGCTGCAGAGTTACAAAACCGGTTCGATAGTAAATGTTGGGGTCAAGCACACTTGATCCCAATTCTGTTTTTTCGTCAGCGCCGAGATTTCAGATTTGATCCTTCCTTTCCGCTTCATAAGACTGGATATGATTCGATATGGAAATAAAAAAGGGAGGAGAACTTTGTGCTTGTAGAAAAAGGGATAGCAGTCTTTTACAGCTTCCATCGGCATAAATATGCGTCTGAAAAAATATGAAAGCTTCCCGAAAAATCCGCCACCGTATTCTTTTACACGCAGATTAACATTGTTCCCAACCGTACCGTATGTTCCGGAAGAAAGGAAATAATCAAGCATCTTTCTGTTTTCTGCGGATAATTCATTGCCGTCAAAGAGGTTAATGGCAAGGCTTTAGTTTTGCTTTTCAAATTCTGACAGTCCCAGCTTTTCAAACTCAGTGTCAAGAAACAGTCTCTCTGCTTGAAATATGCATAACAATCGTGTATGTTTTTGTTTTCATTATAAAACCGCCTGTCATGGTTGATGCAGCATATTCTGCATCGGCATTGACTTTCACTGATTATGATTATAACGGATTATAATGTCAATAGAATTCAAAGGCTCCGAAATCCGTCCTTTGTTGCACATACTCTTGTTTTGCGGGCGAGTTGACACGGAAGCGTCAGAAAGTTATAATAGAATAAAAGATAAAACTGGAGGATATAGAATATGCTCAAAGACGGAAAAATCTTAGTAGGCAAGGGAGAAAATGAAGCGTCGATTTTGCCCAAGAATGCCAACCGCCACGGACTCATCTGCGGCGCTACCGGTACCGGCAAAACCATCACGCTAAAGGTGATGGCGGAGTCATTTTCCGAGCTGGGCGTTCCGGTATTCCTTGCGGATGTCAAGGGCGATCTGTCCGGCTGCGTCCGTGCCGGTCAGCGCAGTGACGGTATTGACAAACGGCTTGCCGGTATGGGATATGATCCGTCGCAATTTACCTATCAGAGTTTTCCGGTTCGTTTCTGGGATGTGTTCGGGCAGGGCGGTCATCCCGTGCGTACTACCGTCAGCGAGATGGGCGCATCGCTCCTTTCCAGATTGCTCGGGCTGAGCGATGTTCAGGCGGGCGTTCTTTCTATTGCATTCCGTGTGGCGGATGACAAAGGCTGGCTCCTGATCGACCTGAAGGATCTTCGCGCAATGGTCGCCTATATTTCCGACCACGCCTCGGAGCTGCTCAACGAATACGGCATGATTTCCAAGCAGTCTGCAGGCGCGATTCAGCGTGCGCTTTTACAGCTTGAGGATGCCGGCGGCGATTTATTCTTCGGCGAGCCGGATATTCAGCTTTCCGACTGGATGCAGTGCGATGAAAGCGGTCGCGGCTATATCAATGTTTTCCACTGCGAAAAGCTCTATCAGTCGCCGCTGCTGTATTCTACCTTTATGCTTTGGCTGCTTGCAGAGCTGTTTGAGCAGCTGCCGGAGGTCGGTGATCCGGAGAAGCCGAAGCTGGTATTCTTCTTCGATGAAGCGCATCTGCTTTTCCGCGATGCATCGAAAGCACTTATGGACAAGGTGGAGCAGGTAGTCAAGCTGATCCGCTCCAAGGGCGTCGGTGTGTATTTTGTTACGCAGCAGCCGTCGGATATTCCGAATCCGATTCTTTCGCAGCTCAGCAATAAGGTGCAGCATGCTCTGCGTGCCTATACGCCGGCAGAGCAGAAGGCAATCAAAGCAGCGGCACAGTCCTTCCGCGAAAATCCTGCGTTTGACACAGAGGAGGCCATTACGCAGCTCGGTACCGGTGAGGCATTGATGAGTTTCCTCGATGAAAAGGGTATTCCGGGCATTGTCGAAAAGGCAACCGTTCTTCCGCCGCAGTCTATGATGGGCGCGATCGACGATGATCGCCGTAAGGCAGAGATCCATGCCGATGATTTCTACGGAAAGTATGAAAACGCGGTAGACAACGAGTCTGCATATGAGATCATCAACGCGAAGACCGAAGAGGAGATCGCAGCAAAAGAAGAGGCAGCCGCCGAGGCAGCGGCTGCAAAGGAAGAAGCGCTGAAGCAGAAGGAAGAGGAAAAGAAGAAAAAGGAAGAAGAAAAAAAGCGAAAGGAAGCAGAAAAGAAGTTCAAGAATTCCTTTGGCGGCAAGGTGGTCAATTCGGCGGTCAACACAGTCGGCAGAGAGATCGGCAGATCGCTGACCCGCGGCCTTTTCGGAACGCTGAAAAAGTTATTCTGATCGAATATTTGAAGCCGCGGATGCCGGATGGTATCCGCGGCTTTCAGCGTATTGCTTCTTTTTCGATACGCTGATGGGCTGTCAAAAGTTCGGAGGTTCAAAACAGCGTGGGCATCTTAAAATGATAGAAACCCCATAATGTAGCCTTCTACACTATGGGGAGCATGGCAGGCGGCAAAGCCTGCTTATTTTTTGCGTTCTGAAAGCCCGAGAATATAGTCGGAGGAAACATGATAGAGTTTGCATAGCGTAATCAGGTGACGGATCGGAAGTTCATTTGCGCCGCGCTCATAACGGGCGTACATCGTCTGTGAGGTCTGGAGAATATCGGCAACCTGCGCTTGCGTCAGGTCAGCATCTTCGCGCAGATCCCGCAGTTTTTTAACATAGTATTCCATATTGTATACCACCTGCCGTTATCTTCTCCCAAATCATAACATAGTACACATTTTTACTATTGGTTTAGTAAACATATTTACTACAATTTGATTAAAACAGAAGAAAAAACCCTGCTGAAAATAAGTAATAATAAAACGCAAGGACTCCGGACCGGAAATCAGTTCGGATCCCTTGCGTTTATCAGAAGACAGCAGCTTATTTCAGCAGCGTTGTGCGGATATGAGATGCGAAGGCATCGAGCTTCTGCGTGATACCGGCGCTTGTTTTTGCGCTGCCGGGGTCATGCGCGGTATGCAGCAGGCAGAAATTCGGAGGCAGAATCGCCGTTTTGTTCAGGCACATACTGCCGAGGAGCTGGCGTGCGACCAGATCACTTCCGGAATAGCCGGAAACGACAATGCCGAACAGGTATTTTTCAGACAGATCCTGCTTCAGGAGAAGGTTTGTCAGGCGGTTAATGAGCGCGGAAAGATTGGCGCTGAGGGCATCGTTATAATTCGGGCAGAGGAACAGCATGGCATCGCAATCCGCAATGGCAGGCAGAACTGCTTCGGAAACTGCGCCGCCGTAGAAGCAGCGCCCGTTCTGTGCAAAGTGCAGGCAGGTATCGTAGGAGCAGCCGCGGCAATCAAATACCGTGCCGTTTTGCAGCGACATTTCCTGTGTCTGAATTTCCGAAGGCAGTCGGGATAGAATTTCGCGCCCCATCCAGACGGTGTTGGAGTGCTGCTGATCGGAAGCGTGGAGCATCAGGAGCTTCGGGGAAGAAAAGCGCGGCAGCGCAATTTGCAAGAGCTTTTCGCACAGCTCCTTTGCACGAAGAAAATAGGTTTGCTCCCAATTCAGATTCAGGCGCTTTGCAAGAATGTGCTGATTATAAAGCGAGCCGGTGCCTTCAACAAGCGGCTTTCCGGGGAAGGCACAGCCTGCCAGATTGGCTGCCAGCGCTAACGACTGCGCTGCCGCCTTGGTATAAAGCTCGCTGTCACCGTCAACGATAATGCCGCCGATGCAACCTTTCAGGCAATCCGGATTTTTTCGCAGAAGTCGAAGCAGCGTGTGCAAATCCTCGCTTTCGCCGAATCGGTCAATATGCAGAGCAAAGAGAATCCGCTCATCGCATAAACCGTTTTCCAAATCACATAATTCTGAAAAGGTTACGGGAAGGTCTGCAAGCGCGTACGCCAATAATCGGGAGAGCCTTTCACCATTGCCCGAACGAATTACATGAAGCATTTTCATTCGTATCGGAACTCCTTTAGTTTCGTGTAGGTTTCGCTGATACGGGAAAACAGCGCCGGCGAAATCGGCTCGCGCAGGATAGAAAGTCCGTTTTCGGAAAAGTAATTCCGGCAGCCGAAATACGTTCCGCCGATCGGCACAGCACCGTAATGCACCTGCCCACGGAGCATCCGCAGAATAGAAATTGCAGCAGAGGAAAGTCCGGGCGCGATATAGGGTTTGAACCCCAACTCACGAACGCGCAGATTGGCTTCTCTTGTCTGCACGGTCAACTGCTCGGAAATGGTGCTTTCATAGCCTTCATCACAGCGGTTTGCAACGACCAGCCCCTCGCCGTGCGGACCGTAAACTCTGCCGGAAGAGAAGTCAATGCCGTCTTTTTCCGCCCAGTAGGCAGCGCGTGCCGCCATAACGCCGAGACCGAAGCCCTGCACCTGTTCCGGCAGCAGCCCGGCAAAATCATAGCTGCCGTCCTGCGCCTGATTGCTCGACAGGAAAACGCTGTGTGCCAGATGGTCAACGGGATCGGAAACCTGGCAGAAGATGCCGCGGAAATTTGCCTCTCTTGCGGCTTTTGCATAGCTGCGGAGCATCTCGCGGTTGGCTTCGTATTGCGCCATCCGGACATCCTTGACACTGCTGTCTAAAGCAGGAACACCGCGCGAGGCCGTAAAAATAAATACATCGCAGTTAAAAAGACGGTCTTCACTGCAAACGGTAATTTTCGGCATAATGCGTCCGTCAATATCCGGTAAGACCTGATTGAGCTCCATTTCATAGCGCGCACACATCGGCGTATATGGGTCGAAGATGGATATTTCGGAAATTTCCGTGCCGAGCAGCTTCAGACCGGTCAGCACCGTGCCGCCGACATCGCCGAGACCGACCAGCGTAATTTTCAGATCTTTCTTTTTTCGTTGGAGAAAGGCATCTAAAACGGAAAAAGCATTGGAAAATGCGGTATTCAGCACGGCAGCACCGTGCGTCTTGATCAGGCTGCACAGCTGTGCAGGAAGTTCTGCGCTTTTTTCTGCGCACGGAAGCAGGCAGGAAATGCTATCGGGCTCGGAATATTCCTCCGGCGCGGAGATGGCGTAAAACCCGCGTGAAACCGCAGGGTCGCGGTTTACAAGCAGTACCAGCGGCGAAAACGGAGCGGAAACACTTTTTGCATCGGCAGGAAAGCAGTTTTCTTCAGCACAAAGACATATGCCGTTCCAGCTTTTATAAATCATGGCTCATTGCGCTCCTTTCTGCAGATTCGGTCAAGCTGCTGCAGACTCTCGCGTAGGTAGCTGGAAGCAGGCAGATAGCCATCGTGCAGCATACTGCTTCCGGATTCCGGCAGACGCGGATTGTAAATCGCTTCGCCGAGACGGTCAACTGTCAGCGGCGCACCGAACAGCTGCTGATGCGAATGCTCAAGTGCCTGCATGATCTGAAGCGCATTTTGCAGCGCGGCCTCGGAAAGTGCTCGAATATCATTTTCTGCAATACCGCGGAAGAAATTGGGATAGTAGTAGGGCAAAATCAGATTGATAGACGGAAGAATGCGCTTCCTGCTTCTCAAGGATTCAATGCTGTCACCGCCGATAAAGGGGTAGAGCAGACTTTCCGTCACCCAGTAGTGCAGATTGGAGATAAAATACTCACATTCTGCCTCGCGCTTCTGCTGCAGCATCAGATCCTGACCGCGACCGGACATAATGGCAACGACGATCTTTTTCGGCGCAAAGCCTTCCTGACGGAACACC
>R26__coassemble_2628_pt1 | contig 7906 bp, 8 predicted proteins | sample R26__metabat2_low_PE_037 | metagenome-assembled genome bin R26
ATTCATAATAATATGCAAAAATCTGCGGTAAAACAGACATTTACAACACAAAAATCTCTGTTTTACCGCAGAAAACAACTTATTGTTTAATTCTAAGCGCCCGGAAGGAATTTATTATTGCAATCACCGCAACGCCGACATCTGCAAAAATCGCAAGCCACATCGGTGCATAACCCAGCGCGCCGAGAATCAGGCAAATACCTTTCACGCTGAGCGCAAAGGCAATATTCTGAATTGCAATTCCGCAGGTTCTTTTTGCAATCCGAAGCAGTGTCGGAAGCTTGCTGATGTCGTCGTTCAGAATGACCGCATCCGCTGCTTCTACTGCCGCATCCGAGCCGACACCACCCATGGCGATTCCGACATCTGCCGCTGTAAGCACCGGCGCATCGTTCACGCCGTCGCCCACAAAAATCACTTTCTCGCCGCCGCTCTTACCGGCAAGCAGCGATTGCACGATCTCCACCTTATCCTGCGGCAGCAGCTGCGCTTTATACTCGGTCACGCCGCAGATTTTCGCAAAATACTCTGCCGAACGTTCGTTATCTCCCGTCAGCATCATCGTCCTTTTGACACCGAGTGAATGCAGAGAAGAAATGGTATCATGCGCACCCTCACGCTGCGCATCGGCAACCGTAATTGCGCCGAGATAGCTTCCGTTCACGGCAACATATACGCTCGTGCCGATATCCGAAATCATCGGCGGCACGATTCCGTAAGACGCCATCAATCGCGTATTTCCGACTGCAACCGCTTCCCCGTCAATCTCTGCCGTGATTCCGTTCCCGGGGATTTCGCGTATATTTTCTGCCGCTTCCACTGCTTCTGAGCAAGCTTCCCGAATTGCCTGCGCTACCGGATGATTGGAATACGCTTCACACCGTGCGGCGATCATCAACAGCTTTTCCTGCTTATCCGCTTCGCAGTGGATCGTTCGCACGGAGAATTTCCCCTCTGTCAGCGTTCCCGTCTTATCGAAAACCACGGTAGTTGTTTTTGCAAGCTGCTCCAGCGCCGCACCGCCCTTTATCATAATTCCGAGCTTTGCAGCAGCTCCCATGCCGGAGAAAAAGCTCAGCGGCACGGAAATAACCAATGCGCACGGGCAGGAAATGACAAGGAATGTCAGAGCTCTTGTCAGCCACTGCGTAAACGGCTGTCCGAAGAAAATCGGCGGAATCGCCGCCAGCAGAACTGCCGCTCCAATAACAGAAGGCGTATAGTATTTTGCAAACTTTGTAATGAGGCGCTCCGTGGACGCTTTTTTCTCCGCTGCCGACTCAACAAGGGTAAGGATTCTTGCAACGGTGGACTGCTCATATGCACTTTCTGCACAGATTTTCAGCACACCGCTCAAATTCACGCTGCCGGAAATCACCTTACTTCCGGCGCATACATCAACAGGAACAGCCTCACCGGTAATTTTGGAGGTATCGAGGTTACTTTCTCCCTCAACAATTATGCCGTCAACCGCGATCCGCTCTCCGGCGCGTACCAGAAGAATATCGCCAACACAGACTTCTTCCGGCTCGACCTCAACCTCTTCCCCGTCTTTCAGCACGACAGCACTGTCCGGACGCAAATCCATAAGACCGGAAATTGACCGTCTGGAGCGCTCCACAGCAAGCATCTCAAACAGCTCTCCTACCTGGAAAAAGAGCATAACTGCCGCTGCTTCCGTCCAATCACGCATTGCAAGTGCGCAGCACGTTGCAAGCGCCATCAGGAATTTTTCATCAAAAATCTGCCCGCGCAGGATGTTTCGGATTGCCGACCATAACACGTCATATCCGGCAACTAACCATGCCGCAAGCATTAAGCCTGCCTGCCACCATCCGGGCAAAAACAGTCCGACTGCAAACAGGACGATGCCTGTTATAATTCTGAACAGCAGGCGCTTCTGCTTTCTTGTCATGCAAGGACCTCGCAATCCGGCTCTACCTTGCGAATCAGCTTCTTGATTGCCGCAAGTACAGTTGCTTCGTCCGCGCCGTCAGCGTAATTTACCGTCATCTTCTGCGTTAGGAAGCTGACCGCTGCACTTTCAACCTCGGGCAGCTTGTTGATCGCATTTTCCATTTTTGCTGCACAGTTTGCGCAGTCCAGATCTCTCAGCTTATATGTCTTTTTCATATATTTCACTCCTCAATATGTTCTTTTGCCATGCCGATGATCGTTTTTACATGATCGTCAGAGAGCATATAATACATCATTTTGCCCTCTCTGCGACAGCGTACCAGCTTTGCCTGTTTCAGCAGTCTGAGCTGATGGGATACCGCCGAAATGGTCAGTCCAAGCTCCTCACAGATGTCCGAAACACGGAGCTCTTCATCAAACATCGTATATAATATCCGAATTCTTGTGGAATCTCCGAATACCTTGAACAGCTCTGCCATTTCAAACAATTCTTCTTCATCGAATTCGCCTAACGGCTCCCGACGTTCTTCCATTGTTCCCTCCATACTTTTTATTCAAACGATTGAACAGTTGTTCAACTGTTTGAATATTAACATATAATGATAGATTTGTCAATCCCCTATTTTCATTTTTTCTGAAACGGCAAGCGTATCGTTTTTGTTGAGTTTTGGCAGTGTGTGTGGTATGATGTGGATTATGAGGTGATATATCATGCAATTTCTCGGGCACGACATTTCCTCCCCGGTTTTCCTTGCGCCGCTGGCAGGTGTGACGGATTACGCCTTCCGGACTGTCTGCGCACAGCAAGGTGCAGCCGTCACGGTGACGGAAATGGTCTCCTCCCGCGCACTTGTTTATCAGGATAAAAAAAGCAAGTCGCTTCTGCGAAAAAATGAAGGCTCTCTCTGCGGTGCGCAGATTTTCGGCAACGATCCGGAAATTATGGCACAGGCGGCAGTTCTCGCTTTAGAGCACAGCGGATGCGATTTTATTGATATCAATATGGGCTGTCCGATGCCGAAAATTGCAAACAATGGCGACGGAAGTGCGCTTATGAAGGATCTTCCGCTTGCCGGCAGGATCATTCGGGCGGTAAAGGATGCCGTTTCCGTTCCTGTAACGGTAAAAACGCGGCTTGGCTGGGACAAGAGCAGTATAAATGTCTGCGAGCTTGCCGGCGTTGCAGAGGAAAACGGCGCAAGTGCGATTGCCGTCCATGCGCGGACGAAAACGATGCTCTATTCCGGCAATGCAGATTGGGATGCGATAAAAAAAGTCACGCAAGCCGTATCCATTCCCGTCATTGCAAACGGCGATATTTTCTCTCCGGAGGATGCCCTTCGCTGTAGAATGCACAGCGGTGCTTCGCTGTTTATGCTCGGACGCGCCGCATTTGGTGATCCGTGGATTTTTTCGCAGATCAGCGCTGCATTGCTTGGCAGCGAAATTCCGGAACGTCCGCCCCTTGCCCAACGGATGGACACCGCATTGAAGCAGTTTGAGCTTGCCTGTGAAGACAAAGGACCGCACATTGCCTGTCTGGAAGCGCGAAAGCATTTGGCGTGGTATCTGCGCGGTGTATCGCACAGCGCGTTTTATAAAGATCAGATTTCCCGGCTCTCTACCCCGGAGGATGTAACAGCGGTTGTGAAAGCAATCAAGCGCGATTTGAGGTGAGAAAGATAGAAGAACAGATTATGGTAAAAAAAGCAGCCGCAGGCAATACGGATGCTTTTGAGCAGCTGGTAATCAAATACCAGTCACAGATTTATAATCTCTGTTTCCGGATGACCGGCAATGCGGAGGATGCCGCAGATCTTTCGCAGGAATCCTTTATAAAGGCATGGAACAATCTGAGCAGCTTCCATTTTGAAGCAGCTTTTTCCACTTGGCTCTACCGTTTGACCTCCAACACCTGTCTGGATTTTTTGCGCAGTGCAAAGCGCCACCCTCAGGTTTCTCTGACGGTGGAAGACGGCGACGGCGAAGAATCGGTGCTTGATATTCCGGATGCTGCCGCCACCCCTGAAGAAAGCGTCATCTCTGCCGAAGATGCACAGCTTCTTGCTTTGGCAATGGAAGCCCTTGATCCCGAGCAGCGGCAGATTTTAACGCTTCGTGTGGTAAATGAAATGAGTTATGCGGACATTGCCGATATTCTTCGCATTCGGGAAGGTACGGTAAAATCACGCCTTTCCCGCGCACGCGATGCTTTGCGAAAAAAGCTCCTGAATCTTGGGAACATACCGCTTTCTGCATCGTCAAATCATCAGAAAGGAGGCCGCTCGATTGAATTGCTATGATATTCTTCCGTTGCTAAGCGGACATATTGACCAAGTGAATACCGCGCAGGAAGAACATACACTGCAAGAGCACCTGGCCTCCTGCCCCGAATGCCGCATGATTTTAGCGCAAATGGAGCAGAATAATGCGATGCTGCATTCCTCTTTCGTCCAGCCGCCTGCCGATCTTACGGACAAAATTATGACGCAGGTTCGAAAGAGCAAAAAGAAATCGCACGCAAATAAACCTGCAATCGTATCTGCTATTGTATCCGGACTTGCTGTTGCCGCAGTCATGGCGCTTGTATTTCTCGCAAGACCGGCTTATGCCGGAATTGAGGAAGCAGCCTCCGAAGAGCTTTTCGCTGCAGCAGCTAAGGAAGAGGTTGCCAATGAAGCCGAAGTTTATGAAGAAGCCGAAGCATATGAACAGGTTGTTCAAGAGATGCCGTATGCTGAGGATGCACCGGAAACCCTTGCAGAAGCATTAAACGAAAACGGCGACTACGGTCTTGCGGATGCAACAGAAGCTGCCGCAGGATCAGAAGATGCCGCTCCCGTAAAACGTAATCTTCATTCCGATCCCACGCTTGACCCTACAGCACCGATTCTTGTCATCCGAAACGCTGATCCGTCAGCGCTGGAAACACTTTCTGCTTACGAATCCGTACCGCTTTCCGAAGTCGCCGTACAGTTCCCTGATACGCTGATTACGCGTCTGTCTTCCATTCTGCCGACAACGGAACAGGAAAACGAATTGCTTACCGATAACATTTCCTTCTATATTCTGCCTTTAGATATGATGGACCCGATTCAGACGGAGTGTATCGAAAAATTCGAAACCGATGTATTCTACTCCCCGGAACAGCATTCTCCGGAAACTTGTATCATTCTGCTCTTATCGCAGGCAGACGAATAAGGAAACAGTTTCCGCAAACGGAATAATCATCAAGTATAAGGAAAATCCTCTTTTCGTACAATAACTCCGAGGTGGGTTGTATGAAAAAGAGGATTTTTCTGATATTTATTTCATTGTTTTTACTGTTTCCGCAGGTTTCTGCAGAAAAAGATGTGCTGAAATGGGTGGATTTCGAACTGAACTACACTGCATTGAAAACCGCTTTGGATATAGATATCGCATCGCAGGAAGAAGAAAAAGCAATCAGCTGGATTGATATTCTGGCACTCGCGTCTGTTCGTAAGGGACCAAAGTGGGTATCCGCAGCGGCTGTAAAGGATGCTGCGGCAGAGCTTAGGGGGAATCAATCACCGAAGGAGCTTCTCGGAGAACAGTATTCGGCTTTTGCATATTATCACCGTGCGTATGAGGCCGTTCTCGGAGGTCTGGTCGGAAACTTCGCTATCAAAGCGCAAAATGCTCAAACAGGCAAAGCAGAATGGAAAGCCGCTTACGGCTTGAAAGCATTTTCTCCGATCGCCGCCGGTTACGATTACTGCCACTATGACGATTTCGGCAATCAGCGAAGCTACGGATTTGCCCGACGACACCTCGGCAACGATTTAATGGGTGCGCTCGGAACGCCGATCGTTGCAGTAGAATCAGGCACAGTCGAAGCTTTAGGCTGGAATCAATACGGCGGCTGGCGCATTGGGATTCGTTCCGATGATTCTCTTCGCTACTATTATTATGCACACCTGCGTAAGGACGCACCATATGCCAAAGATTTGCGTGTCGGACAGCATGTGACTGCCGGCGATATAATCGGCTTTATGGGGCGCACCGGTTATTCAACAAAAGAAAATACCAATAACATCGAAACCGTGCACCTGCATTTCGGATTGCAGCTTGTTTTTGACGAAAGTCAGAAGGAATGCAATGCAGAAATCTGGGTTGATGTATACGATCTTGTACGCCTACTTGATGCGCACAGAAGCTCCGTAAGCTACGATGCTGAACATGATATATGGGAGCGTGTATATCCTTATCGTGATTTAGATAGCGAACCGTAAACAATCCGCATGACTTTTCGGGGTCATGCGGATTGTTTACGGTTAAATCAGCTGCTGTTCGTTGATAATCAGCTTAAACTGCAATCCGAGCTTTTCCGCTGCCTTTCTGCAAAGGATCATGCGCTGCATAAAAATCTCAAAATAGTCCATTACAGAACCGAAATGGGTATCAACAGAGAGCTTCAGTTTTACAAGCGTCTTATCTTCGTTGATTTTCAAATGCGATTTTGTGACCGAATAATTGACCCGGTCATGGATATCAAAGCTGGAAATGTCCTGATTGCGGACGCGACTGCGGCGAACATCAGCTTTGTCTGCAAGAATCAATGCTGCCGCCAGCGGATTGACCGGCACGCCTGTTCCTTCATCGTGATTACCGATTGCCGTTACGATCGTTGCAATATCCTCAGCCGGAAATTTCAATTCATTCAGAATCTGAAATGCCATGACCGCGCCGCTTTGCGAATGGTCAATACGATTGACAAGATTCCCGATATCATGCAGGTACGCAGCGATCTGCCCGATTTCGATGGTGTGAGCATCATATTCCATAGTTTCAAGGATATATTTGACCGTTTCCGCCACATGTGTCACATGCGCAAAGCTGTGTTCGGTAAAGCCGAGCGCAATGAGCGATTCATCTGCTTTTCGGATATATGCCCGAATTGTCTCATTATTTATGATTTCCTGATACGTCATATTTCTCCTTTCAGAAAAAGAGAGCAGGGCTTTCACCCTGCTCTCTGTATGGTTAATTACTCGTTGATTTCGATAACGACACCGGAACCGACGGTACGGCCACCTTCACGAATAGCGAAGCGGAGACCCTTTTCGATAGCGATCGGGGTGATCAGCTCGACATCCATGTCGATGTTGTCGCCAGGCATGCACATCTCAACGCCTTCGGGGAGGGAGATGATGCCGGTAACGTCAGTGGTACGGAAATAGAACTGCGGACGGTAGTTGTTGAAGAACGGAGTATGACGGCCGCCTTCTTCCTTGGACAGGACGTAAACCTGACCCTTGAACTTGGTGTGCGGATGAATGGAACCGGGCTTTGCCAGAACCTGGCCACGCTCGATGCTCTTCTTGTCGATGCCGCGGAGCAGTGCGCCGATGTTGTCGCCTGCTTCTGCGTAGTCGAGCAGCTTGTGGAACATTTCGATATCGGTAACGACGGTGGACTTTGCTTCGTCCATCAGGCCAACGATTTCGACGGGCTCATTCTTATGAATCTGACCACGCTCAACACGACCGGTAGCAACGGTGCCACGACCGGAGATGGTGAAGACGTCCTCAACGGGCATCAGGAAGGGCATATCAGCCTTACGGTCAGGAGTGGGAATCCAAGAGTCAACTGCATCCATGAGTTCCTTGATGCAAGCATAATCCGGATGATTCGGATCGGTGGATTCGCAAACCAGAGCGTTCAGAGCGGAGCCACGAACGATGGGGGTGTCATCTCCGGGGAAGCCGTAGAAGTCCAGAGTCTCGCGGACTTCCATCTCGACGAGCTCGAGGAGCTCTTCGTCGTCAACCTGGTCAACCTTGTTCAGGAAAACGAGAACGGAAGGAACGTTAACCTGACGAGCCAGCAGCAGATGCTCCTTGGTCTGAGCCATGGGGCCATCGGATGCAGCGATAACAAGGATTGCGCCGTCCATCTGAGCAGCGCCGGTGATCATGTTCTTAATATAGTCAGCATGGCCCGGGCAGTCAACGTGAGCATAGTGACG
>R26__coassemble_2715_pt1 | contig 7747 bp, 3 predicted proteins | sample R26__metabat2_low_PE_037 | metagenome-assembled genome bin R26
GAGCCGGGAAGCTCCAGCTGACCGCCCGTCTGGGCGGCTTTTATCATACCCGCGTGGCGAACCAGATCGAGTTTTCCAAAATTCTGCGCAATCACGAAAACCGGGCATTCACCGTCAATTTCCGCTGCAAGCCCTTCTGGTATCAGGAGAATGTGCCGGAGATCACCGTAACGACCTCCGGCACGTTCATCAACAACCCCGGCAGCGTCTATTCCGAACCGGTCATCACGGTGTATGGCTCCGGCGAAATTACGCTTATGGTCGGCATGACCATTGTGGAACTGGATGGCATCACGGACAGCATCACGCTGGACACTCCGCTCATGGAAGCCTATCAGGGCGTGACCAGCATGAACGGCTGCATGAGCGGAGATTTTCCTACGCTGCTGCCTGGCTCAAATGCCATTAGCTGGACGGGCAACGTGACGAAGGTCGTCATTCAGCCGAATTGGAGGTATCTGTAAATGCTCTGCTTGCTGACTTTACTGCAGTGTGTTATAATCTAATCGATAAATCGGAATCTGTGAGGATGGATGCAGCGATGCTTGTTGATAAAACTTTTTCCAGAAAATTGCATGAATACAAGGATGTCTGCCGTTTAATGAGAACCGCATTCCCCCAACATGAACAGATGCCGATGTGGCTGTTGAGAGTGCTGGCATTTCGCAAAAGCGTCAATTTCAGAGCCTTTTATGAGGATGAACAGTTCTGCGGAGTTTTGTATACAGCTGAGGATAAAAAATATATCTTTGTGCTTTATCTTGCAGTAAACGACCAGATCAGATCAAAAGGCTTTGGCACCAAGATACTTGACTGGCTGAAACAGAATACAGAAAAGATCATCGTTTTGAATGTTGAATCACTTGATCCTTTTGCCAAAAATACCTTGCAGAGAGAAAAGAGAATCTCTTTTTATAGCAGAAACGGGATTTCTGATACTGGATACAGATTTGTCGATGAAGGTGAAAAATATTCTGTGTTGGCTTCAGATATTGATCGCTTTGATCTGAGAGAGTATGAAATGCTCCTGAGCAGGTTCTCTTTTGGAACGCATAAAAAACACATTGCACGATAGTAAATTCCAGTTTATCTTATAGCGTCTACCTTCGGGTTGGGCGCTTTCTTTATGTTCTGACGGAGGTGATTCTCCCTGATCTGTGTATATCCCGCCGACTGCACTGACTTTTCCAATAACGGCCTGGGCGCGGTTTTGCCTATGTCCTGCACCGTAACAGAAATCCTGAACGGCGAATGGGAGCTTACGCTGGTGCACGACATTGACGAGCAAGGCAAATGGACGCGGCTTTCGGAGGGCTGCATTCTCCGCGCGCCTGTGCCCGCCGCCATGACTCCCAGCGTCGATCTGGTCACGCAGCAGTACCAGACCAGCACCTATGACGTGCAGATCTATAAGATCACCACGAAAAGCGAGCCGCTGCATCTGCGCTCCGGCACGGGCACGAATTACAAAATCCTCGGAAAGTACAAAAAGGGTCGCGAAGTTATCGTCCTCAATAAGACCACGTCCAGCTGGTATGAGGTAACCGCCCCGGACGGCAAGCACGGCTATATGGCTTCGCAGTATCTGACCTTTCAGCGCACAGAAACGCAGATGGTACAAACGAATGTGGGCTTCCGCAATCAGGTCATCGAGGCTCGTCAGCTGCGCGACCAGCCCTTCCGTATCTACCGCGTGGTGCCGGAACTGGACAAGGTCACGGTCTATGCCCGGCACATTTTCTATGACCTGCTCGACAACATGATCAAGTCCTTGAAGCCCTCGTCCTCTGCGGTGGGGGCTTCCGTCGTTCAGAGCCTTTCTGAAGCCTGCCTGTCAGCACATGATTTCTCGTTTTATTCCGACCTGACTTCAACCGCCGAGGACGTGGAATGGGAAAATATCAATCCCGTGGAAGCCATGCTGGGCGAAAATGGGCTGGTGAGCAAGTACGGCGCGGAGTTGGCCCGCGACTGGTACGATGTGTTTCTGGTGAAGCGCGTGGGCAATGACACCGATGTATCCATCCGGGAAAAGAAGAACCTGACCGGTATTTCCTACGATGTGGATGAAACGGACGTGGTCACCCGCATCATGCCCACCGGTGAGGACGCGGACGGGAACATCCTGTACCTGTCGGAGCTGTATCTCGACAGTCCAAACCTCAATGCCTACACCCATCCGAAATGGATTCATCTGCCGGTATCGGAGGCCAGGGAAGTCACGGACGGCGACGAACCGAAAAGCAAGGCGCAGTGCTACGCCGAAATGCGCAAGGCGGCGCAGGCGGAGTTTGACGCAGGCTGTGATCTGCCAACCGTCACGTTGAAGGTGGACTTCGTGAATTGCTCGGATGCCGAAGAATACAAACAGTATGCCGCGCTCACCGACATCTTTTTGGGCGATTCAGTGCGCGTAGTGGCCCGTCGCATTGGCGTGGAAGTGTCCATGCGCATGACGCAGTACATCTACGATTGCCTGACCAAGAAATACACTTCGGTGACGTTGGGCACTGTAGCCGACGCACTGGAGGGCAGCATGATCTCCGCCCGGCAGCTGGCCAGCGGCTCCATTACTGGCGCGAAGCTGGCGCTGAATTCTGTGGGCAGCGGGCAGCTACAATCCGGCTCGGTGGGCAGTTTGCAAATCAAGAACGCGGCCATTGGCTCTGCCCACATTCAGGATGCCAGCATCACGCGGGCGCACATTGCCGAAGCCCTGATCGACGTTCTGAACGTCAATGCCCTGAATGCCGTTACCGCTAAGATCAAAGAACTGGCGGCGGGGGCAATCACGGCGGATGAACTGTACACATCCATTGCCATGATCGCAACGGCGCAAATCACCACGGCGAATATCGTCAACGCCAACATTGATTGGGCACAGATTGAGCAGCTGGCGGCAGATATTGCGGAGATTTCCAAAGCCCAGATCACGACCGCCAACATCAACGAGGCCAATATTGACTGGGCGGCTATTACGACCCTTTCGGCTGCCTTGGCCAGCATGGTCAAGGCGGACATTGGAACCGCCGACATCGATTGGGCGCACATCAAGGACTTAGCCACCGACACGGCTATCATCACGCAGGGCACAGCGGGCGAACTGTATATCGCCAAGCTGGCTGTGACCGAGGCCAACATGGTGTCTCTGACTGTGGGCGAGCTGGTGGTCAAGGGAAAGGACGGACATTTCTATTCTGTTTCCGTGGATGCGGATGGCAATGTGGTTTCTTCCCTCAAACAGGTATCCAATGACGATGTGGCCGATCTGAGCATCAACGGCGGTGAAAAAATCATCGAGGGCAGCATTACGGCCAAAACGCTGAATGTTCAGAATATCTTCGGCGATAACGCCGTCATCAGCTCCCTAATCGCCGCCCATCTGGACGTGGACACGCTCTTTGCCAGAGAGGCCACCATCAACGCCCTGAACGCCATGGACATCACGTCCAATACCTACCTGCGCCTTATGGTGGCAGGCAAGGCGGACAAGGACGATATGGACGCGCTGGGTGAACGGGTCAGCGCCGCTGAGCTGAAGCTCACCGAGGACTCTATTGTTTCCACCGTGCGCGGCAGCCAGCAGTACAAGGACGATCTGGCGGGTATTTCGGTATCCGGCAGCGGCCCGGAATTCATCGTGGGCACACAAACCGTCGCTACGGCCAACTGGACGGGCGCAGCTTCCTTTTCAGAACTTAAGGACGGTCAGCAGATCACCTACTGGCTGCCTACCACCGGCGGCACCAACGTCACTTTGACGCTGAGCTTGCCGGACGGTACGACTACCGAGGCCATTCCGTGCTACTACGGCGGCACAACGCGGCTGGGCACCCAATACAGCGCAGGCAGCATTCTGCACCTAACCTACCGGGAAAACGCCCAGATTTACAGCACCACCATTGAAAAGGGTTGGTGGGCGGACGCAAACTACGACAGCAACTTTTATGACCGCATCCGCATCGGCGGCTCGGTCAAGGCAAAGACGGCCATCGGGGCCAATCATCTGGTAGTGGGCGACGCGGACGGCTATTTCAATCTGGCCGTGGGCGTACCCTTTGACATCGACCGGCCTATCCTCTGGTCGCTTTCGGCAGTGAACGCTAACGCCTACACTGGCAACCTGTACCTGTCCTATCCCGCCTGTTTTCTGCGAACCATGCTGCCCAATTTCAGCGGTACGCAATACGCTGCTTGCTATGTGGTGGGCACATTGAACGGCTCGGCATTTACACCCGTGGAGCCGCTGCTGACTTCCGCCATTCCTACGGAGGAAGACGGCTACACCTATCTTGCGCTGGGTCTGCTCTGCACGATGTATCAGCTGATGCTGATCCCGGAGCACGCGCTGTACCGATTTGTGGATGGCGCGTTCAAGCCGCTGTCGCAGATCGGTTATGAAGCCTATACCGAGGTCGGTAACTTAAGAACCGAAACCCAAACGGCCATTGAGCAGACCAACGCGGCCATCGCCCTGAAGGCAGATGCGACCATAGTCAGCAATCTGGAACAGCGGGTGGAATCGGCGGAGCAGAAGGTCACGCCTGAAGCGATCACCTCGGCGGTTACGTCCTCGGCGCTGTACGCCTATGAGAAATATGCCGGTCGTAACTACTGCCTGAATTCCGGCAATACGCACACCTTCGTGGATAACAAGTATCGCTATACCAGCGGTGCGACTTCTACCTATACCGGATGGAATTTGAATGTATCGGACGATCTGTTCGAGCATAGCGGCAGCGTCAGCAATATCCGACTTTCCTTCGACCTGAAACGAACGGATGTGGATACCAGCGCCGCCAGTGTGGCCAACGTATACACCGGCATCTGGGTCTATTACCGCTATGTGGACGCAAACGGTAATACCGTGATTACCGGGCGAGGCTGGTATTTGCGCTCAACGGATGCGAGCTTCGTTGCCACAGATGAGAATTGGGTACGAATGCGTTTCGGCCCGCTGAACCTGTCCAGCTTCAATCCTACGGGCATCGCCTATGTTTCCATTGGAACGGGCGGAGCCAACGGCACCACGGGAACGGTACAATTCCGCAATCTGAAGGTGGAAGTGCTGGACAGTTGGACGGATTGGAGCGCTGCGCCGGAGGATCTGTACGGCATGAGCACGCGGATGGCGAACGCCGAATCCCGCATCACGCAGAATGCCAACAATATCGCCCTCAAGGTCAGCACAGTAACCTACAACGCCGAGAAGGTGTATCGCAGCAGCACAGCGCCCACCACATTGTACACGAATATGCTGTGGCTGGACACCAGTTCCACGCCGAATCTTTTGAAGCGGTATACCGGCAGCGAGTGGGTGGCCGCAGGCGCAGAGGAAGTCAAATCCAGCGGCATCTATATTGGCCCCAACAATGTGGCGATCACGACCGAGAACTTTCTGCTCCAGCTGCTTGATCCCAGCGACAATGAAAATGTGCTCATGGAGATGAGCGCCAACGGCAACGTGGGCTTCAAGCAGCTGTACGCCGATGAGGTGATCTCCGATTCCGTGGCGGCGGCCTATGGCGGGCCGCTATATCTGTATGTGAACACGTCTTATTCCGGCACCAGCGACACGTACTTTCGTTCTCTGGGCGATGCGGTCAAGGCAGTCAACAACCGCTTTCTCCGCTCGAATGTAGTTATCTATCTGCCCAGCGGAACCAGCGAAGTCTACGAGCCTACCGGGACGCAGATTCAGGGCATTACCGGGCCGGGCAAGCTGACCATTTACGGCTATGCCAACAGTCGTCTGAACAGCTATATTTCAGTCAAGGGCTGCTCGGCGCACATTTGCTTTCAGAATCTGTCCCTGCGGGAAATCCGAACGCTGAACGGCTCCAACCGGAATCCGTATCTTATCGATCTGCAAATGAACCACCATGTGGAGCTGAACAACTGCACCTTAGACGCGAACAATGTGACCTATGACTCGATTTATTGCCGTACCACCCATGTGTATCTCTATAACTGCGGCCTGTACAACGCCTTGCAGGGCTTGGAGGTTTATATGGGCTGGGCCTATGTGCAAAGCTGCAAGGGATCGTGCTCGTGGGCCATGGTGTCCTATGCCGGATATATCATCTGCAGCGGTACGGTGCCCTCCGGCTCCCGGAGCAAAGGAAACAACGGACAGATTTTCGATACGGGCGTAACGACCGATTACGGCACGGCCATTCCCGTGGTCACGCCGGACAATACAGCGCTGATGTACGCGACGACGACCAAATCCTATCGCGGCGGCTGGCGCAGTGATACGCAGGATGTGGTGCAGGGTGTGTACTCAGCCAGCGGGTATAAATCCTCTCTCAGCTGGAACTACGGCTGTATGTGGTTCAGTACGCTTAGAACCATCCTGTCCGGCACGACGATCAAGTCGGCGACGCTTACACTGAACCGCAAGACGGGCAGCGGCTCCGGCAGCGCGAAAACGCTGTACCTGTGTGCTATCACCAACACGTCCGCCAGCGGTGCGCCCAGCATCGCGGTGAACTATGGAGCCATTGGCAGCATTGGACGAGGCGAAACGGCGACCTTCGCCATTCCCGTGGCGGCGGTGCAGGGATTGGCCAGCGGCGCGTATGGCGGGCTGTGTCTATATGAAAGTCCCTACAATTTTGGCTCGTCCACCTATTCCAAGTGCTATATGCGCATGAGCGGCTCGGACACCAGCCAGCAGCCCTATCTGCGAGTGGTTTACAACGGCGGCGACGCTGTCGGCTAAGAAGGAGGAAGAAAAGTGCAAATCGTGATTCCCCTGGAGGGGAGGGTGCGAACGGTCATCCGCTCCTCTTTTGTTGCGGCCAAACGGCTCACGGAGAGCCAATACACTCTGTCCGGCGACAATTTCCAGATGACAGGCGTGACGGCGGATCAGGTGCTGATTCTGCCGGATTCCGTAACGGTTCATGAAAACGATGCAGTCACGGACGAAATGAAGATGCAGGCGCTGCCCTTCGAGGGCTTCATTGCCGTCAGCGCGGAGGAAGCGCTGTCCAATGTGCTGGGGCTGCTGCTGCGGTCTGCCGTGGCGGACGGAAAGCTCACGGACGAAGAATTGCTCTCGGTGCAGCCCGCCTTGGAGGGCCGCGTCTGGCAAGCGGGTTTTTCCGTACAGATTGGCGACGTATACAGTTATGCCGGTTTTCTCTGGCGCTGCATTCAGGCACACACCACGCAAACGGGCTGGGAGCCGGACAAGGTTCCTGCGCTCTGGCGAAAGGTCGAGATCATCCACGAGGATACAAAGCGCATCTGGCAAGCGGGCGTGGACTACGCGCTGGACGACATCGTTTTCTATCCCGATGAAAACGGCACAGAGTACGTCTGCATTACGGCGCACACCTCCCAGACCGGCTGGGAACCACCGAACGTGCCCGCGCTCTGGCATAAGAAAACTTCAGCCGAAGCGCCGCAGATAGCGCTGAACTGACTCATGGGCCGCTCGCAAGGGCGGCTTTTGAAATAAACAAACGGAGGATTACTGAAATGAGAAACTTTTCCATTGATATCATCTGGGCGAAGATTCAGATGGCCGTTGCGGCGATTGGCGGCTGGCTGGGCTACTTTCTGGGAGGCATGGACGGACTGATGATTGCGCTGATCGTTTTCATGATTTTGGATTATGTCACGGGCCTGATGTGCGCCGTGATCGACAAGAAGCTGTCCAGCGCCGTAGGCTTCAAGGGAATCTGCAAAAAGGTGCTGATCCTGATGCTGGTGGGCGTGGCCAACGTGGTGGACATTC
>R26__coassemble_2853_pt1 | contig 7462 bp, 5 predicted proteins | sample R26__metabat2_low_PE_037 | metagenome-assembled genome bin R26
TCCCACAGGTTGTTACGCTTATTACGCAGTTCCATAATCTTGTTCATATGAACCTGAAACCAAAATCGTATTTTTTGTTTATTATACAAAACTCAGCGGAACCAAAAAGAAAGTAGGTCTGGATTCATGAATAATCCAGCCCCACCAGCTACGATTTTGGTCTTTCCTTTCTACATATTTTTTTGAAGAAACTCTTCAGTTCCGCTGTTCTCGCACATAGATCTCAAGTAGGAGAACGAATTTTATTCGTCATGTTACATTTACTCCTTTCCATGGCATAAAAAAACCGCCTCCATAAAAGAAGCGGTTTTGCCTTTTATCTGCATTTTTATTATGGCACAATTCGTGTCCGTGCAGGTATCCTTCCCTCACAATAAGGGCATTCACTGCCGTGCTGCCGATTGCTCAAAGTGCATCGCCAATGGTGTCCGTTTTCACACTTCCACCAGACTTTACGCGCCGCATTTGGGGGTATCTCTGAGGGGGATATAGTGTTTCTCTCAGAATCCCAGCTTTGCAGTAATTGTGGCGACATACTGGCCAAATCATTGAAGCCCGGAATTATGGTTCTGTTTGCGCATATGGGACAATTGATTCCCCTTGAACGGTGAGCAACAGATGCCTCCCAGCTATGTCCATAGGCCGCACAGCACCACCAGACCCTGTTGTGAGCCCATGGAGTAACATCCCTTGGTGTCAGCGGCGCATTTTTATCAGTATCCCATTCCTTTGCAAGTGACGGGTTTTGGGTTGCCAGATCATTAAATCCTGCTAACACCTGGCGTCCAGAACAGATCGGACATTGAGAACCATTTGCACGGTTACTGACAGATGCCCTCCAGCTGTGTCCATAGGCTTTACAACGCCACCACACTTTGCGTCCTGAGTTAGTTGTAACATCTTTCGGAGTCAGTGGCTTGTTCTTTTCACTATCCCATTCTTTTGCAAGTGACGGATTCTGTGAGGCCAGGTCATTGAATCCTGCCAAAACCTGCTTGCCGTCGCAGACCGGACACCCTGAACCATGCTCACGGTTAGCAACGGAAGCATTCCATGAGTGACCAAAAGGACAGTGCCACCATACTTTCTGTTCAGATGCGTATGTAACACTTTCCGGCGTCAGCGGCGCATTTTTCCGGGTATCCCATTCCTCAGCAAGCTTTGGGTTCCTGGAGGCCAGATCATTGAAACCGACCATCACCTGCAAATTGGCACAGACCGGGCAGCCGCGCCCTTCTGCCCTGCTATACACAGCCGCTTTCCAGCTATGACCGAATTTATCCCGCCACCAGACCCTTTTTCCAGATGCTGGTGTAATACTGTCCGGAGTCAGCGGATCGTTCTTCTCATCATCCCACTCCTTTGCAAGCACCGGATTTTGGGAAGCAAGGTCATTGAACCCGGCCAACACCTGATTGTTGCCGCATATCGGGCAGCCTTGTCCTTTTGCCCTGTTGCTGACAGTAGCCATCCAGCTATGCCCAAGGCTACAGCGCCACCATATTTTTAGCCCTGATGACGGCGTAACGTTCTCAGGGTTAAGCTGGCCGTTCTTTCCCTCATCCCATTCCCCGGCAAGCTTCGGATTTTTAGTTTTGAGGTCATTAAAGCCCGGCAGGGCCTTCCTGTTAGAGCAGAACGGACATCCGGATCCGTGCGTCCTGCTGTTTACCGATGCTTCCCAGCTGTGCCCAAGGCTATCGATCCACCAAACCTTCAGGTGTGAGCCGGCTGGAACGTCCTGAGGTGATAAGCCTCCGTTCTTTGCCTTGTCCCACTGCGAAATTAGCTCCGGGGCTTTTGTCGCCAGGTCATTCACGCCGTTAATTATCTTATTGCTCCCCATGCTCTTTTACCTGCCTACGCATATCAGCTATCAGCTGTTCCGGACGTGTAAGCTTCTTTTGTTGCGGTTGCTGAACTATTTCTAATGGCTGCGGGTTTTTTCCCTCTATCAAACGGGAATACGCCTCCGGCATTACCGTTTTGTTCTCCGTAACCGGCAGGTTTAATTCCCTGAGCAATTCATCAGCAACGGCCGGATAAAGATTATCACGGATCATTCTGCGAAGGTATGCGTTTTCATGTTCCAGCGCCTTTATCCGACTATCTGCATCAGACAGTTTTCGGGAACATTCCGTTTTTTCCTGTTCCAGGTTTTGTATCCGCCCGGAGAGATCCCTATCCTGCGCGGATGTTTTTACGGCACCGTCATATATCTTTTTCCAGTACCGATCCAGCTCAAGCAGCCTTTCCTTTAATTCATCGACCGTTCCGCAATGGTTAAGCAGTGCCTCTATGTCCAGATTTTTATATGCCGGAACAGCGGCTGTTCCCGCTTCATTCTGCTCCAGATCCCGCAGTTTCGCAATTCTCTGCAAAACAGCCGCATCCCTTTGAAAATCATACCAAGCAGCCTGAATCCCTATCTTTTCCGCATGTTTGGCAAAATTGCTGTATTTTAGCCTTCGCGCATCCCCTTTAGCAACATTTGAGTAATAGTCATCCACAACCCTCACCAGGGCTTCGGAATCATTCTTCTTAGGCCTTCCCATTAGTCTTGCCCTCCTGGTATTTCTGCGCCAGAGCAGCTCCATACCTGTATGCATCACCCTGCAGGCGGAGCAAAGCGCTCGCTATATCTTCCTCATAACCAAGGCCTTTTCTTACGAGCTCAATCATCTGTATCAGGTATTTCCCGTCCTCATCAACCCGCTTTTTAAAACTTTTTACTATATTTGCCCGCAATCCTGGCGAATCAGGGTAATAATGCTGACAGTCCAGGCAATTTCCGATCTTTCCATCACGTCCATAGCTTTTCAGGCATTCAGAAACATCTCCCTGTTCCACTTCAACTGCTTCGCACCAACCCTGTCCCATTCGGATTTTCCTCGCAGGAAGCGCAGTCGGGAAGCGGAGAGAGCCCTGGAACACTGAACCATTGTCTGCTCCATGGAAACGTTCATACACCATGCTTTCTACAATCGTCGAAAGGTTTGCGTAATAGTTGGAGCTGACATCAATTGATTCATGTCCTGCCAGTTCCCTGCATATGACCGGAGATCCCCCAGAAAGCATAAGGTTTATCATGGCAAGGTGCCGCGTGTCTCCAAGATGAATCGGATAATCGTCATTTTTCAGAACTTCCCTGCAAAAACTACCCAGCAGACTGGACATTTGTATATATGAAAAATATCCCGATGAAACTTTTCTCCGAGGTACAAGAAGCGTCCCCAATTCAGGGAGATTATCGTTCTGCGTTTGTTCCCTGTAAGAACTAATCTCATCAAACATCCACTGTGGTATATCATATTTTTCCACCGTATAATCGTCTTCTATCATATAGGATACCTGCCTCCTGCCTTTCTTAAGCTTTGTCCGCCGTATCGAAAGGATATGTTTCCCACCCGTTTCATAGAGGCAGTCTCGCGGCGTCAGCAGGAACTCCGTACACCTTAACGGCAGGATGGCAGTCAGTTTCCACCAGAAATAAACAGGAAAAAACCGTTTTTTTTCTCCCGGTTCAGCCATTTGCCAGAAAGTATCCAGTTCTTTATTGAACCGAAGATAATTCGAGAACCCTGCCAGGTGGCGCGGTTTTTTCCCACCCACATCCCATGCCTTTTCTTCCATGGCTTCCATTACCTGATCTCTCAGATCATTGCAGCCAGGAGCCAGCCTCAAAAATGCGACAAGCTGAAGCCGTTCATCCGGCAAAAAGGCCATCGCATCATCCATCCCCATTTCCGCCAGCATCTTAAGCGACATTAGCGTGTCCCGGATATATTCCATTGAATACGACCCAAGTTGAAATACCACAAACGCTTTCATGCATTCCTGGAAACACGCCGCCGTGCATCCGATCCAATGCTCCGCATTCCTTCTGTAAAGAAGCTCATTCACGGAAAAATCCAGGGTAAACCAATGCAGCTGATTGGTCACCTGCCAACTCATGTCACTATATAGGCTATTCATTACAACGCCTTTGCGTCTGTATTCTAAAAACCGTGCCTGCGCCTCTTCCCTTGTGTCCGCATCAAGTGCCCGGACGGGGAGATGCCGCACAAAACCACCGCATTCCTCAGTCCTGAGTACGACCTGCATCACTCATCCCCCTCTCCACGATCTCATAGACCGGATCCATTACGGAATCCGGGTACAGCATGGGAATGCTGGCCATTATCTCTGCAACAGCAGGAACAATCCCTGCCTCAAGAATGTTTTTCAGCCGTTCCTTTGAAAAAGCATCTGCGCTTTCCATGTCATGATTAAGGCGTACATACTCTTTCATTAAAAGATGCGCCGCAGATTTTGTATAGATCTCATACTTGCATCCAATGCACCCTGTCCGTTCAGGTATAGGGCACGGAAATCCCGATGCCGACATAAGGCATAGAAACTCCCGCTGTTTGGATGCTGCTGCGCCAGATGCAATGTTCTGCAACGTCCGTCCGAGCTGATCCCTATTCTCACCATGCTCGCATATCAGGTTCCTGACGATCTCACGGGCCTTCCCGAACGACTTTGCCACATTGGATGTAATGCCCTCCAGTTGAAATGCATCCAAACCGAGCTCCTTTATCAATCTTGTCTGCCCGGATACGTCCAGTTTGAGATAGTCTTTCCCGATATAGCTCTCTAATAACAGTGCCGGTATAAATCCAAAAATACCGCGTTCGAACATTTCGCGAAGTATAAACTCAGGTTTGTATCCGCTGAACTTAGCGTCCTTCAGGTATATATCCGTCATTTCCGGCAGTTTCCCTATGCCTCCCTTATGGCTCCGAGCCAGCGCTGCGAGGATATAACCTTTTGGTTTTGCTCCTGAGTTATAGTCGGCAATGGCCTCTATGCCCTGCAGATATGATTTGCAGGCACGTCTTGAGGAAAACCTTTTCCCACAGAGCGCCGCTGTAAATTCATCTCCGAAAAAATACCTCATGTCTTTAATGTCAGTCCTAACAGAAACGAACGGGTCGTCCTGTTCCCTCCAGGAATGCGCCAATGCCATAATAATCCCCATTGGCTCCAGAATGCTTTCGGCAATGGACAGCTTTATATCCGGAATGCTGCGATGTCGCCTTGTCTTGTTTGGTTGTAGTGGCTTCATTTCTATCAAGAAAAGCAGTTCCTGGGAATACGCTTTCGCTTCTTTCGCAGAAAACCTACCCTGCTCTATCCTTTCCCTCAGTTCAGCAGGCGGGTACGGCAGGGATGGAACAGGGAGCCTGGAAACATCTGTTTTTCGGTTGGCTCCAACAAAATGTATCGCCGTGAAGAGCCATAGATCAGCATACTTCCGTTTTTCAGTGGCTTTCTTGACAAGAGCGTGTGCTTTCCACGCTTCCTCATTAAAGATCGTATAGGCCATTATGCTGAATTGCTCCAGAGAGTAGGCGGTATTTTCCGGCTTAACTATCTGCCTTCCTGAAAATTCATAGGACCATTCCTTCCTGCACGCCATGTTCAGGAACTCCACCAACTGATGCATTCCTGTCAGCGGAAGCTCCCGGTTTGCCCGCATGATAAGGGTCTTCATTCTTTGATCGTCATAGAAGGTAATTTCGCCATCCAATACCTCCAGCAGGAAATCCAACAGCTTCCATGTGCTGTCCTTTTCCTTACAGTCTGTTTTGGTGACATATTTTTTGAACAGGCTGCATGTTACAGGTAGCTTTGTACCGTACGCATCCAGCATAAGGTCAATCTTTTCCCCACGGCTCCGCCCGTATGCTTTCAGCCATAGATTGAGCCTGTCCCTCATAGGATCAAGAGATGCGACCCGTATTTTTCTGCCTTCCCCTGCGTATTCCAGTCCAAACCATTCGTTTATATCCATGAATTCCCACAGTGCATCCACTGCGGCTGCAGTTCCACGGAACTTTGATCCCACAGTAGAGGCTTCCTGCTTAACCGCATCCAGGAAATCTATGCCGTCATTTTCCATGCAGTTCACCTCCGACCATCAACAACATATCGATCAGATGCTCATCCGTCTCCTTCAGCTCCTTTACAAGCTCTCCTTTATTTTGCAGGTATAAAAAAGCGCTCTCAGGGCTGGTATCTCCTCTCCAGTACTCAATATCCCCAATCTCCTCTCCTCGGAGCACCATCTGTACCGTGAACCAGTGTCGCAGTGCATGGGTTCCAATTTCGTTTTCCTGTAGGAGCTGACCATAATTATGCAGCTCTGGATCACTGCTCGCTGTCAGATAGGGACGCAGATGGTCCCTGACCAGCTTTTTGAATCGATTACGATAAGTTTCATAAGACATGGCTTTTCCATATCTGTTGACAAACATGGGTGCGTACTCTTTTTCAAAGCTAATTCCTTCAAGATACTTTTTATGGAGCTCATATGCCTGCACGAATGACCCAAGGAACGCAGGGTATACACACTGCAGCCTTTCTTTCTTAATCCTTCCTGTCTCTGCGGTATCGTTCCTGAGTGCCACTTCGCGTCTCAGATCTATCTCAGCCTTGATGACGTTCCCTCCGGCTTCTGTCAGGCGGATCCCCGCTCCTAACGGGCTACACTCCTGCCTTACATTGCAGACTTCACCCGCTCTCAGACCTGCAAAAGCCTGCAAACAAAGACCGAATGCTATATCTTCTGCATACCTGAAGGCCATGGGGAGCAATATCTCCATTACCTTGGTCGGCATGTCCCGGAATGGCCTGTTAGCTGACGGAACGCCAGCCACATGGAAAGCGGGAACCTTTTTCCTGACAAGATTCCCCTTCTTTGTCATGCGTGTCTGTTCCTCATACAGGTCATCCCTGGATACCTTCATGTATCCTCCGTATTTCACGGACAGCCTGCTCATGAAATCTGTTACTGATGAAATGCAACGTTCCACGCTTTCTTTACTGCGGTAGCTGCCATTCTCCTGCTTCTCCAACGCATAATGGGCAAAATAGCTCTCCATCATTTTCTTCGTGATGTCAAAAACATGGTGCGTCCCAGACTCTCTTCCCTGATCCACCAGGACATGATTGAGAAACCCACAGATAAAATAAAGCCTGGTCTCCGGATCCGCAGTGATCGGTCTGTAGGTTCCATGGGCGTATATCCCGGCAAACTCCTGAAATCTGGTGAAACGTGTAATGACGTTATATCCGTTCTTTACCACAATGAATGATCTGGTGAACACCAGACCATCATCCATCCTGTTCTTCACCGAATAAACGGCATATCTTAGCATCTGTTCGGGTTGCACTGATGTAATATATTCCATTTACGATACCCCACATATATGAACTGATTGTGCACTTGGGGATGCTTATACACCAAGTATACTTTTTGTGTATTGTTTATGTGTTCTGTTTGTACACAAAACTATAAAATCCATTATACATGGGGTATTTTCAATGTCAATAGTCGCTCTGGGTTTTGTTTAAAACTTTTTGGTTACGAACCTCTTTCTCCGGCAATTTGGCGTGCCGGTCGCAATTCAAAAAT